>MWWE01000054.1_pt1 | contig 17035 bp, 18 predicted proteins | sample 1047301 | NCBI WGS metagenome assembly MWWE01 (sample SAMN06349973, study PRJNA376086) | soil metagenome | isolation source: MS1-1 sample Antarctic (ecotone) soil | place: Antarctica
CCGATTCAATAAATGATCCGGCACTTGCGGCGAAAATGAAAAATTTCGACGTAATGGATATGGAAACTTCCGAAGTTTTTGCAAAATATCCGAATCCGGGAGCGTTGATCAGACAAACGGCTTGGTCGCTTCTAAAAAAAGCTGAGAAATTTAACATTAAAATTTTAACCGATTTGCCAAAAGAAATTTGCGAAAAAATGCGTCTGGATAAAGTTGATGATGTAGAAAAAGGTTTTGCGGAGATTAGTAAATCAAAAAAGGGTTACATTCTGCCATCTGGTGCGAAATTTAAAATAGAAAAAGGCGGATAAAAAAAATCCGCCTTCATAAATAATCTTCGTCAAAATTTAATTGTCTGCTTTCAACTTAAAAGTTCTGGCAATCGAATCTGTCTGATTTCTGATTGACATCAAACTGTCTTTTTCGCCTCTGAAACGCAGAATATAAATGGTTGTCGGCGAAGTTTTTAAGAAATAAAATCTGCCGCTGTATAGATTTCCCGAACTTAAATATCCGTAATTAAATACTTTGCCGGAATAATTTCCGCGAAAGTTTTCTTCCTTTCCGGCGACATAGCCGGGAACAAATTGTAAACCCGCTTCTTCTTTGCGGATTATATCCGAATAAAGCGAATCTTTTGGAATATCGAGTTTGCGGATTTCGAGATGTCCTTCTTTTCGATAATTATAAATATATTCAACATTCGGACTTATTGTCGAAGGTTTGACGGTCATTTTCCAAACATCTTCCGGCAGGGAAAACATATATTCGGTATTTGGATCATTGAATTCGCTCTGGGCAAATGCTGAAAAAGCGAATAACAATATAAAACTTACAGAAACCAAAAAGGAGAGTTTATTTTTTTTCATTTTTCTAATTCCTTTATTTTACGGGAGTTATCATATTTTTAAATAAATTCGGGCAAAATATATTTTTAGGATGCGTGTTAAACATCTATCAGTTGTCTAAATACCTTCTCAAACTGTGCTTTGATTTGCAACTTTCCCCCGCAAAATATCAACAAATTTTTTCGGCTATTTTCCAAATTCAAGCGTCTAACTAACAGAAAAGACGATTTAACGATAAATTTCAAAGAGTATAATTAAAAAAATCAGAGGTTTTAAAAAAATAATGAGATCAAAAGTTTCCGCGATTCATAAAATGTTAAGCGTCGTCGCATTTGTAGCGATGTTCAGTCCTGTTTTTAACATAAATGTAAGTGCTCAACAAATGATGATGAGCAACACTGCTAAAAATATTAAAAATGCGGGAAAATTATCCGAAGATCAAAGGATTCTGCACGTTCTGAACCGTTTGGGATTCGGTGCAAGACCGGGCGATGTTGAAAAAGTTAAAGCCATCGGTTTGCAAAAATATATCGAACAGCAATTGAATCCCGATTCAATAAATGATCCGGCACTTGCGGCGAAAATGAAAAATTTCGACGTAATGGATATGGAAACTTCCGAAGTTTTTGCAAAATATCCGAATCCGGGAGCGTTGATCAGACAACTTGAAGGAAATGGTAGAAAAAAACGTCAGAATGCTCAGAATAATCAGAATAATAATGACGATGCAATGATGAATGACGAAAAATCTCAACAGGAACAAAGTGATGCAAAGCGTGATCGTCGCCAAAAACTTACTGCACTTTATCAAAAATATGATTTGAAACCCGCCAATCAGATTTCGATTCAGGTAAATGCTTCGCGGATTGTGCGAGCCGTCTATTCGGAAAAACAATTGCAGGAAGAAATGGTTGATTTCTGGGCAAATCACTTTAACGTGTATGACCGGAAAGCTGCAACACGTTGGTATATACCGAGTTATGAACGCGATGTGCTTCGCAAAAACGCACTTGGAAACTTTAAAGATTTGGTTATCGGCACGGCAAAACATCCCGCGATGCTTTTTTATCTCGACAATTTCCAAAGCACTGCGGAAAATACAAACGCAAATCAGAATCAACAACAGAAGCAGCGTTTGGAAAGATTAATGAATAATCCCCGTGCGAAACAGAGATTTATTGATAATCTGAAACAACGCGGAATGACGGATGAGCAGATCAAACAGCGGTTTGAACAACTTAAAAACGGTGGAAACCAACAAAACAGAGGCGGAATCAATGAAAATTACGCCCGCGAATTGATGGAACTTCACACGCTCGGAGTTGACGGCGGTTATACGCAAAATGACATCAAGGAAGTTGCCAAAGCCTTTACGGGTTGGACAATTTTTGACGCACGCGGCTATCGGAAAGCGGCGGCGAAAATGATCAAAGACGACGAGCAAGACCGCCAATTAATGCGTCAGGCAAGAAATTTTGGAATCTCGCCCGATACCGAATCCGGAACATTTATTTTTGTTGACCGCCTGCACGATCAGGGAACGAAAACCGTTCTCGGACAAAAAATAAACGAGGGCGGAATGAAGGACGGCTTAAAGGTGATTGATATTCTGGTTTCGCAACCTTCGACCGCAAAATTTATTGCTAAAAAATTAGCTGTAAAATTCGTCAATGACAATCCAAGCGAAGAACTTGTAAATCGTATCGCCCAAGCATTTCAAAAATCGAACGGCGACATAAAAACCACGCTTCGGGCATTATTCAGTTCGCCTGAATTTTATGCACCTGAAAATTACCGTGCGAAAATCAAAACTCCTTTTGAACTGCTCGCAAGTTCGCTTCGTGTTCTCGATGCGGACACAACGGGCAATCCCGCTTTGGTTCTTTTGCTCCGAAGTATGGGCGAACAACTTTACGGTTATCAAGCTCCGACGGGCTACCCTGATACGGCGGCGGATTGGGTAAATACGGGTGCTTTGCTCCAACGTATGAATTTCGCCGTCGCCCTTGCTTCAAACCGAATCCCGCAAACCCGCGTGAATTTACAGCAGTTCGAGGCGAAAAATCAAAGCGAGATTTTAAACAAGGCGATTGATAAAATCCTGAACGGGGAAGTTTCAAGCGGAACAAAATCCACTTTGCTCAAACAACTTGAAAAACCTTTGATTGAACCGAAATTAGATGATTCATTGGATGATGACGATGCGGATGATTCGGCGATGATGATGCAAGGTAAGAATAATCGTCGTAATCGTGGAAACGGACAAAGGCTTCGAGAGCCAAGCGGTAATCCCGATGTTTTTAAAATTGTCGGACTTATAATCGGTTCACCGGAATTTCAAAGACAATAATTATAATTGTAATTTAGAAAAGGTCGAAAGTTTTGAGTAGCTTTTGATCTTTTCTGCTTTAAACAAATAACTCCAAAGATACGCCAAACTTTTCCGCTAGATTTTTGGCTTGAGTTAAGTTTATTTGTCTTTTTTCCGCAAGCACTTCGGAAACTATGCTTTGAGTTTTGAATATGTCAATCAAATCAATCTGTTTGAGATTATTTTCGCTCATCAAAAATCTAAGCGTTTCAATCGGATTTGAAGTTTCCAGTTTCGGTAAGGACTTTTGCTCATAATTTTCAAGCAAAGTCGCCAGCAGATCGAATAATTTATCTTCTTCGGGCGAGCGTTTTTTCTTGAAAAGGTTTGCAAAAATTTCTTCGATTCGTTTATATTCCTGCTCATTTGTGATTACAGCGGGAATTGTTTCGCTCAAAAGTTGTCCGTAAATCTGTGTGTTCATTCTGTTTTCTCACTTTATAAATTGAAATTTGGATTATTCACAATCGGGTTTCCATTTATCTTTATCATATTCTTTATGAGTTAAAACCTCTCTGATAAATACGATGTGTTTTTGAAATTCGACCATTGCAATAATTCGATAATGATTTCCGCCGACGTTAAACACAACGCATTGTTTGTAAATGTCAGCACTGTTAAAAGTCTTTTTTACATCCGAAAATAAATGCCAATCCGCTTCTCTGACAGTTAAAATCCATTGAATCATTGAAGTTTCAGATTCTGGATGCACTTTGTAAAATTCTCTGATTCGTTTCTCCGAAATGATTCTCATAATTTAATTCACTAACAATATATTATCGCAATTTGCGATATGGCTGTCAATAAAATATTTCAAGTTAAAAAGTTTATAAATATTCGGAAAATTAATACGACCAAATGCGATTTTGATGTGTCTAAATATATGACGATTGAAAAATAAAAGTTATAATTACCAATCAGAATTTTTACGAGGTTTTATTAATTATGGATAGAAGATATTTTTTGAAGTCGAGCGGAGTTGCTTTGGCGAGTTTGGGAATGATGAGCGTTGCACCGAAGTTTTTGCATCAGTTTGCGAATGCAGCGACGATCACGGATGGTTACGGCAAAAAGAAAGTTCTCGTAACGATTTTTCAACGCGGGGCGGTTGACGGTTTGAATATGATCGTGCCGCACGGTGAAAGCGAATATTATAATTTGCGTCGAAATATCGCCGTTCCGAAGCCGAATCAAAACGGCGGAGCGATAAATCTCGATGGATATTTTGGTCTGAATCCAGCGATGAAACCGCTTGAAAAATTCTGGAATAGCAAGCAGTTGGCAATCGTTCATTCGGCAGGTTCGCCCGATAACACACGCTCGCATTTTGACGCACAGGATTATATGGAATCGGGAACGCCGGGTTATAAGGCGACACGCGACGGTTGGGTAAATCGTGTTTTGCAGAGTCAGGCGGAAGAAAAAGCCTCGCCGTTTCGAGCCGTTGCAATGACTCAGCAAATTCCGCGAACAATGATGGGACGTTATCCAACCGTGGCAATGACGAATTTACAATCGTTTGCGATCCGTGCCGGGCAATATTCAAACAGCGTCAGCGGCGGTTTTGAAGGAATCTGGCAGCAGGAAGCAAATGACCGTTTGGGCGAAACGGGAAAGGAAACTTTTGAAGCGATAAATTATTTGAAAAAAGCAAACCCTTCACAATATCGTCCGCAAAACGGTGCGAATTATCCGAATAACGAATTTGCCAATAATTTACGCCAAATCGCTCAATTAATAAAAGCCGGAGTCGGTCTGGAAGTAGCATTTACCGACACGCCGGGATTGAATTGGGACACACACGCCAATCAAGCCGCCCAAAACGGTTCGCGTGGACAACTCGCCAATCTTTTGGGACAATTCGCACAATCAATCGCTGCCTTTGCCACCGATCTCGGCAAGCAAATGGATGATGTCGTCATTTTAACAATGAGCGAATTCGGCAGAACCGCCCGCGAAAACGGCACACGCGGAACTGACCACGGACACGGCAACGCGATGATGCTTTTGGGCAATTCCGTCAAAGGTGGAAAAGTTTATGGCGATTGGAAAGGTTTGAAATCGAGCGAACTCAACGAAGGCAGAGATTTGGCAGTAACGACGGATTTCCGTGATGTTTTCGGAGAAATCGCTTATAAACATCTCGGAAGTAAAAACCTTGATAGTATTTTTCCGCGATATACATTAACTCCTTCAAAATTCAAAGGAATTATCGGCTGATACTTCAATGTTTAATTTGTGAAGATAAATTTATAAAGTTAAAATAATTCCCACAATGGCTAGAGTCAGAGTTCATCAACACATTAATCCTTTGGCGAAATACTATCTTGAACTGCCGATAAAACCTCTGGAAATTGAAAAAGTTTTCGCTGAATCCAAATTTCCTCTGCATTTAGACATAGGTTGCGGACGCGGACGTTTTCTGCTTGAAATGGCGAAGATTAAAAAGGATTGGAATTTCCTGGGTATTGAGATTCGTGAGCCTTTGGTGATTGAAGCAAATCAAATTAAAGAATGGGAAGGTTTGGAAAATCTCCATTATGAGTTTTGCAATGCGACGATTGATTTAGGCATTCTTTTGGAAAAAAATCCCGATGACATTTTACAGTTGGTTACGATTCAGTTTCCCGATCCTTGTTTTAAGAAAAAACACGCCAAACGCCGAATGGTCAAAGACGAATTGGTTGAAAACGTCGTTGAAAAATTAGCATTTGGCGGAAAAGTTTTTATTCAGACGGACGTGGAATTTTTGGCGGAAGAAATGTTTGAGTTATTTGAACAAAATGAATTGTTAAGACGAATTGAAATTAAAGAAAATATCTTACCCGTAAAAACTGAACGGGAAAATTCGGTTGAAAATAGAAACTTGCCTGTTTTCAGAAGTCTCTTTGAAAAATATAAAGGATAAAAAAAGACGAGATGAAATTGTGTTTTCATCTCGTCCTTAGTATTTTCACTCTTTCAATAATTATCCATTCAAGCGAATTGAACGAATCATATTGCTGAAAGTGGAATTATATCTGGAATAATCATTTTGCGGTGCGACTGCGACCATATAAAAGAGGTTTCCGTCCCGCAACTGTGTCGTATAGATAGTTACAATTTCCGTTTGTCCGGTTATCGGTGAACGTCCTGCAAGCTGTGTTGCATAAGCTCGTCTTCCGCTGATCGAAGTTCTCGAAAAACCCTGCGTCTGACGCAAATAATTGTTGACTTGCGTGATTCCGTTCACATAATCTTCGGTAGCTGCTTCCAAATTGGTTCTGGTTTGAGTAACTCCGATCAAAGCACCGTGCGTAATACCTTGATTTCCATAGGCATCGTTCGGAGCAAACCAAACTTCATTTTCCATCGGAAACTCCTGCCAATTTACCGGAACATTTACTCTCAAGAAATTTCCACCTTGAAAAACTCTCATTCTCGAAGACGGTAATTCGACATTTCTGGAATAATTGCCGCGGGACATTTCGCTGTTCGTTCCGCCTCTGTTTCCACCAGTATTTCCACCTCTGTTTCCACCAGTATTTCCGCCTCTGCTTGCACCTCTTTCAATTTCAGCCATTGTCGGAGCTTGCGGCAGTCTTCCTAAACGGCTTTGTGCATCCTGAAATCCTCTCGTATATTTGATCGGTTCTCTGGAAACTCTCAAAAGCTGTGCTTCACGATTGATTGCGGCGTAACGGTTTTGCGGATTAGGATGACTGCTTAAAAACTCAGGTGCCCGGTTTCCGCCGCTTTGACGCTCGATTGTTTGAAACATACCTGCCAGGTCTCTCGGATCATATCCGGCACGTGCCATAATCTGCGAACCGAGAATATCAGCCTGCGATTCATATTCACGGCTGTATTTCGTCTGCCAAGCAGTTGCGACCAAGCCGCCGAGTTGAGCCCCGGTTTGTCCGCCCAAAATTGCTCCGCCTATAATAAGTCCGATTGTTCCGAGTTGTGTTCCTATATTGTTTTGTTTTGAAGCCTGTGCCGTTCCGTGTCGGAGAGCGATGTGTGCAATTTCGTGTGCCATTACGCCCGCCATTTCACCTTCATTTTTAGCGGCTGAAATCATTCCGCGATTAATATACATCGGACCGCCCGGAAGTGCGAAAGCATTAATATCTCTTGCATTTACAACTTGGAACCGATATTGAAATGCGGGCTGCTGAAACTGAGACGGAATTGCTGCTACTAAACGGTTTCCGACATCTTGAACATAATTGGTTACATATGAATCATTCAAAATCGGAAATCGCTGTTTTACTTCTACGGAAGCCTCACGTCCGACCTTTACATCATCCTGAACCTTATAATCATTCTTAGGCATACTGATTCTGGTTTGTGCCAATGCCATCATCGGCATCATCAACATTGCCCAAACTAAACCAAGTGCCGCAATATTTTTACTGAAATTAAATTTTTTCATCTTTCCTCCGAAAGTCTGTTAGGTGCTCTTACAAATTATATTTTGTGTTAATTCTTTGCCATTTATATTAATAAGCAAAAATTATGCCTAATAACAATTATTAAGATAGAAAATAATGTAGAAAGTTTGTCTGGAATTCCGCAAACCCAGGTAAAGAAAGGTAAAGAAGCGTAAATTGCAGGAGTTGACTTGAAAGGAACTTCAAAAACCGAAGACGGAAGTTCCTTTGTAAATATAGAATTATTTGATCTGTAAAGTTACCAAATGGTGTATTTTTGCACTAAATTAATACGTCTTTTCACACAACTTCAGCAACTTCAAAATGTTCGGTAGAATGGGAATGATCTTTTAAGGAAATCGGTTCAAGAATCTCACGGATTCTGCTGATTAACGGTAAAATTTCCCTTACGTCGAGTTTTTCAGAATTTATTCTCTCGACTAAAATTGACAAAGCAACATCGCTGCCTAAATCATTTAATAATTCCATTGTTTCTCCGCCTAAATCATTTAATAGTTCCATTGTCTCTCCCGATAATGAAAGTTAATCCGACATTTTAACAAGGTTAGAGCAATCCCATCTCCGGGCTGTTCACACCTAAATTTTCTGCTTAATAAAACAATATACTTTTTATGTTAGAACAATGTTAAATAAATGTTAAATCCACTATGAAAAAAATTTCCTACTTTTAAAATTTGAGTATAATTTAATAATAGCGGGACTAATTTAATCTACAATCAATAAAATTTTAGTTACCTGAAACAGTGGTAAAAATTTTGTTGATTTACGTGAAAATTTTCCAAAATTGAAAACCTGGGTTTAGGAGATACAAATCAAACAATGAAACATTTTACAAGAAGTTTTTTTATAACAGCATTGATTATTACAGTCGCACTGGGAATGGCTTGCAGCGGCGATCCGATGGGCGACAAAACGGGAACGACGACAACGACAAATAGCGGCGGAGATATTAGCCTGCAAGGTTCGGGAGCGAGTTTTCCAAAACCGATTTACGAAAAATGGGTTAATGAATATCAGAAGATCAATCCGAACATAAAAATTGATTATCAGTCAAAAGGTTCAGGCGGCGGACAGAAAGATATTTCCGAAGAACTCGTTGCCTTCGGAGCTTCCGATGATCCGATGAAAGATGAAGATATGGCAAAAGCAAAAGGCGGCGATCTTCTCCATATTCCGACGGTTTTGGGTGCGGTAGTATTGACTTATAATCTCGAAGGCGTTAATAAACCTTTGAAACTTACGCCCGAAGTTATTGCCGATATTTATCTGGGTAAGATCAAAAAATGGAACGACCCGAAACTTGCGGCGGATAATCCTGATGTAAAATTTCCCGATGCTGAAATAACGCCTGTTTATCGTGCCGATTCGAGCGGAACAACGGCTGTTTTTACGGATTATTTGTCAAAAATAAGTCCTGAATTTAATGAAAAAATCACTCCGAGCAAGCAGCCGAACTGGATCAAAGGTGTCGGACTCGGTGCAAACAAAAACGACGGCGTGATGGGACAGGTCAAACAAACTCCGAATACCATCGGTTATGTTGAAGTTGCATTTGCAAAAGAGAATAATTTGCCCGTAGCTTTGATTAAAAATAAAGCGGGAAATTTTGTTGAACCGACAATTGCAAACATCTCGGCGGCGGCAGCGGGTTCGGTCAAAGATATGCCCGAAGATATGCGTGTTAAAATCACCGATGCTGACGGCGAAAATGCTTACCCGATTTCCAGTTATACATATATTTTGGTTTACAAAAATCAAAAAGATGCGACGAAAGGAAAGGCTTTGGTTGACTTTTTGTGGTGGGCGACTCACGATGGAGGAAAATTTGCAGAACCTTTACATTATGCACCTTTGCCGGAAGAAATTGTGAAAAAGGTAGAAGCAAAAATCAATTCGATCACAGCCGACGGTAAACCTCTGCACGAAGGCGGAACGGTTGAAGCTAATGACAATAAACCGGCAAATGCTAACGGCAATGCAAAAGAAGATATGCCGGCTATGAATTCCGACGTAGAAAATAAAGAAGGAAAAGCAGACGCAAAAACAGCGGGAAACTAATTAATCTTGGCTAAAACGGGAACAATCGGGGACAAAGTTTTCCGCACTATTTTGGTGATTTTCGCTTCGACAATCATTGTAATTGTCGTGGCGATGATCGCAATGATGGTGTGGAATTCTTTGCCGACGATCAAAGAATTCGGTCTCGGATTTTTAACCGGAAGTGAATGGCAGCCCGCATCGAATATTTTCGGTGCGTTGCCGTTTATTTACGGAACGATTGTTTCTTCGATCATCGCTTTGATAATCGCTGTGCCTTTATCTTTGGGCATAGCGGTTTTTCTTGTTGAACAAGCACCGAAAAGGATCGCTACGCCAATCGCTTTTTTGGTTGAATTACTGGCGGCAATTCCTTCGGTGGTTTATGGATTGTGGGGAATTTTTGTTCTCGCACCGTTTATCAGAAATTATCTCGGCTACTTTTTGCAGGAGTATTTCGGTTTCATACCGCTTTTTCAAGGACGTTTAACGGGGATCGGAATGTTCACGGGCGGAATTATTTTGGCTCTGATGGTTACGCCGATTGTGACGGCGGTTGTCCGTGATGTATTGGAGGTTGTCCCGACAACGCAGAGAGAAGCGGCACTTGCACTCGGTGCAACAAAGTGGGAAACGACAAAAATTGTTTTAGGAAATGCCGCATCGGGAATCGCAGGTGCGGTTGTCTTAGGTTTAGGGCGTGCGTTAGGCGAAACAATGGCAATCACAATGGTAATCGGAAACTCTCCCCAGATTTCCTCATCATTATTTGAACCCGCTTACACGATTGCGTCAGTTTTAGCCGCGAATTTTGCTGAAGCAACAGATAAACTTTATCTGAGTGCGTTAATTGAAATGGGCTTAGTTCTTTTCCTTGTAACCTTTATCGTCAATGCTTTGGCAAAACTTTTAGTTGCACGGGTCGCAAAGGGAACGGGAACGGCAAAAGCGACTTAATTGAGTGGAGAGTAGAGAGTGGAGAATAGAGAGGAAGAAAAGAAAATGAAGATTTGGAGTTGAAAAATTAGTGGAGATATTTAAGAATTTTCTTATCTCTCCACTCTTTACTCTCCACTCTCCACTAAAAAAGAAATGAGTGAATCAGTTCACAATCGCAGGAAACTCGTCAGCAGTATAATGACCACCATCACGGCGGCGTGTGCGGTTTTTGCGATCACTGTTTTGGTGATAATTTTGGCGTATATTGCGGTGTGTGGATTTTCGGCGATAAGTTGGGAATTTATTACCGACACGCCAAAACCCGTCGGCGAAGGCGGCGGGATTGGAAATGCAATTGCGGGTTCGGCGTTGATGACTCTGCTGGCATCGGTGATCGGTTTACCAATAGGAATTGGTGCGGGCGTTTATTTAGCGGAATTTGGTGATAATTGGTTTGGCAATACGGTTCGCTTTCTGTCCGATACTTTGATCGGAGTTCCGTCAATTATTGTCGGAATTTTTGTCTATACATTGGTCGTTCTGCCAATGGGCAGACAATCAGGCTTTGCCGGTGCAATCGCACTCGCAATAATTATGATACCGATTGTCGCACGCACGACCGAAGAAATGATTCGCCTCGTGCCGAAATCTATGCGGGAAGGTGCGTTGGCACTCGGAGCTCCGCAATGGCGTGTTACGTGGAATATCGTAATGCCCGCTGCCGCATCGGGTATTGCGACGGGTGCGATGCTTTCAATCGCCAGAATTTCAGGCGAAACTGCTCCGCTTTTGTTTACGGCATTAAACAGCCGTTTTTATAACTGGTATTATGATAAAGGTGCGTTGGCACTCGGAGCTCCGCAATGGCGTGTTACGTGGAATATCGTAATGCCCGCTGCCGCATCGGGTATTGCGACGGGTGCGATGCTTTCAATCGCCAGAATTTCAGGCGAAACTGCTCCGCTTTTGTTTACGGCATTAAACAGCCGTTTTTATAACTGGTATTATGATAAACCGATGTCATCTTTGACCGTGCAGATTTATAATTTTGCCACAGGTCCATTTGAAGTCGAACATCAAATGGCGTGGGCGGCAACGCTGATTTTGGTCGGGCTTATTTTAATCATAAATATTTTAGTAAGATTTTTTACACGCAAGAAGTTTTGATGTAACGCCGTCGTCCCGACGGATGTCCTGAAATCGTTTCGGTTTCAGAGTATGATAAAGTTCTCTGAGTTGTTTAAGCGAAAGTGGCAAGATGCTGCCACGACAGCCAGCGGGACGCTGGCGATACAGTATTTATGGCAAGTAAAATCAAAGTTAAGGATTTGGATTTTTATTACGGAAATTTTCAGGCTTTACAGAATATTTCCATAAAAATTCCCGAACGCGAGGTAATGGCGTTTATCGGACCTTCGGGGTGTGGTAAATCCACATTTTTGCGGACGTTTAATCGTATGAATGACACGATTCCGACTGCCCGTGTTGATGGAGAGATTTTAATTGACGGCAAAGATATAAATTCTCCGAAAACGGATGTCGTTGCACTTCGCCGTAAGGTTGGAATGGTTTTTCAAAAATCTAATCCGTTTCCAAAATCAATTTACGAAAATGTCGCTTACGGAATTCGTATAAATCGTCTGCATTCGAGCAAATCTGATATGGATGTCCGCGTTGAAAAAGCCTTGCGTGATTCGGCACTTTGGGGCGAAGTAAAAGACCGTTTAAACACTTCCGCATACGGACTTTCAGGCGGACAGCAACAGCGGCTTTGCATCGCACGGGCTTTGGCAGTTCAACCCGAAGTCGTGCTAATGGATGAACCCGCGTCGGCACTTGATCCGATTGCGACACAGAAAATCGAAGAACTTGTCGTTGAACTGAAAAAGGATTACACAATCGTCATCGTTACCCACAATATGCAGCAAGCCGCCCGCGTTTCGGATAAAACGGCGTTTTTTATGCTCGGTAAATTGGTTGAAGTTAATCCGACGGATAAGATGTTTACAAACCCGGACGAGAAATTGACGGAAGATTATATTACGGGAAGATTCGGATAAATTTTGCGTAATAACATAAAATAGAAAAAATTGTTTATAATGGAAGATAATTAAGATGGATAGAATAATTGATCAGCAACTGGATATTTTACGGGACAAACTGCTACTTCTTGGCGGAACTACTGAAAAAGCGGTGCATCAAGCGATGCGTTCTCTGACCGCACGCGACAGCGATCTGGCAAGAAAAGTTATTGAAGAAGATAAAATAATCAATAAAATGGAACTTGCCATTGATCGCCTCAGTATTGAGATTCTTGCATTGCAGCAGCCCGCCGCTTACGACCTACGGTTTGTAATTTCGGTAGCGAAAATCACGCCCGTTCTCGAACGAATCGCCGACCACGCTGCTAATATCGCGGAAGCGGCAATTGTTTTAAATAACGAACCCGAAGTTAGAAATTATGTTGATTTCCCGAAAATGGCTGAAATTGCGGGTGAAATGCTCCAGAGTGCGTTGGACGCTTTTACATCGGAAGACGCGGATCTATCGCGGCAGATCATTAAACGCGACAAGGAAATTGATAAAATTTACAACAAAGTTTTTAATGAGTTGATTGAAATGATGATCGAAAATCCCGAAACCACAACGGGTGCGGCACATCTGCTTTTTGTGGCAAAACACTTAGAGCGAATCGGTGATTATGTAAAGGATATTTGCGAATTAAATGTTTATCTGACCGAAGCCGCTTTTATCAAACATAAAAAAAGTTTGAAAAGTTAATTTATAAATGTGGAAAAAACTGCAAAATTAAGATATTCCCCTGCCTTACTTTTTACGCTTTTACTTTTTACCTTTTACTTTCTTTTGCTTCGGCGGCTCACTTTTGTCGCCCCAATAAAAAGCCCTGACGACCAGAAAATAAACCAAAAGACACAAAAAACACAAAAATAAAAAGAAAAGTATTATCCACATTAAAAATGACATCTCTCAAATTTTACTGTTTAACTTATTTTCTTTCAATCGGAACTTTATTAAACTGCAAATAAAAAAAGTTAGTCAAACTTTAAAATTTAACTAACTTTATAAAATCAAACTTTTCACAAAATAAATTACATATGAATCGTCAGATCGTGAACGCCTTCGGCGGCTTTCATTGTTAACTCGAAATTATTTTTTGTAGTGATAACGGCAAGCGATTATTATTAAAACATCATTTTCAATTCGATAAACTAAACGATGTTCACTATTTATGCGTCTTGACCAGCAACCAGCTAAATCTCCTTTCAATGGTTCTGGTTTGCCGATGCCCTGCAATTTATTACGTTGAATGTCTTTTATTAAATCATTTATACGTTTGAGTAATTTAGGCTGTTTTTCTTGAAACCAAAGATAATCTTCCCAAGCAGAATTGGTGAAGGTTATGTTCATATTTCAATTAACTCCCTTTCTTTTACATCACCATTTTCCGCTTCGGCTAAAGATTTTCTCAGATGTTCGGCGTTTGCCGGATTCGATAACAAATAAATCGTTTCTTGCCAGGAATTATATTCGCTTTCTGAAATCAAAACAGCTTTTCTATTTTCATCAACGATGATCAAAGTCGGTTCGGCATCATTTTCAACTTGCTCAATCAAACTTTCCAGATTCTTCTTTGCCGAACTAATGGTCGTTGTATTCATAATGACAACATTTTAACATAAAACCTGCGATTAGATTGACAAATTTATACAGAAAAAAAGGTATCAGTTGAATCAACATCAACTAATACCTTTAACTACAAACGACTTATCTTTGATTTACATATGAATCGTCAGATCGTGAACTCCTTCGGCGGCTTCCATCATTGATTCGGAAACTGTCGGGTGAGCGTGGATTATTCTGCCTAATTCATCTGCCGTTGTTTCAAGTGCCATTGCCGCGACTGCTTCGGCTAATAATTCCGTTGCGTGCGGTCCGATTAAATGAACGCCGACGACTTCATCGTATTTTTTCTCGGCGATGATTTTTATAAAACCGTCTGTTTCGCCGAGAATTCTGGCTTTGCCGGATGCGGAGAATGGGAATTTTCCGACTTTGACATCGTAGCCCGCTTCTTTGGCTTTTTCTTCGGTTAAGCCGACGGAGGCGACTTCGGGATCGCAGTATGTGCAGTTTGGAACAAGCCGATGATTGATCGGTTCGACCTTTTTACCTGCAATTTTTTCAACTACCAAAATCCCTTCTTTGCTTGCAAGGTGAGCAAGCCAAGCCGTATCAATCACATCGCCAATGGCATAAATATTCGGTTCATCCGTTTCGCAGTATTCGTTGACTTTGACCGTGCCTTTTTCATTGACTTTGACCTTTGTGTTTTCGAGTCCGAGATTTTCCAGATAAGGCATACGTCCGATGGCAACGAGAACCATTTCAGCTTCAAAGCTGACATCTTTTCCCTTTGAATCTTTACCAGAAACTTTGACCGAGTTTTTCAACTTTTTTATCGTGTCGAGTTTTACACCCGTCATAACCTTGATGCCTTGTTTTTTGAATGAACGTTCGAGTTGTTTGGAAACGTCTGCGTCTTCGATTGGCACGATGCGGTCAAGCAATTCGACAACCGTTGTGTCGCAGCCGAAACGTGCATAAACACTAGCAAATTCTACGCCGACTGCTCCTGAACCGATAACGATCATACTTTTAGGCACTTTTTCAAGTTCGAGAATTTGATCGGAATTAACGACTTGCTTGCCGTCTGTTTCAAATGCGGGAATCGGACGCACGACCGAACCCGTAGCAATGATGATGTTTTTTGTGTCAATCGTTTCCTTTTTGCCGTCAATCAGATTAACTTCGACCTTGCCGGGCTTTAAGATTTTACCAAACCCGTTAAAAACCTTAACTTTGTTTTTCTTCATCAAATACGAAACACCCGAAGCGTTTTTGTTGACGACATCGGATTTGTATTTTTGCACCTTTGTCCAGTCATAGCTTAAATCTTTAACCGATAGTCCGAAGTCCTCAAAGTGTCCGGCTTTTTGATAAAGGTGTGCGGCGTTAAGTAGTGCTTTGGTCGGAATACATCCGCGAAGTCCGCAAGTTCCGCCGAGTCGTTCGGTGTCTTCCTTTTCCACCAACGCGACTTTTAAACCCATTTGAGATCCACGGATCGCCGCGACATAGCCGCCCGGTCCTGAGCCAATAATCGTTACATCAAATTGTTCTGCCATTTATAATCCTCTTTTATTAAAATAATTGTTTTTCTAAATTGCGAAACTATCATTATAGAAATTAAATGCGTTTATCGCTAGTAAAGCCGATTTGTTTTCCGCTAAACTGTAAAAATATATGAAACATTCAAAAGAATTTGAGAAATTGGTCGAAGAGATTATGCCGAATATCAAAGAGATTTCGGTTAAAGAAACTTTGGAACGAATCAAAAATGATGCGGTCTTAATTGATGTTCGGGAAGATAACGAGTGGGAAGCGGGACACGCTAAAGATGCCGTTCATATTGGACGAGGAGTTATCGAAAGAGATATTGTTCACGAATTTTCCGACAAATCGCAAGAACTGATTTTGTATTGCGGCGGCGGTTATCGCTCAGCACTTGCGGCGGATAATTTGCAGAAAATGGGTTACGAAAATGTCCGTTCAATAAAAGGCGGCTGGTCGGCTTGGGAAGAAGCGGATGCTCCGAGCAATAAATAAAAATATGAAAGATCAAGAAGAGATCCTGCAGGAAAAGATGAAAGAGATCGCCGCCGATTATATCGAGAAAGGCGATTTTTACGGATGGTTTGATACGGTTTACCGCGAAACCGAAAACGACAGCGAACAAATTCCCTGGGTTGATTTTGAGCCGAATCGATTTTTGGTTGAATGGAATGAAACCGCAAATTTGAAGGGAAACGGCAGAAAAGCACTTGTCGTTGGCTGCGGACTTGGCGACGAAGCAAAATTTCTTGATGACTTGGATTTTGACGTAACCGCTTTCGACGTTTCTGAAAAAGCCATCGAAATCGCTAAAAATATTCACGCTGAAACCGATATAAATTTTGTTGTCGCTGACCTATTCAATCCGCCGAATAAATGGGAAAAAGCATTCGAGTTTGTGTTGGAAGTTTACACAATCCAAGCACTTCCATTAAATTTGCGAAAAAAAGCAATTGCCGCAATCAGCGATTTTGTGGCTGAAAATGGTGAACTTATTGTCGTCCAAAGATTTCGTGAAAATAACGAAGAACCCGAAGGTTTGCCGTGGGCTTTATCGCCGAATGATCTATCAGGTTTTGAAAAAAACGGTTTAACACAGTCAAATTTTTCGGAATTTTTCGGCGACGAAGAAGATGAACCGATCAAAAGATTTGTCGCAGAATATAAGAGAAAATAGATTGAAAGAGAAAAACTCCTTTTCATACTAGTAC
>MWWE01000055.1_pt1 | contig 17024 bp, 13 predicted proteins | sample 1047301 | NCBI WGS metagenome assembly MWWE01 (sample SAMN06349973, study PRJNA376086) | soil metagenome | isolation source: MS1-1 sample Antarctic (ecotone) soil | place: Antarctica
TAAAGGTTATGAAATGCTTATAAGCACGTATTTTATTGTCCGCCAGATGCTGCTTACAGCGTTCCAAAGCACCGAGAATAATCTTCTTGCTCGTCTTAGACTTAGCTTTGACATAAGCAGAATCAAGACTTGAAGGCGTTACATTCCAAGAACCGTAACCCGTATAGCACTCTCCATCTTTCGTGTATAAGTTCTGAGCTACGAAATGATTTGAAGTTCCCGAATTCGCCAACAAATGCTCACCTGTAAATAATGCGTGAAGATAATCATCGTAATTTTCAAGCTCTGCATAATTCTTAGGCTCTGGGTTATTCACAGCGTAAAGCAGCTTCTCAGCATTACGCTTGCGAGTGCGAAGCATATTTAACGCTTTTTCATACGGCGTAAATTCCGGCTTCACTGTCGGCTCTACACCGCGCCGCGAAACAGCTTGGTTGTTGACATAAGTCCTTTTTTCACATAAGATAGAAGTCATAGCAATAGTTTGTCCTCCGAACGCGGCACGATGGAGATAAGCAACACAGAAAAAGGGAGTCTCTCAGTTTTGAGAAACTCCCTTGCTCTTTTTCCAAACCTTGCGTTAAAATAAATCTGGCTCGACATCATCGAGATTTAACGGAAGGTGGATAAGAAGGAAGTTTGGCGACCGAGTTCTTATCTGCCTTTTTAATTTTTCAACTGAAATCTTTCAGTAAGTTCAGCTTTTATCTTGAACTAAAACTAACTGCCTTGTCCATCTTCCGAACACTCCGCCGACAGACGGTTACAAATAAATTTAACATATAAACTTGCAAGTCGTTTGATTAGAAGAATAAGAAGTAGATAAGGTGGGTTGCATTCAGTTGGCATTCACACTTCGATTAACAGCTTCCCATCCAAAACTAATAAAAACATTTGTCCAGCCACACGCAAGTTGAGGATAAAGAAACAACATCATAAGAAAGTCGCTGTTTCGCCCTCACGTCCATTGAATTGTTGGGCAGCGCGTTCATTACGAGCAACCTTCGACATAACCGATTTCTGGCGACCTGCCAGCTTGAAAATTTGTAACGCGCTTTCCGTCGGTTTCAAAAATAATAAAATATTTTCTGCCTTTCATCTCAACGGTAATATAATGCCCGTCAGTGTAAAAATGCTTGCTGACTTTGTATTGTCCTTTGTAAAGACGTTTGATTCGGGCTTCGGTATCACCAACTTTTGCGCCTCTGTCCGTTGCAAAGCCGCGCTCGAAAACGTCGAATCGCGCAATAGTGCCGCCATTCACCATAAAGCCGATGTCTTTGAAAGCACCTTTAGCTTCAAAATAACGGCAATCGCCTTGTTCTACTGTTGTTAGGCGAACACCAAGAGCCTTTGACGCTTTTGAAACAGTCATTCCAACTTTGACTTTGCCGAAGCTGTTGAAAGTTACGACGTATTTAGGAGCGCGTTTAGTTTGTGCGTCCGTCAACGGCGAAACGGTCAAAAGTAAAATTATCGTTAAAATGAAACAAAAAATCTTCATTTTTTTCATTCTGTATTCGTCCGTTTGATTTTAAGAGAAGCCGCCTAACAAGTTATTATACCGCAAAGTTGCGGCATAAAGCCCGAAATAAGAGCAAAACGCCACAGCGCAGAAACCACTGTCTAAATAAATGAATCATTTAGAATCATCTTTGATTTGTTTGCTGGTTCAGACACCTTGTCAATTAGTTTTTGTTTTTAGCAACGCAAAAACTTGAAATGTTAAAACTAACCTGTATATTGAACAAATGATAATTTCGATTGTTTCCTTCAAAGGCGGAGTAGGGAAAACAACAACTGCTGTTCACATCGCGGAAGTATTAAATCGAAAAACACCAACGCTGTTAGTTGATGGCGACCCTAATCAGTCAGCTTTGGCGTGGAATAGACGCGGAAAGTTACCGTTTTCGGTCATCAGTGAAGACAAATTGACCGAACACGCCGGAAACTTTAAGCACATCATTTTAGACACGCCAGCCCGACCGACAACCGAAGAACTAAAGACAATTGCCACAGAAAGCGACTTAGTTATTATTCCAAGTCAGCCGGACGCTTTAAGCCTCGACGCTTTAATAAAATTAGTTAATTCATTACGGGAAATCGGAGCGCAAAACTTCAAAGTTTTATTTACATTAGTTCCACCTCTCAGCCACGCCGGGCGCGAAGCAAAAGAAGTTTTGAAAGATTTAGACATTCCATTTTTCAAAACTGAAATTCACCGTCGCGCTGTTTGCGGACGTGCTGCTTTGAAAGGAATCACCGTAAATGAAATGAAAGACGGAAAAGACGCTTTGAAGGAGTTTGAGGCAGTAGCAAAGGAGATTTTGAAGTATGAAGGAAAATAGATTCAACACATTTAAGGACGTTAAAAACTTACAAAAGTCCGAAGCTACAATAACACCGGAAAAGAAGATAAAAGCGCGTCAGAAGGGCAGCAAACCGCAAGAAAACACCCCTCAGACGAAGATTGAAACACCGCGACGAGGGCGACCAAACGGAAAACGGTCAAACAAAGATTTTCGCCAAGTTACAGCTTACATCGGAACGGAAACATACAAGCGAACAAAGATGAAATTGCTTGCAAACGACGACAAACAAGAATTTTCCGTATTGGTTGACGAGCTTCTAAAAAGATGGTTGGAGGAAAATTAACATTTTAGGTTTTTGCGTTTCTAAAAATCCAAAAGTCCAAAAGTCCAAAAACTCAGAATTACAACTAAAAATATGAGAATGAAAAACAACAAACATCTAATTATTTTTATTTTATTGCTTCAATTCTTGTCGGGTTATGCTTACGCTCAATCTGCGCCACAGCAAACAAAGGAAGAAAAGAAGAAAGCCGAGCAAGAGCAAAAAGCACAGGAAAAACAGGCAAAGGAACAACAGAAGCAGCAGGAAAAACAAGCGAAGGCAGATGCTAAAGCGGCTAAAAATTCTGCTCCCGTTCCGGTTGAAAGAATTTATGATAGATTCCAAAATCGAACCACAGTTAGATTTATGAGTCCCACATCACAGGAAAGTGTAGCTTTTCAAGGTGTAGAACTAAATCTGGGAGCATCAATGTCTTTTCCGGGAACAGCAACCGAAAATGATAATGATATTAGTCTGCTTCTCGTGTTGACCTACCGAATAAATGGCAATTCTCACCCGGCAAACCGCGAGTTAATACTTCTGGTTGATAACGTGCCTGTTAATTTTGGACAATTAAAAGTCGGCAGCAGCAGCACGAAAGCATATAACAGTAGAGTTACATTTTCAGATGGAGCTTTATACGCAGAAATCTCAATAGATACGTTTAAGCGATTGGCTCAAGCTCAAACAATAGAAGGTCGTTTTAGCGGATTGGAATTTCGAGTTTCACCCAAATTCATACCAACAATGAAACTATTCGTAAAGTAAAAATAAAAACAGGACAAGCGCGAACGATTAGAGATAATCAATTTAGATAATCGTCCGCGCTCGTCTAGGCAGCGAAGGATTTGCGCCACCTTATTTTGTAACTTTTACAAGACGCGAAGCTATAAACTCGCGCAAATCGCTTGGACGATAGCGAATACAATTTTTCTTCATTCTAACAAAGGGAATTAACCCTTTGTATCTGTAACCGATTCTCAGCGTTTCCGACGCAATTCCGAGCATCTTCGACGCTTCAACTTCATTTATTAAATTCTCTATATTTGCATTCTTCATAATTTTTACTCCAAATCTTTTTTGTGAGCCGGGCAATTTTGTATTTCCCAAAAAACTGCCACCAAACCTTTACGAATCAAAACACCTCTCGAAATGCTTCTTATGAAGCCCGACCCCTTGGTAAAGGCTGTATTTGCAAAACTTAGTTTTTGCCCCGACAATTTGAAACGTATTCAAACAATCAACTGATTTTACTTACTCATAACTTTCGATAATGTTCTTTCTCGAAATGTATTTTCACAGCAAAGTTATCGAACCGCGATTTATTACAAATCTGCGCGGCGTGAAATTATTGTGAATCCGGGCATTCTCCGAAAGTGTCAGATATTTCAAATTTGCCTCGTGGTGTAACCCTGATACCCCCGCCGCCTGCAAAGGAAACTCGTGGTGGATAGTCATATCCGGTGGACAATTCTTAAAAATCTCTTCGATTTTGGCTTCATTCGCCCAAGCTACTGCCCTATTAAGTTTCTCAGCCCTGAGCTTATGCGCCGCCAATTTGGTTTTATAATAATTCGGGTCGTTCGGACGATGCCAATGTGATGGCTTCTTTCTCTTATCAAATTTCGCGTCCATTTCCTCAATAATGGCTCTGTTTTTCTTGCACCAAGCTATTGTTAGCGGCGACGGTAATTTTTTCATTTTTAACACTCCATAAAACTGCGTCTTATAACAGTTTTCGAGAAAAAGTAAAGTTGACTTTTTTCTCATTTTCCAAAACGGTGCAACCAGAAATAAAAAGACTATAAACCACCCCGAAACAAGCCTAATAGCACCGCTACGACTAGCCAAAACCCCAATTTATAAAGATTCACCTTGTATAATTGAAAACTTTGATAAAAATTCACCGAGAGAGGCAAAATTAACCCGTGATTTTATCTTCCGCGATTACCTTTTGAAGCTGATACATTTCAGTCTGTTTAGTCCTCAAGCGGCTCTGTAATTCCCAAGCGTCCGCGCTGATGTCGAACGATTCAAGCCTTAGCCTCTCCGCTTCGTCAAGATGATTCTTTATCAAAAGTTTGTTCTTTATTCCCACCTCATAGGCTTTAGCTTCCAATTCTTTAACCCTTGCGCGGTCAAAGGCAACATCATTTTGCAAAGTTAATAATCTCTGGCGGTCTGCTAAAGTCCGGCTAAAATGTAGCTTTTCTTTTGTTGCTTCTAATTCTTTCTCTAATCTCAGCGTGTTTGCATTCCAATTTTCTACGCCTTCAATGTCTCTTTCGTTTATCATATCTCTAACTCCTTTACTTACTTCATTTGCGGCTATTGCTATCCGACCCAAACGCATCAATGATAAGTAACTTGTCCGTTCGTCTTCACAGGTAAAAACTTATGGACGTCTTCGCCGTAGTATTTTTCGCCCGTCAAATCGGTAAAAATTGCATTCGGAAATTGTTCTAACAACTTTTCTCTACGTCTTCGGATTATGTCCGGCTTAAGCTCACCGAGTTTTCTAATCCAAATGTCTTCTAAACCGAGTTCAATCATTGCTATTCCGTTAATGACAATGTTCCGACTAAAATCTACACGCTCGACACCAATTCTAAGAATTTTCTCTTTTGCGTTATTAGTTCGATGTTCATTAGCTGAAACCTTTGTTTTAGTCTCAGACTCGCAACGGTATGTTTCCTCGTTTAATAAAGAAGATGTCCCCTTTGGTCTCGCCTTGAACACCCCAAAACCTGTAAGAATCCGCTTGTGTCTAAAGACGTATTCAGCTTCGGCTAGAAGCTCTGCGCCTTTGGAATCATTCTTCAACAACCCAACGAAATTTGCCTGTTTTGCTGTGTAACCGGCTAATTCAAATAAAACGCCCGTTTGCTTTTCGGTAGGGTCATAATTTTCAATCTCGCTTACATCAACTTCCTTAAAATCTACTCGACAGTTCCCGGACACAGTTTTAATTTTCATACGCGAACCGAAAAGCTCGAAATACGCCCGTTTTACGCACCGCGTCCACTGTTCAGCTATCCGCAAGCTGTTAAGAATAGGACGCTTCACTTTTAGAGATGCGCCGGAAAAACGCAGCTTCGATAGCTTATCTTCCAAATCAAAAGAATTACCGAAAGCTATTAGCTCATTCAAAATCGTTAAGGCGTGATTGTGATAATTTATCGAAATATCAGCCGTTTTAGATTTCTCTGTAAATTCAATTCTCGATTGACCGCCGAGAAAAAACTTCCTGCACACATCCGAGCGCAAGAACATTTCCCACGCGATAGCGTGAAGCTCTGCGTTTTGTTTCATTCCGACATTAACCAAATTCGGAAAACTTGGAGTGAAGAAACAAACTTTCAAATCGTGCGCTTTGATGTCGTCAATCCTACTCATAAACGCCTTATAAATCGTGTTTCTATGCCGTCTCGCTTGCTTTCTTTGGTAAGAATCGGATAACCGCCAATTTGTAAAATCGAAGCCGACAGAACAACTATATTCACGCCCTTTTCTGTCTTCCAAATTGTGAAGAACGCCGTTTGATGTCGCGTCAGCATCTAAAACCTTTGAAACCCTAGCCTTTGCCTTTTGGTAGTTATCCACCGCGACCGCTTCCAATGCTTCACCAATTCGGTAAGCATTGTTTGAAGTTCGACGCGCCTTTTTCATTACGTCGGGAATAAGTTTTTTCGGCGTTAATTGTGGCTTTGCAGTAAAGACTAAAATGTCCTTGTTATTGACATAAGTCCTTTGTTCACTTAATATAGTAGTCATAGCAATAGTTCGTTCTCCACTCGCGGCACGATGGAGATAAGCAACACAGAAAAAGGGAGCTTCTCAGTTTCGAGAAACTCCCTTGCTCTTTTTCCAAACCTTGCGTTAAAATAAATCTGGCTCGACATCATCGAGATTTAACGGAAGGTGGATAAGAAGGAAGTTTGGCGACCGAGTTCTTATCTGCCTTTTTAATTTTTCAACTGAAATCTTTCAGTAAGTTCAGCTTTTATCTTGAACTAAAACTAACTGCCTTGTCCATCTTCCGAACACTCCGCCGACAGACGGTTACAAATAAATTTAACATATAAACTTGCAAGTCGTTTGATTAGAAGAATAAGAAGTAGATAAGGTGGGTTGCATTCAGTTGGCATTCACACTTCGATTAACAGCTTCCCATCCAAAACTAATAAAAACATTTGTCCAGCCACACGCAAGTTGAGGATAAAGAAACAACATCATAAGAAAGTCGCTGTTTCGCCCTCACGTCCATTGAATTGTTGGGCAGCGCGTTCATTACGAGCAACCTTCGACATAACCGATTTCTGGCGACCTGCCAGCTTGAAAATTTGTAACGCGCTTTCCGTCGGTTTCAAAAATAATAAAATATTTTCTGCCTTTCATCTCAACGGTAATATAATGCCCGTCAGTGTAAAAATGCTTGCTGACTTTGTATTGTCCTTTGTAAAGACGTTTGATTCGGGCTTCGGTATCACCAACTTTTGCGCCTCTGTCCGTTGCAAAGCCGCGCTCGAAAACGTCGAATCGCGCAATAGTGCCGCCATTCACCATAAAGCCGATGTCTTTGAAAGCACCTTTAGCTTCAAAATAACGGCAATCGCCTTGTTCTACTGTTGTTAGGCGAACACCAAGAGCCTTTGACGCTTTTGAAACAGTCATTCCAACTTTGACTTTGCCGAAGCTGTTGAAAGTTACGACGTATTTAGGAGCGCGTTTAGTTTGTGCGTCCGTCAACGGCGAAACGGTCAAAAGTAAAATTATCGTTAAAATGAAACAAAAAATCTTCATTTTTTTCATTCTGTATTCGTCCGTTTGATTTTAAGAGAAGCCGCCTAACAAGTTATTATACCGCAAAGTTGCGGCATAAAGCCCGAAATAAGAGCAAAACGCCACAGCGCAGAAACCACTGTCTAAATAAATGAATCATTTAGAATCATCTTTGATTTGTTTGCTGGTTCAGACACCTTGTCAATTAGTTTTTGTTTTTAGCAACGCAAAAACTTGAAATGTTAAAACTAACCTGTATATTGAACAAATGATAATTTCGATTGTTTCCTTCAAAGGCGGAGTAGGGAAAACAACAACTGCTGTTCACATCGCGGAAGTATTAAATCGAAAAACACCAACGCTGTTAGTTGATGGCGACCCTAATCAGTCAGCTTTGGCGTGGAATAGACGCGGAAAGTTACCGTTTTCGGTCATCAGTGAAGACAAATTGACCGAACACGCCGGAAACTTTAAGCACATCATTTTAGACACGCCAGCCCGACCGACAACCGAAGAACTAAAGACAATTGCCACAGAAAGCGACTTAGTTATTATTCCAAGTCAGCCGGACGCTTTAAGCCTCGACGCTTTAATAAAATTAGTTAATTCATTACGGGAAATCGGAGCGCAAAACTTCAAAGTTTTATTTACATTAGTTCCACCTCTCAGCCACGCCGGGCGCGAAGCAAAAGAAGTTTTGAAAGATTTAGACATTCCATTTTTCAAAACTGAAATTCACCGTCGCGCTGTTTGCGGACGTGCTGCTTTGAAAGGAATCACCGTAAATGAAATGAAAGACGGAAAAGACGCTTTGAAGGAGTTTGAGGCAGTAGCAAAGGAGATTTTGAAGTATGAAGGAAAATAGATTCAACACATTTAAGGACGTTAAAAACTTACAAAAGTCCGAAGCTACAATAACACCGGAAAAGAAGATAAAAGCGCGTCAGAAGGGCAGCAAACCGCAAGAAAACACCCCTCAGACGAAGATTGAAACACCGCGACGAGGGCGACCAAACGGAAAACGGTCAAACAAAGATTTTCGCCAAGTTACAGCTTACATCGGAACGGAAACATACAAGCGAACAAAGATGAAATTGCTTGCAAACGACGACAAACAAGAATTTTCCGTATTGGTTGACGAGCTTCTAAAAAGATGGTTGGAGGAAAATTAACATTTTAGGTTTTTGCGTTTCTAAAAATCCAAAAGTCCAAAAGTCCAAAAACTCAGAATTACAACTAAAAATATGAGAATGAAAAACAACAAACATCTAATTATTTTTATTTTATTGCTTCAATTCTTGTCGGGTTATGCTTACGCTCAATCTGCGCCACAGCAAACAAAGGAAGAAAAGAAGAAAGCCGAGCAAGAGCAAAAAGCACAGGAAAAACAGGCAAAGGAACAACAGAAGCAGCAGGAAAAACAAGCGAAGGCAGATGCTAAAGCGGCTAAAAATTCTGCTCCCGTTCCGGTTGAAAGAATTTATGATAGATTCCAAAATCGAACCACAGTTAGATTTATGAGTCCCACATCACAGGAAAGTGTAGCTTTTCAAGGTGTAGAACTAAATCTGGGAGCATCAATGTCTTTTCCGGGAACAGCAACCGAAAATGATAATGATATTAGTCTGCTTCTCGTGTTGACCTACCGAATAAATGGCAATTCTCACCCGGCAAACCGCGAGTTAATACTTCTGGTTGATAACGTGCCTGTTAATTTTGGACAATTAAAAGTCGGCAGCAGCAGCACGAAAGCATATAACAGTAGAGTTACATTTTCAGATGGAGCTTTATACGCAGAAATCTCAATAGATACGTTTAAGCGATTGGCTCAAGCTCAAACAATAGAAGGTCGTTTTAGCGGATTGGAATTTCGAGTTTCACCCAAATTCATACCAACAATGAAACTATTCGTAAAGTAAAAATAAAAACAGGACAAGCGCGAACGATTAGAGATAATCAATTTAGATAATCGTCCGCGCTCGTCTAGGCAGCGAAGGATTTGCGCCACCTTATTTTGTAACTTTTACAAGACGCGAAGCTATAAACTCGCGCAAATCGCTTGGACGATAGCGAATACAATTTTTCTTCATTCTAACAAAGGGAATTAACCCTTTGTATCTGTAACCGATTCTCAGCGTTTCCGACGCAATTCCGAGCATCTTCGACGCTTCAACTTCATTTATTAAATTCTCTATATTTGCATTCTTCATAATTTTTACTCCAAATCTTTTTTGTGAGCCGGGCAATTTTGTATTTCCCAAAAAACTGCCACCAAACCTTTACGAATCAAAACACCTCTCGAAATGCTTCTTATGAAGCCCGACCCCTTGGTAAAGGCTGTATTTGCAAAACTTAGTTTTTGCCCCGACAATTTGAAACGTATTCAAACAATCAACTGATTTTACTTACTCATAACTTTCGATAATGTTCTTTCTCGAAATGTATTTTCACAGCAAAGTTATCGAACCGCGATTTATTACAAATCTGCGCGGCGTGAAATTATTGTGAATCCGGGCATTCTCCGAAAGTGTCAGATATTTCAAATTTGCCTCGTGGTGTAACCCTGATACCCCCGCCGCCTGCAAAGGAAACTCGTGGTGGATAGTCATATCCGGTGGACAATTCTTAAAAATCTCTTCGATTTTGGCTTCATTCGCCCAAGCTACTGCCCTATTAAGTTTCTCAGCCCTGAGCTTATGCGCCGCCAATTTGGTTTTATAATAATTCGGGTCGTTCGGACGATGCCAATGTGATGGCTTCTTTCTCTTATCAAATTTCGCGTCCATTTCCTCAATAATGGCTCTGTTTTTCTTGCACCAAGCTATTGTTAGCGGCGACGGTAATTTTTTCATTTTTAACACTCCATAAAACTGCGTCTTATAACAGTTTTCGAGAAAAAGTAAAGTTGACTTTTTTCTCATTTTCCAAAACGGTGCAACCAGAAATAAAAAGACTATAAACCACCCCGAAACAAGCCTAATAGCACCGCTACGACTAGCCAAAACCCCAATTTATAAAGATTCACCTTGTATAATTGAAAACTTTGATAAAAATTCACCGAGAGAGGCAAAATTAACCCGTGATTTTATCTTCCGCGATTACCTTTTGAAGCTGATACATTTCAGTCTGTTTAGTCCTCAAGCGGCTCTGTAATTCCCAAGCGTCCGCGCTGATGTCGAACGATTCAAGCCTTAGCCTCTCCGCTTCGTCAAGATGATTCTTTATCAAAAGTTTGTTCTTTATTCCCACCTCATAGGCTTTAGCTTCCAATTCTTTAACCCTTGCGCGGTCAAAGGCAACATCATTTTGCAAAGTTAATAATCTCTGGCGGTCTGCTAAAGTCCGGCTAAAATGTAGCTTTTCTTTTGTTGCTTCTAATTCTTTCTCTAATCTCAGCGTGTTTGCATTCCAATTTTCTACGCCTTCAATGTCTCTTTCGTTTATCATATCTCTAACTCCTTTACTTACTTCATTTGCGGCTATTGCTATCCGACCCAAACGCATCAATGATAAGTAACTTGTCCGTTCGTCTTCACAGGTAAAAACTTATGGACGTCTTCGCCGTAGTATTTTTCGCCCGTCAAATCGGTAAAAATTGCATTCGGAAATTGTTCTAACAACTTTTCTCTACGTCTTCGGATTATGTCCGGCTTAAGCTCACCGAGTTTTCTAATCCAAATGTCTTCTAAACCGAGTTCAATCATTGCTATTCCGTTAATGACAATGTTCCGACTAAAATCTACACGCTCGACACCAATTCTAAGAATTTTCTCTTTTGCGTTATTAGTTCGATGTTCATTAGCTGAAACCTTTGTTTTAGTCTCAGACTCGCAACGGTATGTTTCCTCGTTTAATAAAGAAGATGTCCCCTTTGGTCTCGCCTTGAACACCCCAAAACCTGTAAGAATCCGCTTGTGTCTAAAGACGTATTCAGCTTCGGCTAGAAGCTCTGCGCCTTTGGAATCATTCTTCAACAACCCAACGAAATTTGCCTGTTTTGCTGTGTAACCGGCTAATTCAAATAAAACGCCCGTTTGCTTTTCGGTAGGGTCATAATTTTCAATCTCGCTTACATCAACTTCCTTAAAATCTACTCGACAGTTCCCGGACACAGTTTTAATTTTCATACGCGAACCGAAAAGCTCGAAATACGCCCGTTTTACGCACCGCGTCCACTGTTCAGCTATCCGCAAGCTGTTAAGAATAGGACGCTTCACTTTTAGAGATGCGCCGGAAAAACGCAGCTTCGATAGCTTATCTTCCAAATCAAAAGAATTACCGAAAGCTATTAGCTCATTCAAAATCGTTAAGGCGTGATTGTGATAATTTATCGAAATATCAGCCGTTTTAGATTTCTCTGTAAATTCAATTCTCGATTGACCGCCAAGAAAAAATTTCCTGCACACATCCGAGCGCAAGAACATTTCCCACGCGACGGCGTGAAGCTCTGCGTTTTGTTTCATTCCGACATTAACCAAATTCGGAAAACTTGGAGTGAAGAAACAAACTTTCAAATCGTGCGCTTTAATGTCGTCAATCCTACTCATAAAAGCCTTATAAATCGTGTTTCTATGCCGTCTCGCTTGCTTTCTTTGGTAAGAATCGGATAACCGCCAGTTAGTAAAATCAAACCCGACAGAGCAGCTATATTCGCGCCCTTTTCTGTCTTCCAAATTGCGAAGAACGCCGTTTGATGTCGCGTCAGCATCTAAAACTTTTGAAACCCTAGCCTTTGCCTTTTGGTAATTGTCCACCGCGACCGCTTCCAACGCTTCACCGATTCGATAAGCATTGTTTGAAGTTCGACGCGCCTTTTTCATCACGTCGGGAGTAAATTTTTTCGGCGTTAATTCCGGCGTTAATTGTGGCTTTACGGCAAGAGCTAAAATGCCCTTATCGTTGACATAAACCTTTTGTTTAGTTAAGATAGTATTCATAATAGTTTAATTCTCCTAAGTCGCGGCACGATTAAAGAGATACGCAAAACAAAAAGACTGGTCTCAATTACGAAACCAGTCTTTTCTTTTTCTACACCTTGCGTTAAACTAAAAAAGCCTCGAATCAATATCGAGATTTAACGAAAGGTGGATTGGAAACGATGTTTGCGAGACGGAGTTCCTTTCTACCTTTTTTAATTTTCAACTGAAATCTTTCAGCAAATTCAGTTTTTATCTTGAACTAAAACTAACTACCTTGTCCATCTTCCGAACACTCCGCCGATAGACGGTTGCAAATAAATTTAACGTATAAACCTGCAAGTCGTTTAATTAGAAGAATAAGAAGTAGATAAGGTGGGTTGCATTCAGTTGACGTTATACACTTCCGATTAACAGGTTCTTAAAGAAAACTACTAAAGACATTTGCCTAGCCACACACAAACTAAGGTAAAGAAGCACCGTTATAACAAAGTAGCTCACGTTATTGCTTTATTATATGCATCGTTATTTTTTATGACGTTCTAAATTCTGCGATGCCGATTCAGGAAGTCCAAAACTGTATTTCTCTTCATTCTCCTTTTTATAAACGAATAAAAACTCATCCATAAATTTTTTGACGTTCTCTATTGTTTGCTTATCTTTTTCCAGCAAGTTCCGCATTATTACCTTGACTTGATAAAAGCGTTGGCGCACCAAATACATCCGAACATTGACAGAATACTCCTTAGTGCGGCGACCAGCAGCTCTTCCCTCTTCCTCAAATAAATTATCACTGTAGTGACCAAACTTAGCACCGTATTGATTGGCTAACTCATTACAAACCTCATCATAAAATAAGTTTAATGGTTTGAAATCCATATCAACCGAAAGCTCTGGGAAGTCGTTAACCGAGACCTCATAAGAAATATCTGGCAACTCTAAAGTCCATCGTCTTGAGTAACCTTTGCCAAATCTTGAATTGATGTTCCCCTCTGTCAATGTCGGGCGGTCTGGGAAAAACGCAATAAAATGAAATTCATCAGAAACGACAGTTTCATATTCTGCGCGTTGAGCTTGAGCCACACAAACGACGGACAAAACAAATACGACGAGTATTATTATTTTTTTCATAAGCATTAGACGCGACAAAACGAAAAGCAGCCAACCAACTAGCTATTATAACGCCAAGTTACGGCGTAAAACCGAAATAAGGACAATCCCCGGTATTACTATGCCAAAAGGGTCATTTTTGAAACGAAGTTAAATATAGCACACAAAACTAGGACACTAATTACATTCTTTAGATTTTTAACAACGCAAAAAGTTGAAATGTTAAAAATAAGATGTATATTGAACGAATGATAATCTCGATTGCATCATTCAAAGGCGGAGTAGGAAAGACAACAACCGCCCTGCATATTGCAGAAGTATTGAATCGAAAAATACCAACGCTTGTTTTAGATGGAGACCCAAACGAATCCGCACTTGCTTGGAACGGACGCGGCAAATTGTCATTTCGGGTTGTCAGGGAAGACGAATTGACCGAACACGCCGGAAAGTTCAAACACATCGTTTTAGACACGCCAGCGAGACCGACAACCGAAGAATTAAAGACGATTGCCACGGAAAGCGACTTAGTTATTATTCCAAGTCAGCCAGACGCTTTGAGCCTCGACGCTTTAATTAAATTAGTAACTTCATTGAAGGAAATCGGAGCACAAAACTTCAAAGTCTTATTTACATTAGTTCCACCTCTCAGCCACGCCGGGCGCGAAGCAAAGGAACTTTTGAAAGATTTAGACATTCCATTTTTCAAAACCGAAATCCATCGCCGCGCTGTTTGCGGACGCGCAGCTTTGAAAGGAATTACTGTAAATGAAATGAAAGACGGAAAAGACGCTTTGAAAGAATTTGAGGCACTGGCAAAGGAGATTTTGAAGTATGAAGGGAAATAGATTTGGCACATTTAAGGACGTTAAAAAGTTGCAGGAGTCAGAAACCACACCAACACAGGAAAAGAAGATAAAAGCGCGTCAGAAGGACAGCAAAACGCAGGAAAACATCATTCAGACAGAGATTGAAACACCGCGACGAGGACGACCAAACGGAAAGCGGTCAAATGAAAATTTTCGTCAGGTTACGGCTTACATAGGAACAGAAACCTACAAACAAACAAAGATGAAGTTGCTTGCTAATGACAACAAGCAGGAGTTTTCAGAATTAGTTGACGAGCTTCTAAACAGATGGTTAAAAGAGAATTAACATTTTAGTTTTTTAACAACGCAAAAATTCAAAACCCTAAAATTGCAAAAAGCTAAAATTGCCCCTAGCACCGCGATAAACAAAGTTAGGATGTCTTGGCTAGTCTTAAACTGGAAAGAACGCTTGTAAGCTCTGTAAAAGCCAAGAAAACGGCATCTAGCATCAACTCCAAAGCGAAAAAAGACGAGCGCGGATAATTCTAAACACAGCTAACAGAATTACTCACACTCGTCTAGGCAGCGAAGGATTTGCGCCGCCTTATTTTTTAGTTTTTACAAGACGCGAAGATATGAACTCGCGCACGTCGCTTGGACGATAGCGAATACAATTATCTTTCATCCTCACAAAGGGAATCAATCCTTTGTATCTGTAACCGATTCTGAGCGTTTCCGACGCAATTCCGAGCATCTTCGACGCTTCGACTTCATTTATTAAATTCTCTGTATTTGTATTCTTCATAATTTTTACTCCAAATCTTTTCTGTGCGCTGGGCAACTTTGTATTTCCCAAAAAATTGCTGCCAAAACTTCAAAAATCAGCACACTAACTAAATATATTTGCAAAGGGGGCGACCGGCGCGGAAACGGTAGATTTTAGGTTACACATCTGTCTTAAATGTGTAAGCGAACCGTCAAAACAAGCTGATTGAAGCGCGATAGATAATACTTCGCCGCGACTTAAAACTATTGTGCTTTCTGCCATTCTCTTTCGTCGTGAGATACTGCAAATTTGACGCAATATGTAACCCCGACGCATTTGCAGCTTGAAGCGGAATGATATGGTCTATTTCATATCCGTCCGGCGCATCTCGAAAAACTTTTTCAATCGCTTGCTCGTCAGCCCAACGAGGCATCCGATTCAACTTTACGGCACGAATTCGATGCGCTGCCAACTTAGTTTTCCAGTAGTCAGCATCGCCTTTTCTATTCCAGTGGGACGGCGATTTTTTCTTATCGAACTTCGCGTTCATTTCCTCAATAACCGCTCTGTTCTTTTTGCACCAAGCTATTGTTAGCGGCGACGGTAATTTTTTCATTTTTAACACTCCACAAAACTGCGTCTTATAATCAGTAAATGAGAAAAAGTAAAGTTGACTTTTTTCTCATTTTCCAAAACGGTGCAACCAGAAATAAAAAGACTATAAACCACCCCGAAACAAGCCCAATAGCACCGCTACAACTAGCCAAAACCCCGACTTATAAAGATTCACCTTGTATAATTCAAAACTTTGATAAAAATTCACCAAGAGAGGCAAAATTAACCCGTGATTTTATCGTCTGCGATTGCCTTTTGAAGCTGATACATTTCAGTCTGTTTAGTTCTCAAACGGCTCTGTAATTCCCAAGCGTCCGCACTGATGTCGAAAGATTCAAGGCGTAGCCGTTCGGCTTCGTCAAGATGATTCTTAATCAAGGGCTTATTTTTTATCCCCACCTGATACGCTCTAGCTTCCAATTCTTTAACCTTCTCACGGTCAAGAGATACCTCGTCTTGCAGATTCAATAACTTTTGTCTCTCTGCTAACGTGCGGCTAAAATGTAGCTTTTCTTTAGTTGCTTCTAATTCTTTCTCTAATCTCAGCGTATTTGCATTCCAATTTTCTACGCCTTCAATATATCTTTCGTTTGTCATATCTCTAACTCCTTTATTGACTTCATTTGCAGCTACCGTTACCGTTATACGACCCAAACCCATCAATGATAAGTAACTTGTTCGTTCGTCTTCACAGGTAAAAACTTGTAAGCATCCTGACCAAAGTATTTTTCGCCCGTCAAATCAGTAAAAATCGCGTTTGGAAATTGCTCTAACAACTTTTCTCTGCGTCTTCGGATTATGTCTGGCTTAACCTCAGCAAGTTTTTTAATCCAAACGTCTTCTAAACCGAGTTCAATCATTGCTATTCCGTTAATGACAATGTTTCGACTAAAATCTACACGCTCGACACCAATTCTAAGAATTTTCTCTTTTGCGTTATTAGTTCGATGTTCATTAGCCGAAACCTTTGTTTTAGTCTCAGACTGGCAACGGTATGTTTCCTCGTTTAATAAAGAAGATGTCGCCTTTGGTCGCGCCTTGAACACCCCGAAACCCGTTAAAATCCTTTTGTGTCTAAAGACATATTCAGCTTCGGCTAAAAGCTCTGCGCCTTTGGAATCGTTCTTTAACAATCCAACGAAATTCGCCTGTTTTGCTGTGTAACCGGCTAACTCAAATAAAACGCCCGTTTGCTTTTCGGTCGGGTCGTAGTTTTCAATCTCGCTCAAATCAACTTCCTTAAAATCTACTCGACAGTTCCCGGACACAGTTTTAATTTTCATACGCGAACCGAAAAGCTCGAAATATGCCCGTTTTACGCACCGCGTCCACTGTTCCGCAATCCGCAAGCTGTTAAGAATAGGACGCTTCATCTTTAGAGATGCGCCGGAAAAA
>MWWE01000056.1_pt1 | contig 16984 bp, 16 predicted proteins | sample 1047301 | NCBI WGS metagenome assembly MWWE01 (sample SAMN06349973, study PRJNA376086) | soil metagenome | isolation source: MS1-1 sample Antarctic (ecotone) soil | place: Antarctica
CGGATGTATCGAGAATGGCGCGCGCGGCGCTTACGCGGCTACTGGCGGGCGCGGCGGCGTCTTCGGTGATCTCTGCCAGCACACGAACGGCGGCGCTGCAATTCCGTTGCATCTGTCCTATCGCGTGCGAAACAATTTCACGACGGGCGGCGCGGTATTGCTCCCGAAACGCCGCGTCTTCTGCCAGCCATCGGTACAGCGTACGCGCGCCGATCTTCGCTTTTTTCGCGGCGATTTCGATATTCGCGCACGTCAGCAGCGCCGCCAGTGCTGCCTCCTGATTTTTTACGGTGTTGCTGCCATTGCCTGCCATCGGTTGCCGTCTCCTCTTGTCGTCGCGGGAGTACTCCCTCACTGCGGAGTACTCCCGCTATCGCCAGGCCGCGCGTTACTATTGATCACGGCCTGGCAACTTCAATTCGTCTTCCCAGTTGGAAGATTTTTCTTTTTCGAGCATTCCATACCAGTCACGCTGCGGGCTATTGGCTTCGCGTCGTTCGGCGGCGGCGGCGCGAATTTTGGGCAAGCTCTCTGCCAAGCGTTCGCGCGAACGTTCGCGCTCTTCTTCCCTAATTGCTCGCTGTGGCTGCATCGCTTCTGTGATCTTGGCTAATTTCTCTGCTTTCGTCATAGCTTTTCGTCTCCTGTGGCGTTGAACGTCAACGCAAATTATTTTCTGGCTCCACAATAGTCTTAGCCGCGATTCGGTGCCATAATCGTCGCGTACTCTTGGCGTCCGGTTTCGAGTACTTCACTCAGCAACTCAGGCCGCGCGGCAAACTCATCTGATGCATCGGGATAGCCCAATTCCGTGAGCCGCTGGAGTACTCTGCAAAGCGGCTTTTCTTTGATGCCGCAAGCAGTAAGAATCATCGCCATTGCCAGCGGTTCACCTATCCAGCCAGCATTTTCATAGCTTAAAATCTGCTGAATATACTCGCGCGGATCGGCATAGGTCGCCAGGTCTTGCAGCGCCACAATACCAAACGCCGGCGCGCCTATTTCCTGCGACGGCACCGGGAAACGAACGCCGAAAGTGATCTGCTCCCTTGCCATTATGCTATTGCTTCCACTGCGTCTAAAAAGCTGTCGGTTGATGTGAACGTGCCCTTGAAGGTGATTTCGACATCATTATTTGGCAGCCGTGTTTTCTGAAAATCTTGATCTCGCAGATTGACCGTCATTTCGCGCTTCAAGTTGCGTTGCAATTCCTGAGCGCGCGTGGCCGGGCGCGCTGGTTCCAGACTGCGCGGATTAAGAGCGCGGCTTTCATCTTCGTAGCCTCGCGCCGCGCCGGATCGGCCATTGATGCCGCTGCGCTCAAAGGCATCCGCTGTGATCGGCGCGCCGGTCAGCGTGTTGCGGTTCGATAGCTGATACAGCGAACCGCCCGCCCGCAGCTTGGCGAGCAGTCGCGCCAGTGCGTTGCCGGCAGCGTTAAATTTGATTTGCGCGCGTTGTAACTCGCCGCGTCGCTTGGCCTCCGCCTGGCGGCGCATCTCGTCGGCTTTCCGCTCATCTTCGAGCGCCGTCGCGTCGGCTTCGGTCATCGCCGTCGCGTAATCGCGCTGCGCTTGCAGCCTGGCAATTTCAAGCTCCAACTGTTTTTCTCTGGCCTTGTCCTTTTCTTCCTGCGCAGCGTCGCGGCGCGCTTCCAGTTCGGCGATGCGGGTGTTGAAATCTTCCTCGACTTGAACGCCGCGAGTTTTCATGCGAAGCTGATCGTAGCCGGTCTCGGCATTCTCGCGCTTTCTGGCGTCCCGTTCGTCCGCATTCTCCTGCTTTTTGGCTTCACGCTCGCCCGCTTTCTCCTGCTTTTCAGCTTCGCGCTCACGCTTTTTGGCGTCCCGATCAGAGGCGGACGCGCTGCGCTTGTCGGCAGCCAGCGCGCGGCGCGCGGCTTTCATGCGGCGTTGCGCGGCGATCAAGCGTTCGCGCAACACGGGTTTCTCTTCTTTGCTCGCGCTGCGAAGTTGGTCTTGCAGCGAATAGATTTCGGTTTCCAGGGCGCTGATGCTGGCCTCGCGCGCCGAGGCGTTGCCGGCGCTGCCAGCATCACCGAAGACGCCGGTTATCGCCGTGGTGGGAGTGCCGTCTGTGATTTTAACGCCGGCGACGCTGCTGGCTTGAGTTGCTGACGGAAGAACAGAGGCTTTTTTACGCCACTTGTCTTCTTCGTATTTGAGTGCCGCTGCTTCGGTTTCATTGCCCCGCTTGCGCTGCTCGATTTGCTTGGTTCTCTGATAGGCGCGAGCGCGCAGACCCAATCCGACAGCGCCGCCTAAATTCATTGCGGCAGTTTCTAACCATCCTGGCTTTTCGTTGCTGTAATCGCGGCTCTGGATAGCCTCGCGGCGCTTCTTGATGTCGTCAGCTCGCGCCTGCGCGCCTTCTTTGGTGTTAGCGTCGGTTTGCCAGGCCGCTTTATCTACTTCGGCATCTGTGCCTTCGGCGTCTCGATTATCTATCTCGGCTCGTTTGTCTTCCCACGCCTTTATCATCAACGCCATGCCAAGAGCAACGGCTGCGGGCAGCGCTACTGTCAACATTGGAATCAGAGAACCAAGAGCGCCAACCGCCGCCCCTGCACCGGGAACCAATCTACTCACCATTGTCCATGCCAATTTACTAACGGATATACCCGTCACGCCGGAAACGAAGCCAAGTACTTTAACGGCCAGCATTATGCCGCTAATGAGCGGCCAGGCGACAAGCAGCGCGCCGCCAAAAGCCCCCAAGGCGCTAATAAAAACGCTCCCCCAGGCAATCACAAACTTAATCGGGCGCGGAAGTTCGGTAAACCAGGTAACAATTTTCGTGAGCGCACGCGCGGCGAAGTTGATAACCGGAATCAACTCTTCGCCGATAGCCGTTCGCCACCGACCAACCGCATCTTGAAGATTGGATGTTGCGCCTTCAAGCGTTTGCGTCGCCAGCTTTTCTGACAGTCCGCCGAAGCGATCTTCGATGATTTCAACAACGGCTGTAACAGCGCGGTCAACGCCTTCGACAGACTTATCTTCTAGTGAGCCACCAGAATCAAACTTCAAGCCCTTTGCTTCGAGTTCCGGGCGTGAAATACCGAAGTCCCGCAAACGCTCAAACGCTTCTCCCGTATCGCCTGCGCGCAAACGCCCCAGCGCGCGCGCCACATCCTGCGGCGTTGCGCCCTCGTCTCTGGACGCAGCCGCTAAATCGTCAGCGGCGCGCAAATTACGAACGGAGAATTGACGGTCTTTCGTGAACGTCTTGCCGGCGACAACAAGTTCAGGCAGATTGAAAACTGAGGAGACGGACATCTCATCAATTTTTTTGTAAATGTCATCGGCCACCGCGCCGGCATTGGCGCCGGCGTCTTTGCTGACAATGCCTTCGATGGCACTAACCCGCGATTGCTTGGTAGCAGCCACACCAACATCGCCGCCCAGCTTGAAAGCACCGGCCACGCCGCCGGCGATCATCGCCAGTCCGACTTTTTTACGGAAACCATCAATGCGATTTTCGGCTTCTTTGATTTTCCCAATAACGCCGCCAATCGAAAACTGCATCCCCGTCCATGCTTCTGCGCCTTCTTTGCCGGCATGAAACAAAGCTTTTCCGAATGCCTTTGCGCGATTCTCACCCTCGCGCAAACCAGCATTGGAGCGCTGCGACATCGCCGCCATTCGCCCGCTAACGGTATTAGCTGTGCCGCCAACCGTGTCCAGTGATTGCTCAAAGGCGCGCGCCTGTCGTGCCTGCTGCCCTACCATCTGCGCGGCATCTGCCGTACCCTTGAGTTCGGTTTTTGCGCGAGTGGATGAAGTGGAAACGGCGTCCATGCTGCCCGCGAAGCGGCGCACTTCGCCGGTGGCCTGAGATGTGCCGGTGGCTTGAATTCGTAATGCTAATGCGAGGCTCATGATGTGTTAATTGAAATTTCCTTTGTAGATGCTTCAAGATTCTTTTGTTGTGATCTTTCGTCTTTGGGCAACACTTGCCATTGGTTGCCGTCTCCTCTTGCCGTCGCGGGAGTACTCCCGCGCGTCGGAGTACTCCCGCTATCGCCAGGCCGCGAGTTGCTATTGATCACGGTCAGTCAACTTCAATTCGTCTTGCCAGGTACAAGATTTTTCTTTTTCGAGCATTCCATACCAATCGCGCTGCGGGCTATTGGCTTCGCGCCGTTCGGCGGCGGCGGCGCGGATTTTTGGCAAGCTCTCTGCCAAGCTTTCGCGCTCGCGTTCGCGCGCTTCTTCCCTGATTGCTCGCTGTGGTTGCATCGCTTCTGCAATCTTGGCTAATTTCTCTTCTTTGGTCATTTTCTGTCTCCTCTAAAATTAAATTGTGCTGCAAAAACTCAACGACTAACAATTCAAGCGGCCTCTCGCTTCAATAATCCGTGCGGTTCAATACCGCGCGCCAGCAGACACTGCACTAAAATCAATTCGTGAATCTCTTCGGCGCTGCAAACGCGCCTGAGCGCCGATGAAATTCGTTTGCGCTGCCGTAATAGCTCGCCAGGTGACACGCTCGCGGCCAGTGTCCGGATGCGGTCGCGCCGCGCGGTGCGGTCGTCTGCCGGCGGCGCGGTCGGAGTACTCAGTAGCAGCATCAATTCCGGCTTCAATCGGCGCAATTCCGCGCGGTCGTCGTCGGTTAAAACGCCGGTCGGTGCATCGAAAAGCAACTTTTCGTCGGCACTTTTCAGCACAACGCCGCGCGCGGCCAGTTCCGAAAATAGCGTTTTCGCTGTCACAGTTCACCTCTTTCACGCTTAACTTCGCTTTTTTCAGTTACACAACTTACACAACTTGCCTTGTTTTCAAATTGTCCATGAGGCACTTTACTCTCTTCGCGCGTAGAATTTGAAAACGTCCTTAGTTGTGTAAGTTGTGTAATTTTCCACTTGCGTTTTTTTCCGTCGGTTTCCTCTTCTAATCCGTGAGATTTGCAGGCGCGCGCCCATTGATTGCGATTGAACGCCCGCGCGCCTTCGGCTTCACACCATCCCTCATACTGCTTTCGGAGTTCGGTTTTTCCGATACCTTCCAATAATTCGGCTTCTTCAATGGTTTCCCAAAATGGCGTGAGCTGGTCGGTATCCGCCCAAAACTGTGCGGTCGCGGTTTCGGCACACTTCGCGCGGTGGATCTCTTGCGAGTGCCAAACGCGCGCTAAACCTTCCATTGCCCAGGCCGCGAAGCCTCGCGCAAGCGGCGTTTCGTGATCTTGTCGGACGGCTTCAATCCGCCTGCCGCCGGTCAATTCGAGCGGCGCGCCATTGTCGAGCGGATGCACGAAAGGCAACGCTATAACACGGTCTTTTAATGCCGCGTCGTAAGCATCCATTCGTGGCGGGTCGTTCGTTATCATCAAAAGCACATGACGCGGCGGCGCGGTGAATGCTTCGCGGAAAAGAAAACGGACGGCCAGACGGTCGGAGCCGGAAAGGGTTTTGAGGAGTTCAGCTTCGAGCCGTTGGCTTCCGGCTTCGCCGCAAACTGCTAAACGGCGGTTCCACAAATCCGCGCCCAGGCGTTCGCGCGCGGCGTTGTCTTGGAGTTTCTTCGGGTCAATGGATGCCGCCATATCGCCCAAAACGGTTTGAAGTAATTCCGCAACGGTGCTTTTTCCGGTGCCTTTTGGCCCGTAGAAGAATGGCAATAACCGCAAGTGCGAAGCGGCGGAAAGGATGTATCCGCAAACGTCTTGCGCCATCTGTTCAAAGTCGGGATCGCCGCCGGTGATGCGGTCGAGCGTTGCCAGCCATTCGGCGCGGTCGGCGGCGAAGTCGAGATGAACCGGCGAAAGATGCAGAAGATAATCTTCGCGCCGATGCTCGCGCCATTGGCCTTTATCCCAGGTGCCGTTTTGAAAACCGATAACCCAGGGCTTTTGATCGAAACGCTCAGTTTCAACGGCCAATAATCCAGCGGCAAAATGTAACGCGCCGTCGGCAAATGCTTTGCTTTCAATCTGCTTCGTATGCTTGAGCAATCCGGCGGCGGCTTTGCTCATAGCCTTAGCGTCGCTTTCGCGCCCTGCCTGGGCCAGCGTCGCGGCGAAGCGGTAGAGCGTCGCGCCTTCATTGCGGACGGCCTGAGTGAGCGTTGCGACGCGCGCGGCGGTCTTGGTCGCGTGCTTATCGTCGCGTTGCCATACGCGCCCATCGTAAACCAGCCAGCCTAAGTTAGGTGAGTAACAGAGTACTTCGCCCAGGTGGTCGCGGATGCGTTGCGCGTGCGCGGCGTGCGTCGCAAGGTTCAGTACCGGCCATTGCGGGTGCAAGAGTGCCAGCAGTTGCGCGGGGTCGAATTCGGCGTTGCCCTTGTCGTCACACATTGAAGGCGCGGGAATTTCTTCGGCGGTTGCTTCGCGGATCGGCTTCGCGTTGGCAGTTATTCGAGTGATGCGCGGCGCGGGCGGTTCACGCGGTAGGAGTACTCCCGCGTCCAGGCCGTCGCGGATTGTGCGCGGGTCGTCTTCGCCTATGGCTTGCGCGGTGGCCGCCAGCTCGCGTTCAATCGTCGCGCGGTCGAGTACTCCCGCTCCAGCAAACTGCCCGATCTTGAAAGAACTTTTAAAGAGTTGTGAATGGCGGTTGCCTTTGCTGGTCGCGGCCAATATATCGAGTTCGCTTTTAACGGCGCCTTCCACATAGCGCCGATGGATGTTATCGGTTGCCGGTGGCAGAGATAGCGGCGTCGCTTTTTTCTTCGCGGTCGTTTGTGTTTTGGCCGTGCGTCGCTTTTTCCATTCGGTATCTGTCAGCAATTCGGGATCGCTTAAAAGCGTTTCGAGTTCGCTTTGCAGCGTCGCCACGTCGCGCGTTTCGCCAAACGGTTGCCACGTTTCGGCGATGAACTTTTCTTGAATGACTTCGATTTTTTGCCCGTAGTAATAGAAGGTTTTCGAGCAACTGCCGGCAACTGCCGCCGGCGGATGGATGCCGGCCAGCCATAAATGAAAACCGGTTCCGCTAACGCTCCGCGTCGTGAGTGTCGGAAACTGTTCGATCAAGAGCGCCGCGCCGCCGGTTACTTCGCCGGTGTCGGGCTTAAAAGCGTCGTCTAAGTCGAGTACTACCGCGCCGCCGCCCTGTTTAATGACGGGGCCAGCCGCGCCCGCAAACCCGGCCTGTACGCAGTGTCGCGCCGTGTCGTAGGTTCCCCAGGTCGCGGGGTCGTTTGTCTTGGCTTTCCTGAGTGTCGCGGGGTTGAGCGGGACTTTGTTTAGCTTGCCGTCGTCGTCGGGTTTGAGTGATGCGACGACGTGAGGCAGTTCGCGGATAAAATCCGGCGCGGTGTCAAAATCGCATTTTAAGTACGTCGGGGTCAGGGTCGGCGCTGTGCCGTTGGCGTGGTGGCCGTTCAAAGCGGCGCGGTCGTGGTGGCCGTTGGTGGCCGCTTGCGGTTGCGGTTGTGTTTCAATTATACTTTGCATCAGATCGTTGTCCTTTGAGCGCCAAGCCTGCCCCGGCTTTGGCGCTCGTCGTCTTTTTAGACGCTTGCGCCCGGCACTCATAAATAAATACGTCAGAAACGAAGAAGGCCCCGGCACTCCATCAGGAGTACTCCGGGGCCTTCTTTTTGATCGAAAGAGTTTTCACCACTTGCAAAAGAAAGTGAAAACAGTCTAAAATCTATGAAGTCGGCCCTGGAGCGATCCTCGGTCGAGAACTTGGCCCGCCATCACTCAACCTTCGACTTTCCAGGGCTGAAAGAAGAGTGACGGCGGGTTTTTTCGTCTCTGTATACTATTCTATCTCACACACCTTGCATCACTCAACCTTTCCTCTGGGGGCTTGCAAAAGATATTTATACTTCTTTGTCTCTTGAGGTATTTTAAGGTATTTCTTTTGTCATGAGAGATAGCGAGAGATAGCGAGAGATAGCGGAATATACCTATATATCTTATAAGCGAAAGGCGTATAATCAAGCGTGAAATAACCGCCCGCGCCTGCTTTTATCACTCTTGCGCCTCGTATCAAGTGCGCGCGCGGCGAAAAAAGAAAAAAATGGCGTTGTCGTACGTCGAAAGTGACGTGCGAAACGGGCAACGGCGGCACATACGGCGGATTGCTGATAACGCCGCGCGCCGTAAAGAGTACTCATAGCTTGCTTATGTATGAATCGAGATCGGGCCGCTTCACCTTAAAACCGCGTCCGATTATCCTTCCCCTCAAACTCCCGTCGCCAATGGCCTGACGGAGTACTCCGCGCGAAAGTCCGGTTAAGGTTCGGCATTCATCGAGTGATAGCAGCAGCTTGTCGGCAACGGTTGCGCCGCGCCTTTCCTGAGCGATTGCAGCGGCCAGGACGCGCGCGAATTCTTCCACGCGGTCAATATGCACAATCGCGCCGCCGGTCGCGTCTTGAGCCATTGTAGCCGGTGCATTATCGAATGTCGCCAGAGTGTTGGCGCGGTTCGTGTCGAGTTTGTCGGCTTTCGTCGCGGTTGGTTGCGCCGGATGATGCACGCCGGTTTCGAGTTCGCTTTTAAGCGCCGCCAGTTCGTCGGCATCGTAAACCGCGACGGGCCGCGTTTTGCCTTTCGCATAGGTCACACTGAGCCGCCGCGCGGTGGTGTAGCGTTCCAGTGATCGCGCGCTTATTGCGAGATATTCCGCCGCTTCTTTTTTGTTCATAGTGCGCCCTGCAATTCAACCGCGTCAAACCGCGCCACTGGGTTGAGTGTCGGATTATCAATAGCCTGTCGCGGTTCGTTCATCGTTTGATAACCGTCACTTCCCAGCGCGCCGTACGTCGTTCATATTGCACGCCAGCGACAAACACCAGCGCCAGCAGTAAAGCCACGATGATGAGTTTTTCGGCGCGGTTGAATTTCATCGGAGTACTCTTACTTCGCTGCGCTCCCGTTGTTGAGATTTTGTAGTGCTTGCCCTACCGCTTCCGGCATGGTCTGTCCGTTTTCCGGTGGGAACTCCACTTCGTGCCATTCCCGGAATTGTTCTGGGGTCAATTTGGATTGAACATCTTCTAAGTTACTTTGAACATCTTCTAAGTTACTTTTCAGTGAACCTAAAAGCCGCTTGACTTCGGCGGTTTCCTCTGCCGATATTTCGGGTGGCTTCGGTTCTGTCAACATCCGATAAGCGCCGGTCAAATCGGAAACTGTTTCCGATTTCAATTCACCGCGCCGCTCATGCAAGCGCATATAATTGCGCGCTGTTCGGTCGGTGAATGGTAGGTTCGCTTGCACAAACGGCAACCATTCGCCGTGTCCCAGATCGGCCTTAGCCTCTGCCAGCAAGCCGCCGATGATAATAGCTTTATCGAAAGTCTGCCGCGCCAAACCTTCGCACTCAATATGCAGCGCGCATATCTGTTTAACCCTATCGGGTGCCAGTGTTTTACTCATTTCGCTGCGCTCCCGTTGGTTGACGGTTCGGTCTCAACTTCCATACCGGCCAGCGTCGCCAGCGCCTTTAGATTGCGCTTGACCGCCGCCGCCGTTGGTAGTGCCGCGTCTTTTTCCAGTCGCTTGACACTGGGCAAAGACAAGCCTATTTTTTCCGCCATCTCTTTTTGAGTGTAGTTATGCGCCTCGCGGATCTCTCGCATGATGTTTCTATTCATAGTGTTTTAACTCCCTGTATTCATTATAAGGTATCGAATAGAACTTTGCAAGCGCCGAAAAAATAAAATAAAAATATACCTTGTTTGCTCTTGACAAGGTATTGTCTAATACCTTATACTGTGCCTTGTTGGTTAATTCAGCAGGGGGTATTTAGATGAACGAATCAGTAACAGTCACAAAAGAAACGCAGCATTTAGCATATTTGGCCGGTTGCATGAATGCGGCGCGCCGCGATTACAAGCGCGCTCTGGCGGAAAATGCGCCGGCGTCGGTGATCGAAGAATTGAAAGGCGATGCGATGGGATGCGAAGAAGATTTTCGGATGGAATTCGCCGCGTACCAGGCGTTAGAAGAATTGGGCGCCGCGCCCGTCGCGGTGCAAGCGGTGCCGGTCAAAGTCTCGCGCGTGAAGTGTCCGCATTATCGCGCCATCCGTCGCGCGTTCGCCATTGCGAAGGATGCGGGGCTTGACGTGAGCAAAGCCGGTAAAGCACGCGCGCGTCATGCTATGGAAAACGTGATCGGGCAGTGTGTCGAAAGTCGTTCAGAGTACTCCGGTTCGGATTGGATGCGCTTCGGTGATGCGATAAAGGCCGGTCGCGCGGCGTGGTGAAAACGAAGAGGCTCAAGAGTGCGCAAACGCTCTTGAGCCTCACGACACGGCGGCGCGATGCCGCCAGCATTTAGACAAGAGGAATAATATCATCATGAGAAACACAAACGAAGTCGAAGAAAACGAAGTCGAAAGATTGGTCGAGATCGGCGCGCGTGCCATTGTTGCCGCGGTGCCGGCGTTGCCGATGGATGCGGCGCAACGGTTGGCGCGCGGCGCGGTCGCGGTGCAGCTCGCGCGCGGCATTTTCGATGCGCGGTTCGCAGATCGCCTGCGTCTGGTTGACTTAATGGATGCGCGCCGGTTCGTGAGCTGTCGCGCCGAAAACCGCCGCCGCCGTTGGTAGCGGTCGCCACTGGTCGCCGCGCCGGATGCGGTCAAAGCGGAGTACTCCTATCGAGTGAGTACTCCGCTTTTTCGTCGTCGGCTGTTGTGCTTAGAATTGCGGCGCGTGAGCGTGAAACGGGTTGTGGAGCTAGCAGTGTCGAAGTTGCACTTAGCTCAGAGGACACTGTGGTCTCTGAGCTAATCGTTGTGGAGCTAGCAGTGTCGAAGTTGCACTTCAATAGGCGGGGAGGCCACTGCGGTCTCGGTTGAGGTGTAGCAGGGTGAAGGTGCGCGCTTCTTTACGCGGGCATTTGCCGCGCTAACGTTGCGGGTCTACATTGGTGAAGATCGAGCGGCGAGGACGCGGGGAGTACTCTCTTATCGCCTCATTGCTCGCGGTAGGACGCGCCACAAGCGCCGCGCGCCATCATCGGCGGCACTTATGCGCCGGTTCGGTTTCAATCGCTTAGAATGGCGTGTATGGCGCGCGGTTCGGAGTACTCCCGCTCTTCCATCGGGTGCGGTGCATTGTGTGACGGTTCGGGGTTTTGGTCGTCTTTTGTCGGTCGTAATTATGCGCCGGTCGCGGTGAAAAATGTTCGCAAAGTATAAAAACGGCGCTTTTCGGCGTGTTTTTGTCGGTGTGATGAGCGTGATGAATGGCGATGATGGCCGATTTCAGTAGGCCTTTTATCTTACTTCGTGATGAAACAATGGTTTGATCGGCGGCACGTTTCGGAGTACTGCCGGCCTGTTGAGAATTGTTGAGATTGAAAAGATTATTTCGGCGCGCGTTCGGTAACCTCATGGATGCCGCTTTTCGATGGTAACCCGATGGATGCAAACTTGCATTTGTAGTTTGATCGCGCCGGATGCGTCAACCGCGCCGGATAATCGCCGTGAGTTCATCATCTGTCAGATCGGCGGCCTGTGGCATATTTTCGGGCGCGGTGTAACAGACGTGAATTTGCAGACGGTCGCGCCCGCAATGGCACGCCGCCGCGCGTTCGGTGCCGCTTTGTGCCTGTGGTTCGCTGTAGGTCGTCTCTGTGCCGTCGCTGTCAAAGTAGCGCACAATCGGCGGAAGATGCGGGCAGTCGCCTTGCGGGGTTGCGGCTTCAAGTTTTTCAAGTCGGTTTTCGAGTTTCATTTTGTTTCGTTCCTGCGTAGGGCACAAACTGAATTTCGCGGGTGATTATCTCGCGCCCACACTCGCACGTCTTAGGGCCTTCGCGGGCGATACTGTCGGAGCCGTCGGGCTTAATGAAGCGCGCCGTGTTGTGTTCATGCGGACAATGGCCGGTCGGGGTTGCGGCTTCAAGTTTTTCAAGTCGAGTTTCGAGTTTCATAGTTTTGTTTTTTCTTTGTCTTCCAGCCGGTCACACTCGCGGTTTAACATCGCGCGGATTTCGGTTTTGCTCTTGCCGGTGAATTCGTCGGCTTCGTCTGCCAACTCTGCCAATAGTCGCGCCTCTGCGCCAGGCGGTCGCCAGTGTGCCGGTGTCCATCGGAAAACATCCCACAATGTAGCCTTCAGGCCATTGGGAGGACTCCGACTCCGCGCCGCAATCGGCTTCAATTTCGGCATCTGTCTTTGCTGCCATCGTTGCGCTGTGGCGTTCGCCCATCGCGCGCAATTCGTCGCACGCCGGAAGCGTCGCGCCGCGTTCCGCCAGGTCACACAAAAGGGATGCGAGAAATTCGCCTTGCTCTTCGCCGAAACTTTTCACGTCGGCAAGTCGCAGCGCCGGAAGATTGGCGGCTTCGATCTTCTTCAAGCGGTCTTGCATTTTCATTTTTGCAATGCCTCTAACACTTCGATGCGCGCCGCCAGGTCGTCTAACTCAACCGCTTTGACGGATGTATCGAGAATGGCGCGCGCGGCGCTTACGCGGCTACTGGCGGGCGCTTCGGTGTCTTCGGTGATCTCTGCCAACACACGAACGGCAACGGCGCAATTCTTTTGCATCTGTCCTATCGCGTGCGAGACGATTTCACGGCGCGCGGCGCGGTATTGCTCCCGAAACGCCGCGTCTTCTGCCAGCCATCGGTACAGCGTACGCGCGCCGATCTTCGCTTTTTTCGCGGCGATTTCGATATTCGCACACGTCAGCAGCGCCGCGAGTGCCGCTTCCTGATTTTTTACTGTGTTGCTGCCATTGGTTGCCATTGGTTGCCTCCTTTATCCGCGATTCGGTGCCATAATCGTCGCGTACTCTTGGCGTCCGGTTTCGAGTACTTCACTCAGCAACTCAGGCCGCGCGGCAAACTCATCTGATGCATCGGGATAGCCCAATTCCGTGAGCCGCTGGAGTACTCTGCAAAGCGGCTTTTCTTTGATGCCGCAAGCAGTAAGAATCATCGCCATTGCCAGCGGTTCACCTATCCAGCCAGCATTTTCATAGCTTAAAATCTGCTGAATATACTCGCGCGGATCGGCATAGGTCGCCAGGTCTTGCAGCGCCACAATACCAAACGCCGGCGCGCCTATTTCCTGCGACGGCACCGGGAAACGAACGCCGAAAGTGATCTGCTCCCTTGCCATTATGCTATTGCTTCCACTGCGTCTAAAAAGCTGTCGGTTGATGTGAACGTGCCCTTGAAGGTGATTTCGACATCATTATTTGGCAGCCGTGTTTTCTGAAAATCTTGATCTCGCAGATTGACCGTCATTTCGCGCTTCAAGTTGCGTTGCAATTCCTGAGCGCGCGTGGCCGGGCGCGCTGGTTCCAGACTGCGCGGATTAAGAGCGCGGCTTTCATCTTCGTAGCCTCGCGCCGCGCCGGATCGGCCATTGATGCCGCTGCGCTCAAAGGCATCCGCTGTGATCGGCGCGCCGGTCAGCGTGTTGCGGTTCGATAGCTGATACAGCGAACCGCCCGCCCGCAGCTTGGCGAGCAGTCGCGCCAGTGCGTTGCCGGCAGCGTTAAATTTGATTTGCGCGCGTTGTAACTCGCCGCGTCGCTTGGCCTCCGCCTGGCGGCGCATCTCGTCGGCTTTCCGCTCATCTTCGAGCGCCGTCGCGTCGGCTTCGGTCATCGCCGTCGCGTAATCGCGCTGCGCTTGCAGCCTGGCAATTTCAAGCTCCAACTGTTTTTCTCTGGCCTTGTCCTTTTCTTCCTGCGCAGCGTCGCGGCGCGCTTCCAGTTCGGCGATGCGGGTGTTGAAATCTTCCTCGACTTGAACGCCGCGAGTTTTCATGCGAAGCTGATCGTAGCCGGTCTCGGCATTCTCGCGCTTTCTGGCGTCCCGTTCGTCCGCATTCTCCTGCTTTTTGGCTTCACGCTCGCCCGCTTTCTCCTGCTTTTCAGCTTCGCGCTCACGCTTTTTGGCGTCCCGATCAGAGGCGGACGCGCTGCGCTTGTCGGCAGCCAGCGCGCGGCGCGCGGCTTTCATGCGGCGTTGCGCGGCGATCAAGCGTTCGCGCAACACGGGTTTCTCTTCTTTGCTCGCGCTGCGAAGTTGGTCTTGCAGCGAATAGATTTCGGTTTCCAGGGCGCTGATGCTGGCCTCGCGCGCCGAGGCGTTGCCGGCGCTGCCAGCATCACCGAAGACGCCGGTTATCGCCGTGGTGGGAGTGCCGTCTGTGATTTTAACGCCGGCGACGCTGCTGGCTTGAGTTGCTGACGGAAGAACAGAGGCTTTTTTACGCCACTTGTCTTCTTCGTATTTGAGTGCCGCTGCTTCGGTTTCATTGCCCCGCTTGCGCTGCTCGATTTGCTTGGTTCTCTGATAGGCGCGAGCGCGCAGACCCAATCCGACAGCGCCGCCTAAATTCATTGCGGCAGTTTCTAACCATCCTGGCTTTTCGTTGCTGTAATCGCGGCTCTGGATAGCCTCGCGGCGCTTCTTGATGTCGTCAGCTCGCGCCTGCGCGCCTTCTTTGGTGTTAGCGTCGGTTTGCCAGGCCGCTTTATCTACTTCGGCATCTGTGCCTTCGGCGTCTCGATTATCTATCTCGGCTCGTTTGTCTTCCCACGCCTTTATCATCAACGCCATGCCAAGAGCAACGGCTGCGGGCAGCGCTACTGTCAACATTGGAATCAGAGAACCAAGAGCGCCAACCGCCGCCCCTGCACCGGGAACCAATCTACTCACCATTGTCCATGCCAATTTACTAACGGATATACCCGTCACGCCGGAAACGAAGCCAAGTACTTTAACGGCCAGCATTATGCCGCTAATGAGCGGCCAGGCGACAAGCAGCGCGCCGCCAAAAGCCCCCAAGGCGCTAATAAAAACGCTCCCCCAGGCAATCACAAACTTAATCGGGCGCGGAAGTTCGGTAAACCAGGTAACAATTTTCGTGAGCGCACGCGCGGCGAAGTTGATAACCGGAATCAACTCTTCGCCGATAGCCGTTCGCCACCGACCAACCGCATCTTGAAGATTGGATGTTGCGCCTTCAAGCGTTTGCGTCGCCAGCTTTTCTGACAGTCCGCCGAAGCGATCTTCGATGATTTCAACAACGGCTGTAACAGCGCGGTCAACGCCTTCGACAGACTTATCTTCTAGTGAGCCACCAGAATCAAACTTCAAGCCCTTTGCTTCGAGTTCCGGGCGTGAAATACCGAAGTCCCGCAAACGCTCAAACGCTTCTCCCGTATCGCCTGCGCGCAAACGCCCCAGCGCGCGCGCCACATCCTGCGGCGTTGCGCCCTCGTCTCTGGACGCAGCCGCTAAATCGTCAGCGGCGCGCAAATTACGAACGGAGAATTGACGGTCTTTCGTGAACGTCTTGCCGGCGACAACAAGTTCAGGCAGATTGAAAACTGAGGAGACGGACATCTCATCAATTTTTTTGTAAATGTCATCGGCCACCGCGCCGGCATTGGCGCCGGCGTCTTTGCTGACAATGCCTTCGATGGCACTAACCCGCGATTGCTTGGTAGCAGCCACACCAACATCGCCGCCCAGCTTGAAAGCACCGGCCACGCCGCCGGCGATCATCGCCAGTCCGACTTTTTTACGGAAACCATCAATGCGATTTTCGGCTTCTTTGATTTTCCCAATAACGCCGCCAATCGAAAACTGCATCCCCGTCCATGCTTCTGCGCCTTCTTTGCCGGCATGAAACAAAGCTTTTCCGAATGCCTTTGCGCGATTCTCACCCTCGCGCAAACCAGCATTGGAGCGCTGCGACATCGCCGCCATTCGCCCGCTAACGGTATTAGCTGTGCCGCCAACCGTGTCCAGTGATTGCTCAAAGGCGCGCGCCTGTCGTGCCTGCTGCCCTACCATCTGCGCGGCATCTGCCGTACCCTTGAGTTCGGTTTTTGCGCGAGTGGATGAAGTGGAAACGGCGTCCATGCTGCCCGCGAAGCGGCGCACTTCGCCGGTGGCCTGAGATGTGCCGGTGGCTTGAATTCGTAATGCTAATGCGAGGCTCATGATGTGTTAATTGAAATTTCCTTTGTAGATGCTTCAAGATTCTTTTGTTGTGATCTTTCGTCTTTGGGCAACACTTGCCATTGGTTGCCGTCTCCTCTTGCCGTCGCGGGAGTACTCCCGCGCGTCGGAGTACTCCCGCTATCGCCAGGCCGCGAGTTGCTATTGATCACGGTCAGTCAACTTCAATTCGTCTTGCCAGGTACAAGATTTTTCTTTTTCGAGCATTCCATACCAATCGCGCTGCGGGCTATTGGCTTCGCGCCGTTCGGCGGCGGCGGCGCGGATTTTTGGCAAGCTCTCTGCCAAGCTTTCGCGCTCGCGTTCGCGCGCTTCTTCCCTGATTGCTCGCTGTGGTTGCATCGCTTCTGCAATCTTGGCTAATTTCTCTTCTTTGGTCATTTTCTGTCTCCTCTAAAATTAAATTGTGCTGCAAAAACTCAACGACTAACAATTCAAGCGGCCTCTCGCTTCAATAATCCGTGCGGTTCAATACCGCGCGCCAGCAGACACTGCACTAAAATCAATTCGTGAATCTCTTCGGCGCTGCAAACGCGCCTGAGCGCCGATGAAATTCGTTTGCGCTGCCGTAATAGCTCGCCAGGTGACACGCTCGCGGCCAGTGTCCGGATGCGGTCGCGCCGCGCGGTGCGGTCGTCTGCCGGCGGCGCGGTCGGAGTACTCAGTAGCAGCATCAATTCCGGCTTCAATCGGCGCAATTCCGCGCGGTCGTCGTCGGTTAAAACGCCGGTCGGTGCATCGAAAAGCAACTTTTCGTCGGCACTTTTCAGCACAACGCCGCGCGCGGCCAGTTCCGAAAATAGCGTTTTCGCTGTCACAGTTCACCTCTTTCACGCTTAACTTCGCTTTTTTCAGTTACACAACTTACACAACTTGCCTTGTTTTCAAATTGTCCATGAGGCACTTTACTCTCTTCGCGCGTAGAATTTGAAAACGTCCTTAGTTGTGTAAGTTGTGTAATTTTCCACTTGCGTTTTTTTCCGTCGGTTTCCTCTTCTAATCCGTGAGATTTGCAGGCGCGCGCCCATTGATTGCGATTGAACGCCCGCGCGC
>MWWE01000057.1_pt1 | contig 16756 bp, 15 predicted proteins | sample 1047301 | NCBI WGS metagenome assembly MWWE01 (sample SAMN06349973, study PRJNA376086) | soil metagenome | isolation source: MS1-1 sample Antarctic (ecotone) soil | place: Antarctica
GTCTTGGCGTCGCGCTCGTAGCCGGGGGGCTTCTTCTCAAGAGGCGTCTAAGCTAGCGCCGGTAACATAGATTCACCTTAGCCCTCGCTAGCGTTCGCTGCGGGGGCTTCTTTATTCCTTTAGAGAAAGAAATTTCTAGCGAGGAATAAACTGGGGAGAAGCCTATACTCACGATAGCAGCAAAGCTTAAAGATCATTGCTTCCAGTAGAATACCGACGATCGGCTACGCTTCGGAGGTTGATATGTCCGAGTGGGTTTTTCGTATCCGCCTACAGCTTGCACCTGGATCCCGAATTAGCACCGACCAGCAGACTGTCACTTGGGGCGGAGGGGCAGATATAGGCGACTTGTGCCTGTCGACCACGTCGCCCCGTGAAAAAGTGGCAATCAAAGACGCTGACTCGCTCGTTCTGAAAGGCTCTGCGAACTCTGAAGAGCAGGCCTGGTTGCGAGGGAAGATGACAATGGGTGCACTACAGTTTGCATTCGCTCGGCTTCGCGTAGCGGCAGACTTCGGTCGTAGGCGACCAACAGGTCAATTTACTGACCGTGGTTTAGAAATGCTTGAGCACTCGGTGGAGTGTACCGTTCTTAACAATGAGCACGGACTCATGGTCTATCCAGCTCAAACTGCACCTTCCTTTGTTAGTGTCGGAACACCCACGCCTCAGATCGCTGTGCAAGACCACCGTTTGGGCGTTGCTCTACGAGCAGCGCTAGATAAGGGTCATGTACCGAACGATCAGGAACGCCTTGCCTATGATCTCTTTGCCGCCTCTTTCTTTGAGCATTCCGCAGACGCTCGCTTGGTCGCTTTAGTTATGGCGATTGAGACGCTTCTAGAACCCCGCGAGCGCTCCTCAGAGGCTCGTGAGCACGTTGGCAAGTTGATTGAGTCAACTCAAAGAGCTCAGTTACCAGAGCGCGAGCGAGAGTCTTTACTTGGCTCCCTGCGGTGGCTTCGGCAAGAGTCCATCACCGCCGCTGGTAAGCACCTAGTGAACGATCGGTTGGGTGATAGAAGATATGGTGACTACACGGCTTCTAAACTCTGGGCTGAGGCATACGATGTTCGTAGCAAGTTGGTGCATGGTAGTGTGCCGCGCCCCTCCCACAAAGAGGTGGGAATCTATGCTGCCAAACTAGAAACCATGGTTTCTGCTTTGCTGAGTAGATCGCTTATTGACATTGACGTTTAGAGATTCTCCAAGATCCGTGGTGTTCTAAAACCTCGTTTTGGACGAATTGAGCCCTACTCGAGTACGACCTCGCTTGTGCAAACTCCCCCTCCCCACGAGCAACTTCGGAGAATCGTGCTTCTCAACATGAGGATGCTGAGAGGTTTAAGGTACGTGGTTTGAGCAGTCGATAACGTCTGTATGCCGAGTAGATCCAGACCGGAGACCGTTGCAACTATGAGACAGGCCGGTCTTCCCCTACAAACTTCGACCACCTAGTGAGTCTGTCATGTCTGAGTCAACCACTAATAGCACCAGTCGAGAGGAACGGCTACTTGAGCTCTACGAAGCCTACTCTCGGGAAGAGATCCATAGGATATTCGCGCCCGAGACTGTCTTTACTCCTCAAAGTGGAACGTGGGGACTACAAGGGATAGTCTCAATCCCGGACCGTCCCGGAGATTACGTATTCTTCGTCACGCTCGGCCAACAGCAGGGAGACCACGTATTCGATGAGGGGATTACCAAAGACGGTGTGCTCTCTTGGCAGTCGCAGCCACAACACAGGCTAGATAGCCCGAAGATAAAAGAGTGGATTGACCACAACGAGCTAGAGAACTCGATCTATCTCTTCTTCCGGACCCGGCTACGCCAGAACTACGCTTACCTCGGTAAGCTCAAGTATCTCTCCCACGATGTAGAGCGCGAGAGACCAGTGTACTTCCAATGGCAGATCCTCGATTGGGATCCACCGGAGAAGATTGCAGAATCCCTAACCCTCACGCCCTCTTCCATTGACACTACTGGAGAAGAATCAGCTGCTGTGGTAGACGGCCTCGTGGAAACTCCTCCGCCCCCGGGCAGACATGGGCAGACCACATCTACGTTCAAAACACGCAAGCTACCGGATTACTCCGCTATCGAAGCCGGTAATCGGGAACTGGGTATCAAAGGAGAGCGCCTTGTAGTGGAGCACGAAAAATACTTGCTACAGCAGAGTGGACGTCCGGATCTGGCGGAGAAGGTACGCCACACCTCGGTGGTAGAAGGTGATGGCGCCGGCTACGATCTCCTGTCATTCACTGATGAAGGCGAAACGAAGTATGTCGAGGTGAAGACCACTCGTGGCCCTGCACAAAGCTCCTTTTACATGAGCGCCAACGAAGTTCGATTCTCCAAGCAGCACCAAGACAACTATTATCTCTACCGCGTCTATGCTTACGACGATGCCCGGAACTCGGGCAAGTTCTACATCGAGACTGGCGACGTCAGCGAGATCTTCAACCTAACTCCAACACATTACCGAGTAGCTAGCTCGGGAGACTAGGAGCCGCGTGTCGTTATCCCTTACGAGAACGACTCTTCTCGAACACTCGCGCTCGTATCGGAGCCATGGCACGATGCCGGATATCCGGGTGAAGGAGATGTCATGAGCCGTAGAGAGTTCCTGAAGTGGGGGATGTCGGGGATGGTGGTCGCCCTGCTGCTGTTGATCACTGGGTGTGACGGCGACGGTGGTGATGATGGCGACGATGGCGGCGGCTACTAGCCCCGGAGCGTATTACTTATGAGAAGCACACTTTCAAGCGAGTAGTTACCTCGGCTACACCCTGGCCTAATACCTCTAGGTAAGCGGCACCTTCCTTTACCTCCGAGTGTATTACGCGTAATACACTGCCCTCTGGAGGGACAAACGGGACCCCCCCCCCGGGTGACCGCCTTTACCATCGGTGCCCTCTTCGCGCTATCCTTGTGCCACCCCGTTACGGAGATGCTCCTCCGTGGGCTCCACCAAAGCCCCGTAGGCAGCGGCGGACATCTCCCGCATGGCTGCACGAGAGGATGCCTCGGGGCTGCCCTCGGAGAACACGACTATGTAGTAGTGTTCCTCTTTCTCGCCTGCCGGATACACCACCCCGGCGTCGGAGAAGCCGTCGCCCAGGATGCCTGTCTTGTGGGCCACCTGGGCGTCCGGCGGCACCCCTTTGGGAAGCCGGTCCTCGAATGCGGTCCCGGTCATTGCCGAGAGCATCTCTTCCGAGAGCGCCGGGGTAGTGTAGCCCGGATCGGAGATGTACTCCAGCATCTTTAGTACGTCCTCGGGAGTCGTGACGTTCTTGGCGTACTCGTAGTTGGTGGAGGTGGCCCCGATGCTTTCGAGCTCAGCCCGGATCCGCTCTTCTCCGAGTCGGCGCTCGATTATTGCCCAGGCTGTATTGTCGCTTTCGGAGACCAGGTAGTAGGCGCACTCCCGGAGAGTCAGGGTAGTGCCCGGCTGCTGGTACTGGAGGACTCCGGTGCCGGGCTGGATGTCGGAGGGGCGTATCCGGATCTTCTCATCCAGATTCACCCCGCCCTCCGCGGCCTCCCGGTAGAGGGCGAGCAAGACAGGCAGCTTGGCAAGGCTCGCCGCCTCGAAGCTGTGAGTGGCGTTCACCGACACCCTCTCGCCAGCGGCCGGCTGCCACACCATTACGCCATAGGTACCGGGGTAGCTCCTCGCTATCGACTCGATCTCGGTCGCGAGCGCCCTGGTGACCGCCTCCTTGGACCGAGAGTCCCTGGGTCGAGCGGCCTCTTCTCCTTCCGTGGGTCGCGGCCCCAGGGTACGTCCCGAGGTGCCTCCCGTCCCGGAGGGGAGCCTTTCCCCTCGGTCTCGTTCTCCGGGCCCCGGAGAGGTCGTATCCTCGGAGGTACTGTTTGGGGGCTCCGAGACGATATCGTCGCTGCCGTCGCAACCGTAAGAGAGTAGCATCGCGGCCAGAAGCATCAGTACCGCTAAGAAGACGTCCGAGATTCTTCTCCCTGGGCTTCCCACGCTCGACCTCCTCAAGGGATCCCCTAAAGACCATACCCTACCGGTCGGTATCTCTCTTGGTAAAGGCGTAGGCCAGCACCCTGGAACTTCGCAAAGACGAGAAGGGCTGATACATCACCAATCAAGAGATTATTCCTGGTAAGAAAGGCTATTCTCGACACTAGCCGATTTATGCACTCTGGGTGAATATCCGGGGGCCGCAAGAGAAAATGGGGGGCTCAAACGGGGTATCTTGCGAACTTCTAGCCCCGTGTGACGGGACGCCTGATCTACATATTGTGTCCGCTAGGGCGCTTGAATAGATATTCAGCGAAGTGACTAATAACAACCGTTAATGGCCGAAAAGAAGCTACTGGTGTAGGCTGCGTTTCAGAGATTAAAAAGAACGCGGCCCCGGGTTGTTCTCGCCAAAGTCTCCCCAGGGCCGCCAAAAAGAAGGAGGCGTACCTCCGTGATTTCCACTTTACCAGAAGAAGAGGGCCCTCTCACGCGCCGCGTGAGAAATCTTCCGCTTCTCTTATCAGCCGAGCAGGTAGCCGCCGAGCTATCCATGAGCGAGGGCTGGCTCCGCAAGCACATCAGCGCCGGGCGAATCCCGGTTACGCGGCTGGGGCGACGGGTCCGGGTATCGCGGGAGACCGTCCTGCTTCTCGCAGAGCGCGGCCTGGACGAATCGGAGGCGGGTTGATGGCCGGGCGCACTGGAACACCCGGCCACCGAGGAGGGATAGGGGAATCCTACTTCGGGGATAGGCAACCCTCAACCCACGGTCAAGGGCCGGAGTTGCTCGAAGCAGCTCTCTACTACGCTCGCCGTGGGCTCCCAGTTTTCCCGCTCCGGCCCGGGACCAAAGAGCCGTTCTATGGAAGCCGCGGTTTCTACGAGGCCGCGACGGACCCGGTGAAGATCCGGGAGTGGTGGAGCCGGACCCCGGACGCGAACATCGGACTCCCCACGGGGCAAGCGTCGGGGATTTTCGTGCTGGACGTGGACCCCGGCAAGGGCGGGCGAGAATCTCTGGCGAGCCTGGAGCGCCAGATCGGGGAGTTACCCGTTACCTACCGGGTCCAGACCGGCGGGGGCGGGGAGCATATCTACTTCCGCTATCCCGGGGAGAAAGTCGGATGCAGCGCCAACAAGCTCGCCCCCGGTCTGGACGTGCGGGGAGACGGCGGCTACGTCGTGGGCCCGCCGAGCCGCACCGCGGGACCGTATACGGTCCTGGACCGCTCCGCCCTGGCCGATACCCCGCCCGCTCTCCTAGAGAGACTACGGGGGCCGCACAGAGCCCCCGATAAGGGGACCGGCAAAGGAGCACCCGCGGCTACAGGAGGCGGAGAGATCTTCGAGGGCTCCAGGAACGTTCGCCTTACCCAGATCGCGGGGCAGTTGCGCGCCCGGGGAGCCGGAGACACGGTGCTAGGTGAGCGCCTGGAAGAGATAAACGACGCCCGGTGCGCACCGCCCCTGGAGGCTACGGAGGTCCGCAAGATCGCCGCGAACGCCGCCCACTGGCCCGCCGGGACCGTCCGGCAGATAGACCGGCAGACCGCCGCCGCCCTGGAAGACACACGCCGCGGGGTTATCGAGCACCCGGAGCTATGGCGCGGGATGGGCGGAAAATCGGCCCGGGACTTTCTGATCTCCCTTATAGGCTTCGCGGAGCGTCACGGGGGGAACATCCCAGCCGGAGTGCGGGTAGAGGCTTCATACCGGCAGACGGCGGAGGGAGCCGCCATCGGATTAGGGAGCGCGCACAGGGCGTTTCTCCGGCTCAGGGAGGCTGGGATACTCCGTAAAGACGACGCGGACCGGAGCCGGGAGGACTCTGGAGCCTTCGTGATCCTACCCCGCGCAAACTGGAACACCCTTACCCCTGGTGGGGGTATGGAGCCTAACGGGGTAGGGGGTGTTCCACCTTGCGCGCATCCGCCGTTCACCGCGCCCCGGCTCCGCTGGAGCGCCCCGCAGTTTGAGGGCGGGGAGCGCGTCGGGACCGTTCACCGTCTTGGGAAAAGCGCCGGGGCCATCGTGGACGTGCTGGAGCACTTCGGTTTTCTTTCTCTGGCGGACCTTGCATCCGCCGTAGGGGTCAAGAGGCCGCGGGATCTCCGGCGCCGGGCTCTGGAGCGGCTGATAGCCGCTGGGGCAGTGGAACAGACCGGGTCGGATCTCTTCGCCCTGGCCCGGGACTGGCGGGACGCCCTGGAGCTTGAGCGTGAGCGAGGTGGAGAGGTAGACGCCGCCCGGCGCCAGATCCGCGCCCACAACGAAGCCCGCCGCAAGCGCCGCTACTGGCGCGGGGATGCCGCCCCGGAGGTAGATCCCGCCCCCACATCCGACGAGTTGCGGCAGCACCGGGAGAGTTCCCCTACGCGCCGCCGGGAGTCCATAGAGGCCGCCCTGGTCCGGCTGTTCAGTGAGCGCCCGGAGTTCCGGGGCCGCAGACCTGGACAGATAGCATGCGCCCTGACCACGCACGGGCTCCTAGCCGAGCCGTTCCCGCGAGGAGTTGCCCCGGGAGGCCCGCCCCGGGACGCGGAAGTCTCGGAGATCCTGGAGGAAAACGGAGCATCGGAGGTAAGCGCATGACGTCTAAGCCGTCAACCCAACGCCAGCACGACGAGTCCCGGCTAGATCTTGCCCGTCGGCTCACCAAGGCCGAAAACATCCCGTTCGAGGCCGCCGTTCGCAGAATCCCGAACGACCCCTCGAAGATCCGGGAGCTCATAGCCCGGCTCAACGACCAGGACGCTACCAGGGCGCGGGAAGTAGCCCTGAACTAGACGGTCCACCCGGGGGGCTAAGGGAGGCACGAACGCCATGAGGACCGGCAACAGCTACGAGAAGAACAGCGTCCACGGGAACGCCCGGATCTTCGCCGAGCTCGTGGAGCTGATCCACCAGGGCGTGTGTATGTCGGAGACGCTGGAAGGGGCCGCCGCGTTCTCCGGGGTATCACGCCCCACTATCTGGCGCTGGTCCCGGCGCGGAGAGGCAGAAATCCGCCGCCTGGACGCCGACCCGGACGCGGAGACTCGGGAATCCGAGGAACTTTACGTTGATCTCTTTAACGCCCTTACGCACGCGCGTGCGAGGAAAACCGCCCACGACCTAGCGGTAATCAGCCACCACGCCGATGCTCTCGGAGACTGGCGAGCGTCTGCCTGGAGGCTTGAGCGCCGTTACCCTGAGAGATGGGGTAAGCGCCGCCGTGTGGAGATGGAGCATACCGGAACGGGGGGCGGCCCCGTCTGTTTTGTAGAAGAGAACGAAGAATGAGCAAGCCGATCAACCTCAATCGTCGGGGTACGCCGCGGAAAGGAAGGCTCAAGCGTTCCCGGATAGCCCGCCGCAAGGAATGTCCGAAGTGCGGCAAGAAATTCCACACCCGGTCCTCCCTTCTCATGCACGTAGACAGACAACACTTGGAGCGGCGGGGTCTACTCGATTGAGGAGTATTGCCGGGAGCGGAAGGGTGTAAGGCGAGGGTCTGAAAACTCCCGAGACAACACGGCGGAAACGGTTTCCGCCGTCGCCGAATCTCAAGGAGTAACCGACCGCACCGTCCGTAACCGCATGGCCCTTGCCGATGCCGTACAGGACTTCCCGGCGTTGGCCGCTTGGGTGGACGGCCATCTGGATCAAAAATAAGCGCCCCACCCCGGAAGGTGAAGCGCCGATAGCGAATCCCGCTATCCACTTGTTCGGGATTGTACCCTGGTCCCGTCTCCTACCACAGCCTCCGGGCTATGGGGGCAGTCATTATCAGGAAAAAGACCAGCGCAAACCTAACCTCCGATTCAGTCCAGCCCGTAAAGAGTATCCGGTAGAGATCCTGGAGCAAGTCCAGGTCGTAGCCCGCGCTGGTAAGAGACTCCAACATCTCTACCGTCCCCTACCCTTGATGACGCTCCGCAAGCGCCTCTTGATGGCCCCTAGCCGCCGCTGGCGCTTCTCCCGCGTTATACGCTTGATCTCCTCTGGCGGGATTCGCTCTTCGCCCATAGCTACCCCTTCCAGAGCGCCCGCAGACGCTCCGCTAGTGTTCTTCGGGGGGATGGTCCCTGACCCGGCTCCGGCGGCTCCCGTGAGATAACGTCGCTTGTCTCGTAAGGCTCCGAGGGCATCGCCTCATCCGCCTCCGCTGTAGCGTCCGCTGGCGGGGATAGGGCTCGAAGCTGGGATAAGGACTCTCCGAGTAGCTGGTGAGCTCTCTGTAGCTCCGTGTCTCGTTGGTCGATAACCGAACGGAGATAACCAACCTGTTCGCGCAGGCTCTCTACTTCCTCCGAAGTTCCCGAATGCTGTTCCCCACCACGGTTACGGTCCCGTGGGTCAGCGTGGGGCGGCTCTAACCATACCCAGACACGCCCGGATTCGTCCTTCTCGGACTCCATAGAGCCCCGAGTTACCCGCATCCGCACTCCATCGGGAGATATACCCAGCATCTCCGAGGCCTCCCTTACCGACAAACGCTGTTGGCTCACGCTATGGCCCTTCGGTTAGCCTTTGTTAGATCCCCACGTATCCATAACCATTGTAGCCGACCGTGTTACCCGGTGATACTCAGTAAGCCCCGGTGCTATTACTTATGAGAAACATTGTTCCCGCTATTGACTTGATGACTTTGCGCTGCTTACACTCTTGCAACCGGATTCGCTGGGGGAAGGGCTAACCGAAAGGAGGGGCCGTGAGACGACTACTTTACCTCGCAGCTCTAAGCATGCTGGTGGTGGCTTTGACCGCTAATGTGGCTATTGCTCAAGATGATCTGGACTGCGGCGACTTTAACTCGCAGGCGGAAGCGCAGCAGACTCTCCGGGCAGACCCGTCCGACCCTAATGGCCTGGACGCTGAGAATGACGGCGTTGCCTGCGAGGTAACTGAGTACCCTAACCCTGCTAGAGACGAGGCGCCCGTCCAGGCATCCGTTAGCCCAACCGGCGATCTTGACTGCGAGGACTTCGCTACTCAGCAAGAGGCTCAGGCGGTCTTCAATCAGGACACCAGCGATCCTAATGGGCTAGACGCCGACAACGACGGGCTGGCCTGCGAAGACTTTGACTACCCCAGCGGCGGCATGACTGGCGGCGATATGGAGAACGGCGCAACCGGCGGCGAAGATCAGTACGCTGACGCTGGTGACGATCAGTATGCTGACGATACCGCGGCTGACAATGGCGGCATGACGAACCTGCCCAACACCGGTGGACTCCCACTTGGGGGCGTCGCTACTGGGCTAGGAGTTGCACTTGTGGCCGGAGGTCTGCTTTTTAAGCGCCGCTTGAGCTAAGTTCATCTACCTAGCTCTACCTTGGCCCCCGCTGCGCTCTCGCTAGCGGGGGCTTTCTTTTATTCCTCGCGAGAAGGGTAGCTCTCACTAATGAGAAGCGTGCCTCTAGAAATTTAAGTAAAAACCTACGCGGACCGATAAAGTCTTTGGAGATACCCTTCGGTCCTGTAGTTACAATGACTCCGAGTAGGGGCTCTGGAGTATACTTTGCCAAATACCATGAGTTCCTCGATCGGGCTGTGGTGGGCATCCTTTTCGGCTCTCTACGAGTGGAGAGCAGGAGCATACATCGAATTGGGAGGAAGCTAGCGATGCATAGAGTAATGGCGCGAGGTTGGTACGCAGTCGCATTCGTGTTGGCCTTAGGGGCCATGATGATGATCGGAGTTGTAGCCCTGGCGCAGGACAACGGTGGCGGGAAGGGCCAGACTCAGGATATGTGCCCCGATGGCACCGAGTTCCTCGTCAAGTTCGAGGCTCAGGGTCAGAATCCAAAGTCCGGTAGCGGGGTCACGGTTACCTTTGCCGACAATACCGCCACCTTTACCAGTAACACTCCGATTGCAGCCGTCGTAATCAAGTCCGGCCAAGAGACCAAGACAACCACGTTCAATCCTCCTGCTCTGACGGGGTCCTTCTCTAGCAATAGTGGACAGGATATAAGCAACGTCTCGTTCTGCGTGCCAGTCGAGGAGACGACCATGCCACCGGAGGAGACGACCACGCCGCCGGAGGAGACGACCATGCCACCGGAGGAGACGACCACGCCGCCGGAGGAGACGACCATGCCACCGGAGGAGACGACCGTGATGCCTCCGCCGGAGGAGACGACCGTGATGCCTCCGCCGGAGGAGACGACCATGCCGCCGGAGGAGACGACCATGCCACCGGAGGAGACGACCACGCCGCCGGAGGAGACGACCGTGATGCCTCCGCCGGAGGAGACGACCATGCCGCCGGAGGAGACGACCATGCCGCCGGAGGAGACGACCATGCCGCCGGAGGAGACGACCACGCCGCCGGAGGAGACGACCACGGTAACCGTTCCCGAAGGTAATCCGCCGAATATGGTGACGATCCCTAAAGACGTTTCTCCGGATAAAACCATAGTGGCGGAGATCGCCGAAGAGGCCGTCCCAGGAGAGACAGTAGCGGTAACGCTTCCCGAGGAGGCCCCCTCGGAGCTCGCGGTAGTAGTGAAGGTTGCCGTGAAGGCCGTCTCTGGTGAAACGGTGCCCGTGGAATTCCCTCTGTCAGTTCCGAAGGACGTTGCTGCAGGTGAGACCGCTGTAATGGTGATCCCCGAGGATGTCCAGGCCTCTGCCGAGAGCCAGAAACCAAGCTCGATTGAGACTCTGCCCGACACCGGCGGTCTCCCGCTCGGAGGCGTAGCAGCCGGTCTTGGCGTCGCGCTCGTAGCCGGGGGGCTTCTTCTCAAGAGGCGTCTAAGCTAGCGCCGGTAACATAGATTCACCTTAGCCCTCGCTAGCGTTCGCTGCGGGGGCTTCTTTATTCCTTTAGAGAAAGAAATTTCTAGCGAGGAATAAACTGGGGAGAAGCCTATACTCACGATAGCAGCAAAGCTTAAAGATCATTGCTTCCAGTAGAATACCGACGATCGGCTACGCTTCGGAGGTTGATATGTCCGAGTGGGTTTTTCGTATCCGCCTACAGCTTGCACCTGGATCCCGAATTAGCACCGACCAGCAGACTGTCACTTGGGGCGGAGGGGCAGATATAGGCGACTTGTGCCTGTCGACCACGTCGCCCCGTGAAAAAGTGGCAATCAAAGACGCTGACTCGCTCGTTCTGAAAGGCTCTGCGAACTCTGAAGAGCAGGCCTGGTTGCGAGGGAAGATGACAATGGGTGCACTACAGTTTGCATTCGCTCGGCTTCGCGTAGCGGCAGACTTCGGTCGTAGGCGACCAACAGGTCAATTTACTGACCGTGGTTTAGAAATGCTTGAGCACTCGGTGGAGTGTACCGTTCTTAACAATGAGCACGGACTCATGGTCTATCCAGCTCAAACTGCACCTTCCTTTGTTAGTGTCGGAACACCCACGCCTCAGATCGCTGTGCAAGACCACCGTTTGGGCGTTGCTCTACGAGCAGCGCTAGATAAGGGTCATGTACCGAACGATCAGGAACGCCTTGCCTATGATCTCTTTGCCGCCTCTTTCTTTGAGCATTCCGCAGACGCTCGCTTGGTCGCTTTAGTTATGGCGATTGAGACGCTTCTAGAACCCCGCGAGCGCTCCTCAGAGGCTCGTGAGCACGTTGGCAAGTTGATTGAGTCAACTCAAAGAGCTCAGTTACCAGAGCGCGAGCGAGAGTCTTTACTTGGCTCCCTGCGGTGGCTTCGGCAAGAGTCCATCACCGCCGCTGGTAAGCACCTAGTGAACGATCGGTTGGGTGATAGAAGATATGGTGACTACACGGCTTCTAAACTCTGGGCTGAGGCATACGATGTTCGTAGCAAGTTGGTGCATGGTAGTGTGCCGCGCCCCTCCCACAAAGAGGTGGGAATCTATGCTGCCAAACTAGAAACCATGGTTTCTGCTTTGCTGAGTAGATCGCTTATTGACATTGACGTTTAGAGATTCTCCAAGATCCGTGGTGTTCTAAAACCTCGTTTTGGACGAATTGAGCCCTACTCGAGTACGACCTCGCTTGTGCAAACTCCCCCTCCCCACGAGCAACTTCGGAGAATCGTGCTTCTCAACATGAGGATGCTGAGAGGTTTAAGGTACGTGGTTTGAGCAGTCGATAACGTCTGTATGCCGAGTAGATCCAGACCGGAGACCGTTGCAACTATGAGACAGGCCGGTCTTCCCCTACAAACTTCGACCACCTAGTGAGTCTGTCATGTCTGAGTCAACCACTAATAGCACCAGTCGAGAGGAACGGCTACTTGAGCTCTACGAAGCCTACTCTCGGGAAGAGATCCATAGGATATTCGCGCCCGAGACTGTCTTTACTCCTCAAAGTGGAACGTGGGGACTACAAGGGATAGTCTCAATCCCGGACCGTCCCGGAGATTACGTATTCTTCGTCACGCTCGGCCAACAGCAGGGAGACCACGTATTCGATGAGGGGATTACCAAAGACGGTGTGCTCTCTTGGCAGTCGCAGCCACAACACAGGCTAGATAGCCCGAAGATAAAAGAGTGGATTGACCACAACGAGCTAGAGAACTCGATCTATCTCTTCTTCCGGACCCGGCTACGCCAGAACTACGCTTACCTCGGTAAGCTCAAGTATCTCTCCCACGATGTAGAGCGCGAGAGACCAGTGTACTTCCAATGGCAGATCCTCGATTGGGATCCACCGGAGAAGATTGCAGAATCCCTAACCCTCACGCCCTCTTCCATTGACACTACTGGAGAAGAATCAGCTGCTGTGGTAGACGGCCTCGTGGAAACTCCTCCGCCCCCGGGCAGACATGGGCAGACCACATCTACGTTCAAAACACGCAAGCTACCGGATTACTCCGCTATCGAAGCCGGTAATCGGGAACTGGGTATCAAAGGAGAGCGCCTTGTAGTGGAGCACGAAAAATACTTGCTACAGCAGAGTGGACGTCCGGATCTGGCGGAGAAGGTACGCCACACCTCGGTGGTAGAAGGTGATGGCGCCGGCTACGATCTCCTGTCATTCACTGATGAAGGCGAAACGAAGTATGTCGAGGTGAAGACCACTCGTGGCCCTGCACAAAGCTCCTTTTACATGAGCGCCAACGAAGTTCGATTCTCCAAGCAGCACCAAGACAACTATTATCTCTACCGCGTCTATGCTTACGACGATGCCCGGAACTCGGGCAAGTTCTACATCGAGACTGGCGACGTCAGCGAGATCTTCAACCTAACTCCAACACATTACCGAGTAGCTAGCTCGGGAGACTAGGAGCCGCGTGTCGTTATCCCTTACGAGAACGACTCTTCTCGAACACTCGCGCTCGTATCGGAGCCATGGCACGATGCCGGATATCCGGGTGAAGGAGATGTCATGAGCCGTAGAGAGTTCCTGAAGTGGGGGATGTCGGGGATGGTGGTCGCCCTGCTGCTGTTGATCACTGGGTGTGACGGCGACGGTGGTGATGATGGCGACGATGGCGGCGGCTACTAGCCCCGGAGCGTATTACTTATGAGAAGCACACTTTCAAGCGAGTAGTTACCTCGGCTACACCCTGGCCTAATACCTCTAGGTAAGCGGCACCTTCCTTTACCTCCGAGTGTATTACGCGTAATACACTGCCCTCTGGAGGGACAAACGGGACCCCCCCCCCGGGTGACCGCCTTTACCATCGGTGCCCTCTTCGCGCTATCCTTGTGCCACCCCGTTACGGAGATGCTCCTCCGTGGGCTCCACCAAAGCCCCGTAGGCAGCGGCGGACATCTCCCGCATGGCTGCACGAGAGGATGCCTCGGGGCTGCCCTCGGAGAACACGACTATGTAGTAGTGTTCCTCTTTCTCGCCTGCCGGATACACCACCCCGGCGTCGGAGAAGCCGTCGCCCAGGATGCCTGTCTTGTGGGCCACCTGGGCGTCCGGCGGCACCCCTTTGGGAAGCCGGTCCTCGAATGCGGTCCCGGTCATTGCCGAGAGCATCTCTTCCGAGAGCGCCGGGGTAGTGTAGCCCGGATCGGAGATGTACTCCAGCATCTTTAGTACGTCCTCGGGAGTCGTGACGTTCTTGGCGTACTCGTAGTTGGTGGAGGTGGCCCCGATGCTTTCGAGCTCAGCCCGGATCCGCTCTTCTCCGAGTCGGCGCTCGATTATTGCCCAGGCTGTATTGTCGCTTTCGGAGACCAGGTAGTAGGCGCACTCCCGGAGAGTCAGGGTAGTGCCCGGCTGCTGGTACTGGAGGACTCCGGTGCCGGGCTGGATGTCGGAGGGGCGTATCCGGATCTTCTCATCCAGATTCACCCCGCCCTCCGCGGCCTCCCGGTAGAGGGCGAGCAAGACAGGCAGCTTGGCAAGGCTCGCCGCCTCGAAGCTGTGAGTGGCGTTCACCGACACCCTCTCGCCAGCGGCCGGCTGCCACACCATTACGCCATAGGTACCGGGGTAGCTCCTCGCTATCGACTCGATCTCGGTCGCGAGCGCCCTGGTGACCGCCTCCTTGGACCGAGAGTCCCTGGGTCGAGCGGCCTCTTCTCCTTCCGTGGGTCGCGGCCCCAGGGTACGTCCCGAGGTGCCTCCCGTCCCGGAGGGGAGCCTTTCCCCTCGGTCTCGTTCTCCGGGCCCCGGAGAGGTCGTATCCTCGGAGGTACTGTTTGGGGGCTCCGAGACGATATCGTCGCTGCCGTCGCAACCGTAAGAGAGTAGCATCGCGGCCAGAAGCATCAGTACCGCTAAGAAGACGTCCGAGATTCTTCTCCCTGGGCTTCCCACGCTCGACCTCCTCAAGGGATCCCCTAAAGACCATACCCTACCGGTCGGTATCTCTCTTGGTAAAGGCGTAGGCCAGCACCCTGGAACTTCGCAAAGACGAGAAGGGCTGATACATCACCAATCAAGAGATTATTCCTGGTAAGAAAGGCTATTCTCATAAACTGTACACCACGGGCGGGCTGGGGATGAGTCCGGGGCGCACCTGGGGTTGCGGGTTGGTCGCCGACACGCTTGCGGGCTGGGCTTTAGCCTTCTAGTTCAAAAGCGCCGGGCTTCCCACCTTCGTTTTGTAAACTCACTTGCTCAGCAAGAATAAACTTCTTTACATTGCCGGTCCAGGACACGAGCTTGCAACTGCTAAGTACCAGCGGCTTGCTTGCTAGATTGTAGCTACGGATGCTATCTTAATAAAAACCAAAATACGGGGGATGGGGGTCTCCAGAATCATCATGAGGATGCTTGGCGCTTCAAGACGTTATTGGAAGCTCCTCTCTGCCGTTAGGGCTCTCTTACCTTTTCTTTCTGCGTTGGTCCTCGCCTCCTTCCTCTTCCTCTTAAACATCATCGGATGGCCGGCGCTCCACGCCCCGAATCACGGGGTACACAAGGAACAAGGAGAGCGCCACGCCTCAGGCCAAGCGGACCACGTGGAGGAAGACGAGAAAGAAGACGAGAAGTTAAATGTCCTGCTCATAGGCTACGACAGTAGAGACGATCTTTACCTCTCTGACGTACTGATGGTCGCGCAGTTCGACGAAGACTCCGGGAAGGTGAAGCTCCTGTCCATACCGCGCGACTTCTACGTGCAAATACCCAATGCCCGTGAACCCTACCAAAAGATAAACGCCGCCTACGCGATAAGTGGACCCGAGCTTACCGTGGAGACAGTCGAGAAGCTCACCTCCATACCCATAGACCACTACGCTGCAGTGGACTTCAAAGGGTTCACAAAGGCCATAGACGCGGTAGGCGGGATTCCGGTAGATGTGGAGAACAATTACTATGAGAGGGGCTACAGCAAGATAGACCTCCATCCTGGTAGGCAGACCCTAAGCGGCGAGCAGGCGTTGAGCTACGTGCGCTTCCGACACGATCCTCGTGGGGATCTGGGTCGCATAGAGCGTCAGCAAAAGCTCCTCTCCGCTCTGATGGAGAAAGTTGTCTCACTCCAGGGTGTCAGAGGAATCCCGGAACTGGTGCATGTAGCTGATGAGTACGTAAAGGACGATCTGAGCAGGACGCAAATGCTTGCTCTTGCCTGGAAATTGCGTGAAGTGCAGAGAAGCGGCACTGTAAAGAGCGTGACTCTGAAAGGCACTCCCGCCTCTCTGGAAGACAAAGGCTCCGTGCTCATACCCAACGATCGGAAAAACGACGAACTTATCTCTCCATTTAGGAAACGGAGTAAATAGCCTCTGGGCCTACATTGGAATCGACCCACAGCCGAGGGCCGTGCATCAGGGAAATTCCACATGGATTCTCGTAGCTAAGGTGGCTATGGCCTTCACCAAGCTGCCACTCTACGTTTAAATCCTCCTTATCCGGTGAAAGCCAAGAGGCTTACTGAGCTCGTAGCGATTGTCGATCAGGCTACATTCCATACGATGAGTCGTACCCACACTACAGTCGGCCACGAACCTAAACAGGAGTACCTGTGACAGCGTGTAAACGGCCAGGTGCCGACGGTATCAGCTAACAGAGCGGATCTTCAGTATAGCGTTTTGTTTTATTCCTTTAGAGAACATGCCTCCTGAAAAGTGGACGAGGCTGAACTCAAGACTTCCTGACAGAAAAAGGTAGCCTAAGGTCGGCGCTTTGTTTACCAGACTTACAAGCATGGTAGATAGGCTTTAGTGGAATGAGTCAACCCTACTACGATCCAAAAAGAAGGTAGGTGAGTATGGGACGTAGACGTGAGCGAGACCAAGCTAGATCGACGGAACGAGCTCAAGCTAGACCGACGGGACGAGCCCGAACTATAGCGGCGGAAGGCATAATGGAGGCCTTAGTCTTCGCAATCTTGCTATTTTTGGCCCTCTTGATTCTTGGCCTTATCTTCTCCGGCTTC
>MWWE01000058.1_pt1 | contig 16714 bp, 17 predicted proteins | sample 1047301 | NCBI WGS metagenome assembly MWWE01 (sample SAMN06349973, study PRJNA376086) | soil metagenome | isolation source: MS1-1 sample Antarctic (ecotone) soil | place: Antarctica
CGGAATTGTAATTGACAGTATTGCCGAAGATGAATATCTTGAAAGTCTGGTTAAAGCCAAAGCAATTTTGGAAGCAATCGGGGTAAAATAGAATTTATATGGAATCAAAAGGTCATCCAAAAAGAATATTGCATATACAAATAAAAACAGCAATATTTTTACCAAATATTTTTAAAACTTATGAAACTTTCAGAATTAGCCGAAAAAACCGGTTCAAAAATTGAACAGGGCAGCAAAGATTTAGAAATCAAAGCCGCCGCCGGATTGGATATTGCCGAAGCGGGAGAAGTTACATTTCTTGCCAATCCGAAATACACTCCGCAGGTTCAATCAACAAATGCGAGTGCGATTTTTTTGAGTGAAGGTGTGGAAATCGAACGCGAAGATATTGCGATTCTGCGAGCGAAAGATGCTTATGTTGCTTACACTCTGGCTTTGCGGGAATTTCATCCGATGCCGGAAATTGTTCCGTCAATTCACAAATCCGCCGTGATTGATGAAACCGCCGAAGTCAGCGAAAATGTTGAAATAATGGCAAATGTCGTTGTCGGCAAAAACTGCAAAATCGAAAGCGGCGTGAAAATTTTTCCGAATGTAACGATTTATGACGGCGTGAAAATTGGTAAAAATTCCTTAATTCATTCAAATGTTTCAATTCGTGAAAACTGCGAAATCGGCGAAAACTGTATCATTCACAACAATTCGACCATCGGTTCGGACGGCTTCGGCTATGCAAAAACGGAAGACAAAAAATGGCTGAAAATTCCGCAGGTCGGGCGAGTTGTTTTGGAAAATGATGTCGAAATCGGTGCAAATACGGCGATTGATTGTGCCAGCGTCGGCGAATCCCGCATCAAACGCGGAACAAAAATTGACAATCTCGTGCAGATCGGACACTCCTGCACGGTTGATGAAGACGCTCTGATCTGTTCGCAAACGGGACTTGCGGGAAGTTCACACATCGGCAAGCGTGTGATTTTAGCCGGACAAGTCGGAATTGCGGGACATCTTAAAATCGGTGATGATGTTGTCGTTACGGCAAAATCCGCTACCTCGCACGATGTCGAAAACGGCAAAGTAATTTCGGGAATTCCCGCTTTTGACAATCGTGATTGGCTACGTTCAACTGCGGCTTTCAGGCGGTTGGGCGAAATGGCGAAAGCTATCAGAGAACTGCAAAAGAAAATTTCAAAACTCGAAAAGTAATTGTTTTTATTTATTCAGATAGAGTAAGATTCAACGCATCGCTTCAATAGCTTAGTTAAATTCTACTAGAAAAAATGGAAAAAAAAGAAAAAGTAATTATCGGATTGTGTGCAATAGCGACAATTATTGCGGGAATTTTGCATTTTGCACACGCTAATGAAGTTCTGGGTTTTGCGGTTACGGCGGTTGCTTTAGCACTTTTGGCAATGGTTGTCGGCGACGGGACGGAGCAACTCGGAAGACGTTTGGGACCGGGAGCGACGGGAATTCTGCAATCGGGTCTTGGGAATTTGCCCGAACTTTTTGTGGCGATCTTTGCATTGCGGGCGGGTTTGGATACGGTTGTGCAATACGCTCTGGTCGGTTCGATCTTGGGAAATTCCGTGCTTGTTTTCGGATTCGCAATATTTCTCGGCGGATTAAAAAACGGCACACAGCATTTTAAAAGCGAACCGCCGCGAATGATCGTAACGCTGATGCTGCTTGCCTTTGCTGCACTCATCTTCCCGACTTTGACAAAAGAACTGCACACTCCCGCTGAGCCTTATTTAAATCAACTAGATGTGATCGTCGCCTTTATTCTATTGGCTATTTTCGGAGCAAGCATATATTTTTCGATCAAAGGCGATTCTGCTATTGCACCGCAGGAAGAACAGATGCACAGCGAACATCAGCAATGGTCTTTGAAAATGACGATTATTGTTCTTGCCGGTGCGGGTGTCGGGGCGGCACTCGTTTCGGATTGGTTTGTCGAAGCATTACAACCGGCAATGAAAACACTCGGAATTTCCGAAGCATTTGCCGGTTTGGTAATCGTCGCCATTGCCGGAAACGCGATTGAAAATCTGGTCGGAATTCAACTTGCTTGGCGAAATCAAGCCGATTATGCCGTCAGCGTAATTATGAACAGTTCGCTGCAAATCGCACTCGGCTTGTTCCCGATTCTCGTGCTTTTATCATTCTTTTTGGGCGGTGCGGTTTTAACATTTGTTCTCTCGCCGCTGCTCGTCGCTGCACTTGCTTTAGCCGTTTTGGTTAGTGCATTCATTGTCTATGACGGTGAATCAATCTGGCTCGAAGGTTTGGCATTGATCGGACTTTACTGCATTATCGCCGTAAGTTTTTGGTGGGGATAGGTAGAATAATGAATAATTGATAACGAATAATGGATAATATGAGTTTTGGAAAACGGTAATTAATTCCTAGAGTTTTCTCAATTCAAGGAATAAATTCCAACTCATTTTTGATAATATAATTGAATAGGATATTAATTTTAGGAGAAATAAAGATGACACCGGAAGCAAAAAAAACAACATCGGAATCGGGTTATGACATAACGCCGATCAGCAATGAGGAACGCGAAAGATTAGCACAGGATTTAGATCGTGAGGCTTATCATATTTTGCTCGAACACGGTACGGAAGCTCCATTTTGCGGGAGTTTGCTTGAGAATAAAGAAGAAGGAACTTACGCCTGTAAATTATGCGGTTTGCCGCTTTTTCATTCAAAGTCAAAATTTACCAGCGGCACGGGTTGGGCTTCATTTTATGAGCCGTTTGATGAAGACCATATCCGAGAAATCCGCGACACGAAATTCGGAATGGTTCGCACCGAAACAAGATGTGCCAGATGCGACGGGCATCAAGGTCACGTTTTTGATGACGGACCAAAACCGACCGGTCTGCGTTACTGTATAAATTCCGCCGCTTTGGATTTCTTTGCGGAAGGCGAAGAAATTCCGCAAAAGGCTGAAAATTAATTTTGAATTTTGAATTTAACTTGACTGAATCCCAAGATTTTTCATACGCCGATAAAGATGGCTTCGGTCAACTCCCATTGCTTCAGCGGCTTTGGTTACGTTGCCGTCGGTTTCGGCGAGTTTGTGCAAGATGAATTCGCGTTGATATGCGTCCGTTGCTTCTTTGAATGACGGAAAGCGGAAACTCGATGCGGTTGGTTCATCGTTTGGATTAAAAGCGGGCAGATCGTCCGCTTTTATTTTTTGCTTTTCGTTCATAATGACGATTCGCTCAACCGTATTGCGGAGTTCGCGGATGTTTCCGAGCCACGCATAATTTTGCATTGCTTCGATTGCTTCTGCTGTAAATTTCTTTATTTTTTTGCCGTAATCCGCCGAAAATCTTTTGTTAAAATGTTCGATCAATGCCGGAATATCTTCCAATCTTTCCCGAAGCGGCGGAATTTGGAAAGGGATTACATTTAAACGATAAAACAGATCGGTGCGGAAATTTCCGTTTTCGATCAGATCGTCAAGCCGTTTATTTGTCGCCGAGATCACGCGGACATCAACATTTACAGGCGTATTACTTCCGACGGGTTCAAATCTCTGCTCTTCCAGAACACGCAGCATTTTCGCCTGCACACGCTCCGACATATCGCCGATTTCATCCAGAAAAAGCGTCCCGCCATCGGCAATTTCAAACTTCCCTTTTTTTGCTTTCAACGCTCCCGAAAAAGCACCTTTAGAATGACCGAAAAGTTCGGATTCAACCAAATCTTCGGGAATCGCGGCGGAATTTATTTCAACGAAAAGAGTGTTTTTCCTTTTTGAATTTACGTGAACCGCCCGTGCGACGAGTTCTTTTCCCGTTCCCGATTCGCCCGAAATCAAAACTCTGCCGTCGGTTGGAGCGACGATAGCAATTTGCTTGCGTAATGCACGCATTGCAATCGAATCGCCGACCATTTCGTATTCCTGCCCGATTTGCTCTGATAAATTCCGATTGACTCTCTCAAGTTCGCGTTGTTTTATCGCATTGCGAACCGTCAAAATAGTTTTTTCGAGTGAAAGCGGTTTTTCGATAAAATCAAACGCACCGAGTTTTGTTGCAGTAACGGCAGTTTCGATATTTCCGTGTCCCGAAATCATCACGACTGCCGAATCATTTCCCTGCTGATGCAATTTTTCCAATGTTTCCAGACCGTCAATCCCGCCGAGCCATACGTCCAATAAAATACAATTGAAATTGTTGGACTCGACAATTTTCAGACAATCTTCGCCCGATTCGCTCGTTTCCACGTCAAAACCTTCATCTTCCAAAACGCTCCGTAAAGTTTCACGGATACCGCGTTCATCATCAACTATTAAAATCGAATTGGACATAATTTATGGAACAACGGTAACTGTTCCGAATTGTTTGAAATGCTTATTGAAAGAAAGGGCGTGAGTGATATTGAATTTTTCGCAGATATATTTACTTGAGCAATCCGTAAAACTCCAATCTTTATCGGCAAATTGCTGAAAGATTTCCCAAGTGTGCAAAATGTCTTCTTCCGTCAAATAATAAATTTCTGCCAAAGAACCTGCAAAAAATAATTTTCCGATTCTCAAAGCCTTTTTGTTTTCGCCTCTTGCTCTGAGCAAAGTTAAGGTTTCATCAACAATATAATTGGTTGAAATTAACGGCTGATTATTTTCCTCAAACCACTTTACGGCTTTTTCATAATCATCGTCATCAGTAACAACGCTCGCAAACCAACCGCCCGAATCTACAAAAATCATTTTTCATTCGCCTTCCCGTATAAAATTCGGTCGTGATCCCGACCTGAAAAATTTTCGCCGTTTCCTTCAAGCGGCAAAGCGGCAATTTCCGCAAGAAGTTCGGCGGGAGTTTTCTTTGTTTTCTTTTTTACAACTATTATCTCGACTTTAGAACCTTCGGAAACTGACAAAGGTTTCTCCAAAACCAAAACTCCATTTTCATAAATTGCCGAAATTTTTTCACTCATTTTTTTTAACTCCTCAAAACTCAATTCACGACTACGGGTAATTCTACAATAAATTTCGCACCTTTTGGAGTGTTTACGACGACTTTTATTTTTCCGCCGTGTTCGCTGATAATTCTTTGAACGATTGCCAACCCCAAACCTGTTCCGCGTCCTTTAGTTGAAAAATACGGTTGAAAAAGTTTCTGAAAACTGCTCGGCTCGATGCCTCTGCCGTTGTCGGAAACTTCGGCGACGATCAAATCTCTCGCCGAATCGTGGAAAGTTTTGATAAAAATCATCTTTTCCGTTGCGGATTCCTCAAACGCCTCAAACGAATTATCAATCAAATTGACAAAAACACGCTTTAATTGTTCATCATCAATCATTATTTGCGGTAGATTTTCCGTCAAATTCATTTCGATTCTCACATCATCAATCCGGTCTTCATAAAGCAGTGCGGCTTGTCTGATAATTCCGTTCAAATCTTTCTGTTTCAGCGTCGGATCAGGCAAACGGGCATAACGTGAAAACTCGTCCACCATATATTTTAAGCTGGAAACCTCACGCAAGATTGTATCCGTTCCGTCTCTGATTATTTTTGAATTCTTATCTTCACGTGATTCGTGATTCGTGATTCGTAATTCGTCTTTCTCCCCGTCTCTCCGTTTCCACGACTCCCCATCTCCATTTTCCGAAGCAAAACGCTTGGCAATCCGTTCGGCGGAAAGTTGAATCGGTGTTAGCGGATTTTTAATCTCGTGTGCCATCCGGCGGGCGACTTCCTGCCACGCGGTTGCACGTTGAGCGGCAATAAGTTCCGATAAATCTTCAATCACAAGCACAACACCGTTTTTGTCTGGCAAAGCTGTGGCGGTTAGAGCGACGGGCAGACTCTCACCGATTTCCGCACTTCCGTCGGCAAATTCACGCTGCAAAACGGTTTGTTCGGCAGATTGTCCGATGCGTTTGGCACGGGAAATCATAGTTTCAAGGATTCGGCTGTTTTCTTTATTTACCAATTGATTCAACCTGAATTCTGCAAAATCCGCATCTTCCAACTTAAACATTTGAATTGCCGCTTTATTTATCGTCGTAACCCGGTTTTGATCATCAAACGAAATTACGCCCGTTGAAAGCGACTGTAAAACCGTCTCGATATATTTTCTGCGATCTTCGAGTTCAGCCGAATTTTCTTCCAGTTTTGCCGTCATTTCATTGAAAGTTTTAACCAGCAAATCCAGTTCATCTTCAGCCAGAACATCAACTCGATGCGAAAGATTTCCGCGGGCAATCTCGTCTGCACCTTCAGCCAAAGCACGAATCGGACGAGTTAAGCCTTTAGCGACATAAAATGCTATCCAGGATGCTGCAAAAATCAGCAAAAAGGTCAAAAGTCCCAATGTTGTAAAACCGATTTGCTGAACAAAACCCTGTGATGATTTTAAGCGGTCTAATTCGACAAGAGAATTTTCAGCAATCCGACTAACACTTTCTGCCGAACTCAAATCAATTACGGTAATTAATTTTCTTCCATCGGACATTTTTGCCGTGGCGACATCAAAACTTTTCTTATCCGTTAAACTCGATTCATCCTCCCTTTGCCGGTAAATATACGTAAGCACTTTTTCAAGCTGTTCGTTTTGAGATTCGCTCATTTTTTTACTGCTTTTAACAAGCGTATTTCCTTCGTCCGAAACTATTTCTATATAAATCAGATTTCCCGTCTGAACAATTTTTTGTAAGTCTTCCGTTTTTACATCTTGATTATCCAGAGCATTTGCAAGCAGTTTGGTGTTTTGCCTGAAAATTTCAACTTGATCTTTTGTATTTTGGTTATGAAGCTGCCCGACTTCTCGAACTACATTTTCAGGAATTTGCGTAAACCAACGCTCAATCGCCCGATTCATAAAAAGCAAGGAAAAAACCGCCATCGCAAAAAGCGGAAGAATACTTACTGCCGCAAAATAAACTAAAAGTCTGGTTTTGATTTTTGAGCCGAGTTGTAAAGCACGCCGTTCCTGTCGGAGTTTGAGCAGACTGCGAATTAAAATAAATGCAAAAACTATAAAGGCTACAAAATTGAGTGATGAAAGAGCGTAGAGAATAAGTGTATCGCCGGCAGAATTTACATTCAAATTTCTCCAAAGATTCGAGGATTGCAGAATAATCAAAAATGTCAGCAACAGCAAAACAAACCCGCCGAGAAACCAGGGTGGTTTGCGATCTGCTTTTTTGTTTGTATCTGGCTTGCTTTCCTTCATTTTCGCTAATTTTATCACAGATTATTTCTCAAACTTTCATAGTATTTTCATAAAACATAAAGTAAAATTCACAATTGATGAATAAAAAAGCTGAAACGTCTGCAAATCAAGCTCTAAAGGACATATTTTTTAACGAAAAAGGTCGTCTGCGAAGCGGTTGGCGGTTCACGATTTTTCTGGTTGTGTTTCTGTTTTTGTTTCCGGCACTTGCCGCAGTCGCCGGTTATATCTTTACAAATTTACCAATTGGTTTTGATGATAATTCCATTCCGGCAAAAATTCTTGAGAGCGTAATCGGTTTGTTTTTAGCGGTTTTTCTCGGCTGGCTGTTCGGGAAATATCTCGAAGGTTTGCCGTTTCGTGCTTTAGGTGTCTGGTTTACGAGAAATTGGCTGAAGGATTTGGCATTTGGATTTTTGATCGGAACGGGTTCGATTATTCTTGCCGTTTTGATCGCAATCGTTTTCGGCAATTACAGTTTTGAATTTAATAATTCGGCGGGACAATCGGCGATTTTATTGACGCTCGGAGCGTCATTTATCGTATTCGTTTTCGGTGCGGCGTTTGAAGAAGCATTTGTTCGCGGCTATATTTTACAGACATTTATACGGGCTAGATTGATTTTTTTGGGCATTGTTCTAACTTCTTTTCTTTTTTCTTCGGGACATCTTGAAAACCCGAACATCAATTTCCTTTCCGTTTTAAATACATTTTTAGCAGGAATCTGGCTCGGAATTGCTTATCTGAAAACACGGACTCTCTGGCTGGCGTTCGGAATTCATTTCGCGTGGAATTGGATTCAGGGAGCGATTTTCGGCATCGAAGTCAGCGGTTTGACCGACATTACAACCGCACCGCTTTTAAAGGAAATTGACACGGGTTCGCATTTGTTTTCAGGCGGAGATTACGGCATCGAAGGCGGACTTGCCTGCACGTTTGCACTAATTTTATCAACAATTTTAATTTGGTATTTGCCGCTTTTGAAACCGACGGAAGAAATGTTGGCTTTGTCGAGTGAAGAAATTCCCGCAAAATCTTTAGAAAATATCTGAAACTTTTAACTTGATCTTCGGCAGAGATGCGGGCGAAATGGTTTGATCTTTTTCGTATTTTTTAACCAAACGAAATTTTCCTTTGCTCGGTTTTGTATGAACTTCTAAAATTTGTCTTGGTAGATTTACGATCCAAACCTCCGCAATTTCCGCTTCGGCGTAGAGTCTTAATTTCACATCACGATCATATTTCAAAGTCGAATCGGAAACTTCGATTAACAACAAAACATCTTCGGATTCCGCTTTGCCCGAAGAATAAAAATCTTCACGGAATTTCAATAAAGTTACGTCAGGTTCGGGTTCGGTAATATCGCCGATAACAACCGCATTTTGCACACAAAATAAAATCGTCGCTTGTATTCAAAGCAAAAAGTCTGGTTAATTTATTTACACAACTAATGTGATAACTGCCTTGTGTCATTTTTTTTAAAATTTCCCCTTCGATCAGTTCATAGCCCGAATTGCCCACAAAAACGCCTGCGTCAATCATTTTGTGGTATTCGCTGACGGTGAAGATTTTTCTTTGTGGCAATGCTGACATAATAAATCTATTTTACAGGCAATTTTACTTTTTCCCAAGTTTTTCATCCAAAGCATTCAAAATTTGGCGGACGTGGCGGGCGTTTTCGCCGAAATCGCTGTTTCCGACGCGGGATTTTGAAATGGCATCAACCCGAATTTCGTGCAGGTTGTCGGCTTTTTTTATTTTTATTTCTATATCATCCGTAAAAACGATTACCGGAACTTCCGCTTTGATGGAAAAAGTATCTTCGCCGTCCGTGTCATTGACAATTTTCCAATTGTTTCCATAGGTCGAAAGTGTCGGAATAATTTCTCTGACGGATTTTTTGACAGTTTCCGGATCGGATTTATAAAAGCGTGTTTTTAAATCCTTTTTGCCTCCGTCTGTGGAAGTTTCGGCGATATGATCGGGATAAAGTGTGCGTCCGATGAGAAAAATTGCGACAGCGAAGGCGACTAACAGAACTCCCAATGTAATAAGCATTTTTTTCATTCCGATATTTAAAAACTTCGATATAATCGGCGTTTCGGTATTTGGAAAAAGACGACGGCAAACAAAATTCCCAAAATCAAATCCATAATTCCCGCATAGAAAATTGTGTTTGAAACTCGATTTTGAAAATACAAAATTATTACGGGAACGGCAAAACTCAATTTTTCGATAATGCAAGGGATTATCGCCGGACGGTATTTTGTCAGGTCAAACGAAATAATTATGAACAAAACCTGAAATGCCAACGCAATACCGATAAAACCGTAATAAAATTCAGGGCGGGTAACGGCTGCTTCTCCCGTTCCGCTTTTATCAAAATAGAGCGGCAGCAGCAAAATGATTCCTGATATTCCCGCTAATAAAAATAAGTATTTTGCAATTTTCACTTCTAAACCTTACACCGTTTTGATCTTGAAGGAAATGTCCATCGCACGAGCCGAATGAGTCAGCATTCCGACCGAGATCAAATCAACCCCGGCTTCGGCATAGGAACGCACCGTGTCAAGATTCATCCCGCCTGATGCTTCCAATAAAACATTCGGATTCATTCCGCGTGCCATTTCGACCAGTTTTGCGGCTTCTTCGGGCGTTTGATTGTCGAGCATTACAATATCCGCACCGGCTTCGATGGCTTCTCTGAGTTGAGCCCAATTTAATATCTCAACTTCAATTTTATGCAAATGCCCGACCTTTTCCTTAGCCGACGAAATTGCCTTCGTAATGCCGCCCGCGAGTGCGATGTGATTGTCTTTTATCAAAACTCCGTCATCCAAACCGAAACGATGATTTTTGCAGCCGCCAACTGTTACCGCATATTTTTCAAGCATACGGAGTCCGGGCGTGGTTTTTCGCGTGTCCACAATCTTTGCATTCGTGCCTTCAACGGCTTCGGCGAATTTTCTCGAAAGCGTGGCGATTCCAGACATTCTCTGCATCAAATTCAAAGCGACTCTCTCGCCCGTCAGAAGCACATCAGCAAATCCGCTCAGGCTGCCGAAAACAGTTCCCGATTCGACAAGATCGCCTTCATTAACAAACGCATCAATTCCCGGACTTTCGGCATCGAGTATCTGAAAAACGGCATCGGCAATCTGCAAACCGCAAACGACCAATTCCTCTTTCGCCAGAAATTTTCCCATCCCGCGAACACCTTCCGGCACGGTTGACTGAGTTGTAATGTCGCCGCGTCCGATGTCTTCGGCTAAATATTGAGCGATGTCGGATAAAACATCGCCGTTTTCTATAAAATTCATATCGAATAAATTAGCACAAAAACCCCGCGAGTGTAAGCATCCCTGATTACACTCCCGTAACTACTTCCGTTATTTCAAACTTTCCAAATTTTCATCCAAAGCCTTAACTTGAGTTTCAATTTCCGTAACTCTTTCACGTACCGCTTTGACTTTTTCGGCAGGTGCTTTGTTGACGAAATTTTCGTTTGAAAGTTGCTTTGACAATCTTTCACCTTCTTCCTGCAATTTATTGATTTGATTTTGCAGACGCTCGCGTTCTTTTTCAAAATCAATTAAACCTTCAAGCGGAATTGCAATTTCCGCACCGTTTGTTAAAACACCTTTTGCGGAAGCGGCGGGAACGTCTAATTTATCGCCAACTTTGATTTCATTTGCTCCGGCGAGTTTTAAGATTTGTGCCTCGTTTGCAGCGAAGGTTTTTTGTGTTTTTTCATTGGCTGAAATGTGAACCGAAATTTTATCTGACGGTTTTATCTGCATTTCCGCACGGATATTGCGAATCTTTGTAATTAATTCAAAGATTGTCTGCATTTCCGATTCGGCTTTTTCGTCAATCAATTTAGCATTGCCCGTCGGAAAATCCGCCAGCATAATTGTTGGTTCAGCAGATTTATAAGCCGCGTTGTGCAATTCGGTATTTGTGTTCGGCAGTTTCTGCCAGAGTTCTTCCGTCAAATACGGCATAAACGGATGAAGCAGACGCAGAGATTGTTCTAAAATTGTGATAATTCTTGTTCTGGCTTCGATTTGGTCTTCGGTTTTTGGTTTTTGGTCTTTGATTTCTTCATTTTGACCGAAATCCGAGATCTCATCCTTGACGAGTTCGATATACCAATCGCAAAAATCGTCCCAAAAGAAATGATAAAGTTTATCAACCGCAACGTGAAAAGCATATTTATCTAATGATTTATTAACTTCCTTTGCAGTTTTATTCAGACGCGAAATAATCCATCTATCTGAAATCGTTTTAGCATTTTCAAGCGTTGCAACATCAACTTTTGCACCTTCGGAATTCATCAGGCAAAAGCGTGTTGCGTTCCAAATCTTATTGGCAAAATTGCGGTAGGTTTCAACCTTTTCATCACGCCACGCGAAATCCATTCCGGTTGAAGAACCAGCGAGAGTTATGCGTGTTGCATCTACGCCGTATTGATCGAAAATGTCAATCGGATCAACTCCGTTTCCTTTCGTTTTCGACATTCGCTGACCGTCTTTTGCCAGAACCGTTCCCGTAATATAAACATCATCAAACGGTCTTTCGCCGATAAATTTGAGTGAAGACATAACCATCCGCGAAACCCATAGGAAAATTATGTCGCGGGCGGTTACGAGAACATCGGTCGGATGAAAAGCATTCAAGTCATTTGTTCGTTGTTCGTTGTTCGTTGTTCGTTGTTCGTCTTGATCTGAACTCTGAACCTCTTCGCCGTCCCAACCCAAAGTTGAAAATGACCAAAGCCACGACGAAAACCACGTGTCGAGAACGTCTTCATCCTGCGTTAAATTTTCAGTTCCCGCTTTTTCAATCGCTTCCTTTAAGTTTTTCGCAACATAAATTTTTCCCTGCTCGTCATACCAAGCTGGAATCTGATGTCCCCACCAAAGCTGCCGCGAAATTGTCCAATCACGCAGATTTTCGAGCCAATCGGTATAAACTTTTGTATGAGGATTATGCGGCGTAAAATGCGGATAATCGGTTTCGCGTTTTAGCTCTAAAGCCATATCACGCATTTCGTCCATTTTTACCCACCATTGCTCGGAGATGAGTGTTTCAACTACGGTTTTGCAGCGTTCGCAAATCGGCAAAACCAATTCGTGATCGTTAATTTTTTCAAGTAAACCTAATTCCTCGAACTTTTCAACAACCAATTTTCTCGCTTTGTAACGATCCAAACCATCAAAATCTTCGCCCGCATCGGCATTCATTGTACCGTCGAGATTCATTACATTTAATTGCGGCAAATTATGCCGTTGTCCCATTTCGTAATCATTCGGATCGTGAGCAGGCGTAATTTTCACCGCACCCGTTCCGAATTCCATATCAACGTATTCGTCAGCAATAATCGGAATGTCGCGGTTTGTAAGCGGCAATTTAATTGTTCCGCCGATCAAATTTTTGAAGCGTTTGTCATTTGGATTGACCGCAACCGCCGTATCACCAAGCATCGTTTCGGGTCGTGTCGTGGCAACGGTGAGAAATTTTTTAATCTCTCCCTCTCCAACAGCAATCGGATACTTCAAATAATAAAGTTTCCCGTCCTTTTTCTCCTTGTCCTCAACTTCCAGATCGGACAAAACGGTTTTATCATTCGGACACCAATTAACGATTCTCGCACCGCGATATATCGAACCTTCTTCATAAAGCGTTACAAAGACATTTATGACGGCTTTTGATAATTCCTCATCCATCGTAAAGCGTTCACGCGACCAATCAACGGAAATTCCTTCGCGTCGCATTTGATTAAGAATCGTTCCGCCGTATTGTTTTTTCCATTCCCAAACTTTTTTCGTAAACGCTTCTCTGCCGATGTCCTGCGGAGTTTTATTTTCCTGTTCTTTTAACTGCCGTGTAACCATCAACTGCGTAGAAATTCCGGCGTGGTCAATCCCCGGCAGAAACAAAGTTCGGAAACCGAGCATACGTTTGCGGCGTGTCAAAACGTCCATAATCGTATGCTGCAAAGCGTGTCCCATATGCAGACTACCCGTTACATTCGGCGGTGGAATAACGATTGAATATGTTTCCGCGTCCGCATCTTCGTTGATTTCAGGCTTAAAACACCCGCTTGTCTCCCAACGCCGATAATGATTTTTCTCAGCTTCTTTTGCGTTATATTGTGTTGATAGTTCCATAATTAAAAGTGGAGAGTGGAGAGTGAAGAGTGGAGCGATCCGGGACTCTGCACTCTGCACTCTCCACTCTTTACTAAAAAAGGTTAGTTTTAATCTCGAAAGAAAAAACTAACCTCTTGTTTGATTTTTGATTTATAAAAATCTAATCCTTCATTTTTTCTTCCGCCATTTTTTTGATTATCACTTCCGCCATTTGCGGCACGACTTCCCAGGCGATTTCTTTAATTACCTTTTCAGAGAGTTTTTTAACTACTTTCTGAGTTATTATCTCAAGCATTTCAGCAGAAATTGTTTCCCGTATTTTTTCGTCATCTTCAAACTTTGCATCATCTTCAGAATCTTCAAAAGTTTTTGTAGATGTAAATGGGGAAATAATTTCATTGTTTCTCAAATCCGAATCGGTTGGTTTGCTTGAAATTTGTTCCAAATTAATTTTCTCAAATGTTTCAGCTTCATTTTGGTTTTGAATTTTCACTTCAGGAAACTCTAAAGGCGGAAGTTCCAAAAGATTCATTTCGTCCAGTTCCAAAACTGAAGCGGCTTCGGGAATTGGAAATTCCGCTGTTTCATTTCCGCTATCCGCGTTTGATTCTTTTTCATAGGTCTCAGAGTCCTGAGTTTCAAACTTGGAAAATTCATCACTCGGCAAACTTCCGATCTGATTGGTCTGGATTATTTCATCATCAGTATCCGAATCTTCAAGATTGTTAAACGTCTGATCTTCAGAACCAACAAAATTTTCACCATCCACCGAATCCTGTTTTTCTGAATTCAGCAAATTGGTAACTTTGCTGACAAGCTGGCTGATAGATTGGAAAGGTTTGGTTAAATAATCATCCGCCCCAACCCGTTTTGCCTCATCTTCATCAAACGGCTCAAATGAACCGACGAGCAGAATTACAGGCATATCCCGATTGGTTTCTTTGATTTTTTCACAAATCTCATAGCCGTTCAGTCCGGGCATATTGACATCCGCCAAAACCAGATCGGGAGAATTTTCCCGCAACTTATCAATTGCAGAATTGCCGTCGCCAACGGAAATCACCTCAAAACCTTCATCGGCAAAGGTTAAATTCACTACCTTTTGAATCGTAATTGAATCGTCTGCTAATAATAGTTTGCGTTTAGACACGAAAGTTTTTGCTCCTTAAATCTTCAAAACAGTAGATTATTTCATTAATTTATTTTGCTTTGAAAATTATCACCCGTTAAATCATTCGTCAAGAAATTTCTCCGTTTCTCAGGCTTGTTTTTTTTTGTTCTTTTTCTGAATAAACATTTGCAGCATCATTTTTAGCTGAGAAGCCGTAAACGGTTTAGGCAGAAACGCAACCGCTCCGGCGGTAAAACTATCCGAAGATAATTTCGGATTTTGTTCGGCAGTCATCATTATTACCGGAATATCTATCAGACGTTTTTCCGACTGCATAAACCGCAAAAGTTCCGTCCCTTGAATATACGGCATTACAAAATCAAATATTGCCGCTTCAAAGTCAATCTCCGATTGCAAAAGCCTGTAAGCCTCTTTGCCGTCGCGGGCAGTTGATACAGCATATCCTTCCTTTTCAACAATCGCTTTCACTAATCTTAAAATCGCCGGATCATCATCAGCCGCTAAGATTTGTTTCTGAACTAAATTCTGTTCTTCACTCATTACAAAAAATTTACCTTTTTTTTAGATAACTGTCTATCTCGACAAACTCTTTAGGATACTTCACGAAGTTTAACAAGTTCCGCCGCTAACTCTATGGCGACTTTTAAACTTGCACTATCGGCGATGTTTTTCCCGGCAATGTCATAAGCAGTTCCGTGGTCAACGGAAGTTCTGATAAGCGGCAAACCCAATGTTACATTTACCGATGCTCCGAATGAAAGGCATTTCACCGCAATCGTCGCCTGATCGTGATAACAGGAAATTACGCCGTCAAATTCACCCTGAAAAGCCCGCAGAAAAATCGTGTCGGGCGAAAATGCTCCCGCTACTTCAATTCCATATTTTTCCCTGCATTCATTGATGGCGGGCTGAATTTCTTTCGCCTCTTCCGTTCCGAACATTCCGCCTTCCGAAGCATGCGGATTAAGTCCCGCAACGGCAATACGGACATCTCTTTTCAAAAGTTTGGTCAATTCGCGGTGAGAAAATCTTATTAATTCGACAAGACGATCTTTTTTTACCAGATCAATCGCATCCTTTAATGAAACGTGGGTCGAAAGCAGCACAACCCGTAATTTATCCGCGAAAAAACTCATCGCAAATTTTTCCGTTCCGGTTAATTCCGCTAAAAATTCCGTATGACCGGGAAAATCATATCCGCCCATATTAATAGATTTTTTATTTATCGGAGCGGTCGTAATTGCATCAATTTTCCCTGCTTTCCAAAGCCGGACGGCGGTTTCGATATATTCAGCCGAAGCTCGTCCTGCCACAGCGGATTCGATTCCAACCGGAAAATCGTCCTGTAAATTATCCAGGTTATATATTAACGGGAAAGAAGAATCGGGCGGGATGTTTTCGTTTTTACCAACTTCTGCGTAATCAAATTTTTCCCCGATGTTCCCGGCAGTTTTAGAGAGAAAATTCCCGTCGCCGATGATTACCGGACGGCAGATTTTGTTCAATTCTCCGCCGGACAGAGCTTTGATGATTATTTCGCCGCCGATTCCGGCAGGATCGCCCATTGTTATTCCGATTACGGGCAGAGATTTGGATTGAATTGATTTTATTTCTTGCGGGAATGTTTCTTCTGTTAAATTATTCACTAAATCCTTTAATCAAATTCACGTTCTTCAGCTTTGAAAAGATATTTGATATTTCGCTTCAAAAGCAAAAGATTCGGGGCATCACTGCGGTTTATTTTCAAAGAACCCTTGTCATACCATTCAATTGTTCCCTCTATCTCTTCGCCGCCTTGCAAAACTATGATCATTTCCGTTCTGTTATCCATCTGCTTTTTGTAATAATACGTCTCTGCAAAGGTTTCAACCGGCGGCGGCTGTTTTTTAGACGAACTCCCGTAGCGTTTGCCCGTATCTTTTTTTGAACCGTATTTTTCCTTCATAGCTTAACCTTGCAAATCAGCCACTTTTCTCATAATAGAAAGTAAATTTGGAATTGTTCATATTATCCGTTATCAATTATCTATTTTCAGTTATATTTTAGTCTGCTTGTCGGCGAATAAAGGTCGGAACTTCCAGATCTTCCTCTTCTTCTTTTTCCTTATTCGGAATTATCGGATTTTGGAGAGGAGCGGGACGCACACCAAAATTCTGTCCGACAGCCTGAGATTCCGCATTTTCCAAAACGGGATTTTGCAAAGTTACCGATTGTTTATCAAATCCCGTAGC
>MWWE01000005.1_pt1 | contig 16614 bp, 14 predicted proteins | sample 1047301 | NCBI WGS metagenome assembly MWWE01 (sample SAMN06349973, study PRJNA376086) | soil metagenome | isolation source: MS1-1 sample Antarctic (ecotone) soil | place: Antarctica
CCGGCATATCGCCGCTCAATTTTTATTGAATCGTGTCCTTTGATTTTGATTTCGCCGTCGAGTTCGATCATCAGATCGCCGATTCCTCTTTCATTCCGCGACGGCGAAAAAATCTATGCCTTCGGACATCCGTTTTTATCTCTCGGTTCTGCCGATCTGCCGATGAGCGAATCGAGCGTTATAACGGTTGTGCCGAATCTTAATAATTCATTTAAATTAGCCGTTCCGAATTCGATGGTCGGTGCAATGACGCAGGATCGAGCTACCGGAGTTTTTGGAAAACTCGGCACAGCCCCGAAAATGATTCCAGTCAAAATAAATCTGACAACCAGCCGAAATCAAAAGGAAACTTTAAATTTTGAAATCGCTAATGATGAAGTTTTAACGCCGCTTTTGCTGAATATCGGCATTTCGGAAGCCGTGCTTGCGAATGAAAGAGGAATCGGCGATCTGATGATCGAACTCGACGGCGAAATCAAAATCAAAGGACACGATTCAATAAAAATTGAGCGGCGATATGCCGGACAATCTGCCGCCCGTATGACCTCGTATTCAATGGTAGTTCCCGTTGCAAACCTGATGCAAAGCCGTTTTGATGATTTAGACATCAGCGGAATCACCTTAAATTTAAATACTTTTGACGGAAGTAACTCAGGCGTTTTAGAACGCATTGCACTCAGTAAAACGGAAGTCCGGGCAGGCGATGAGATCGAAGTACAAGCATTTGTCCGCACCGATTCCGGCAGAATTATGACGCAAAGAATTCCCGTCAAAATTCCCGTTGACACGCCGACCGGAAAACTTATGGTTGTCATCGGCGACGGAGATTCCATCCAGGCAAGATCGGCTTCACAGCAATTTGTCCCGAATGATCTGAGCGAACTTATCACAAAAATCAACGATCTGAAAAAGAATGACCGCCTCTATGTGCAAACATATCGAATCACTAAAGGAGCAATCATCGGTTCAAACGAATTGCCCAATCTGCCGCCTTCAGTTCTTGCGACGCTGAACACGAACCGCACGACAGGCGGCATAAAACCAACGGTCGAAACTGTTTTATTTGAACAGGAAATCGCACCTGCCGATTTTATAATTTCGGGTCAGCAATCTCTGGAAATTGAAGTAATTAAATAGCCCTAAAAATTAAAACTTATGCTCACGAGAAACTCAATTCGCCTGTCGCTAATTTTGGTTTTGCTGTGTGCCGTAATATATTCTCAAGAAACCGACAAAAAGCCAGCAAAATCAGCGGACTCTTTAACGATAGGAATTAGCGGCAGACTTTCTACAATTAATCCGATCAGTTCGGTATTAGTTGATTCTAATTCCGAAGCCATCAGACCGTTGATGTATAATTCTCTCGTTAAGAGAAACAACAATTTAGAATATGTCGGCGAACTGGCAAAAGAAATTAATATTCTAAATAATGGCAAAATTATTGAGTTTGTTCTTTATGATAATATTCCCTTTCAAAATACAGAAATTTTAACATCGGCTGATGTCAAATACACATTAGAAGCCTTATTATCAAACGATTGGGCTAAATCTTCGATATTTTATGAATCTGTTGGAGACAAGCGAATATCCATAATCTCAAGTATCAAAACTCCAGACTCACGAACCGTTCATTTATTCATAAATAAATCCTCAAATATAAATCCAATTTTAAATTATCTAAACACTATTCCAATTGTTGCAAAAGGCAGTATTTCTTTAGAAGATGATGCAAAACTGCCCATCGGAACAGGTGCTTATAAATTTGTTAAATTCGATAATGAAAAAGGAATTCTTGAATTAAAAGCTAATAAAAATTACTGGCAAGGCGTTCCGTCAATTTCTAATCTGCAAATCAAATTTAAAATTGAAAAGAAAAACGTAATTTCAGATATAAAATCAAATAAACTGGATATTTTTATAGACTCTGATGATTTTACGCTTGAAGAGATTGAAAATTTTAAGCCTGATAAAAATGTGAAAATTAACTTTCAAAATGATAATAGCGTTAATTATCTTGCGTTTAATACACAAACTTATCCGCTAAACAATAAAAAAGTGCGGCAGGCAATCGCTTATGCAATTGACAGAGAAGGCATTATTGACAATTTGCTAAATGGAAATGCGGAAATTGCTCACTCCATTTTACCCAAAGAATCTTGGGCATATTCAGCCGGAACGAAATATAATTTTGACCAAGTTAAAGCTAAAAATCTTTTAAAAGAAGCTGGGTTTAAAGATGAAAATAAAGATGGAATGTTTGATATAAAACCCATTGTTATAAATGTTGCAAATGGTTCTCAAGAAAGTATCAAAATAGCTGAAAATATTAAAAATCATTTAATGGAAATTGGTTTGCCGATAAAAGTTGAACCAGATGAATTCCAAACGATTATAAGTCGAGTGCATTCAGGAAAATATCAACTTTCTATTGGAAGATGGGTTGGAGGAAATCAAGACCCGCGTTTTCTGCACGACCTTTTTGCTTCGAGCGAAATTCCAAATGATCAAAAGTATTCCCGAAACCGCAGTCGTTATAAAAACAAAAAAGTTGATGATTTATTAAATAGTGCAATGCAAGAACTGGACACTTCAAAGGCTAAATCTTTTTACCAAGATGCACAAGATATTATTAGCGAAGATATGCCTCTGCTCCCGCTTTGGTATCCGTCATATTTGATAATCACCAATCAAAAAGTTTACGGAGATTTCAGCAATTCAAAGCGTGATTTCTCTTTTGTAAAAGATTTAATTAAGTTACCATAGACTTATGAAAAATCTCGGAAATTTTGTAAAAGCCGCAACTTTCGCCGCCAAAAAACACATCGGACAAACTCGCAAAGGAAAAGACGAAGCACCTTATATCAATCATCCTTTGGAAGTTGTAAATTTACTCGTAAATGTTGGAAAAGTAGAAGATGACAACACTCTGATCGCCGCACTTCTGCACGATACGGTTGAAGACACGGATGCGACACGCGAAGAAATTGCTGAAAAATTCGGCGAAAAGGTCGCTTCAATCGTGATGGAAGTTACCGACGATAAATCCTTGTCCAAATCTGAACGCAAACAAAAACAAGTCGAACACGCACCCAATTTATCAACTGAAGCTAAACAATTAAAAATCTGCGACAAGATCAGCAATATCAGAGATGTGATGGAAAATCCGCCCGATGGCTGGTCTAAAGAACGTCGGCTTGAATATGTTGAGTGGGGCGAAAGAGTCGTCAATGGAATGCGTGGCGTAAATGAAAATCTGGAAAATCATTTTGATAAATTAGTTGAAGAAGCAAAAGCGGAAATTAAATAACTCATTTCTTCAAACTTCTCTAATTATAAACTCTTAACTGATACTGACACTTTCGGTCTTTGTGGCTGTCCACACGCATCTGGCGTGATGAGCATCGTATAAAATTAATCTGTTTTGCTGTTTAATTAACCAAACTTAGAAAGGAGGCAGCAATTAATGAACGGAGAAAAACACAAACATTTATTTAACACCGGCTTGGCTTTGGCAATCGGTTTGGTTATTTCATCTATAATTTTGGGCTGGTCTTATACGAGTAAAAAAGACAGCAACGAAGCGGTGGAAGTTACGGGTTCAGCAAAGAAACAAATTACATCCGATCTGGTTTCGTGGAGTGCGGGAGTTTCATATCAGTCGGCGACACTTGCCGATGCTTACAAGGAATTAACGGAAAATATACCGCGAATAAAAAAATATCTGATCGAAAAAGGCATACCGGAAAATGACATTACGGTTTCTTCGATCTCTTCGCAAACTCTGCACGGGCGGGATGAAAACGGGAATGAGAATTCGGATATTACGGGATATTCTTTAAAACAGACCGTTGATGTGCGTTCAAAAGAGGTTCTTAAAGTCGCCAAAGTTGCCCGCGAAGCAACCGAACTTATCAATCAGGGAATTCTGCTGGAATCGAGTCCGCCGCAGTATAACTACACAAAACTCAGCAATCTAAAAGTTTCCCTGCTCGGCGAAGCGGCTCAGGATGCAAAAGAACGTGCCGAACAAATCGCCGCCAGCACGGGAAACAAAATCGGCACAGTTCGCTCGGCACGTATGGGCGTAATGCAGATAACGGCGGCGGATTCGACGGAAGTTTCCGACTATGGAATTAACGACACCTCAACGATTTACAAAGACGTAACGGCGGTTGTAAAAATTAGTTTTGCGGTGAATTAATCTGATTAATGGAAAACGGAAAACGGAAAACGGAAAATATTTTACTCGTTACAAATCTAATTGAATTTTGTTAACAAAACACATTTTCCATTTTCCACTATCCATTTTCCACTAAATTATCGCCCTCAACCCAAACTTCGCCGTCGGCATAGACTTCTTTTTTCCATATCGGTACGGTGCGTTTTAATTCTTTGATAAGCCATTCGCACGCTTCAAAAGCGGCTCGGCGGTGCGGTGAAGATACTGAAATGACAACGCTCGTTTCTCCGATTTCCAGTTTACCGATTCGGTGAACTATTCCGACATTGGCGATGTCAAATTTTTCGTGGGCGGCTTTGATGAGTTTTTCCATTTCCTTCAAAGCCATCGGTTCATAGCCCTCGTAAACAAGATATTCCGTTTCACGCCCTTTTGTAAATTGCCGAACATAACCGTCCAAAGTTACCGTCGCACCGCATTCGGGCAAAACGATGCGACGGGCGATTTCGCCGATGTCTAAAGGTTTTTTAGTAATTTCAAAGAAGTCAGTCATAATTTTAAAACAGGATGGACAAGATAAACAGGATTTTTTTGTTTTTTTATCCTGCATATCCTGTCTATCCTGTTTGAATTACCCTCCACTAACGGCAGTAAAAACAGCTAATTCATCACCATCATTGATTATCTCATTACCGTTTGCATATTCCTGATTAATGGAAAAATGCAGAGATTTTTTGTCGTGATTTTTTTGCAGATTTGGAAATTCGGCAAAGATTTTGTCAAGAGCATTCGTCGCATTCGTTTTTTCATCAAACGAAATCTCAACTTCCCTTTCACCAACCGAATCCGCAGTTGCACCGAAAAATAAAACTTTTACATTTATCATTGAACATTTACCAATTATCAAAATAACAAAACTGCTTACAGTTCATCGCTAACCGCTTATTTCTTCTTTCAACGCACGCTTCAAAATCTTGCCCGTTCCGCCAAGCGGTAATTCGTCGCGGAATTCGACGGAGCGTGGATATTTATTCATTGCAAACTGTTCTTTGCACCAATTTATAAATGCTTCTTCGGTCATATCCGTACCTTGTTTTTTGACGACGAAGGCTTTTACTTCCTCGCCCAGACGATCATCGGGAACACCGAGAACAGCAACTAATGACACGGCTTCGTGCGTCATAATTACTTCTTCGAGTTCTCGCGGATAAATATTATACCCGCCGCGTAAGATCATTTCTTTTTTGCGGTCAACAATTGCGAGGATGCCGTTTTCGTCCATTATTCCGATGTCGCCGGAGTGAAACCAACCGTTTTTGAATGCTTCGGCGGTTTCTTCGGGGCGTTTGTAATAGCCTTTCATAATGTTATGTCCACGCATTACGACTTCGCCCCGCTCCCCACGCAGGACTTCGTTGTCGTCATCATCAACGCATTTTACTTCAACACCAAAAATTGCTTGACCGACAGTTCCCGGAATTGACTCGACATTCGGATGATTAAATGTCGAGATCGGCGAAGTTTCGCTTAAACCATAACCTTCCAAAATTCGGCAATTGAATTTGTCTTGAAATTCACGCATAACTTCAACGGGCATCGCCGCACCGCCGGAACTTAAAATTTCCATAGATTCAGCATAAGGCGTTACGTCAATCGAGTTTTCCTCAACATATTTAAGAATCGCCCAATACATCGTCGGAACGCCCGTCCAGAAATTTATGTTTTCGGTTTTGAAAACTTCCAGTGCCGATTTTGCTTCAAATCTCGGCTGCAAAACGATGCGATGTCCGCCAAACATCTGAGCATTCATCTGTGCGGTCATTCCTGTCGTGTGAAAAAGCGGCAGAGTTATCAAACAAGTTTTCTGCACACCATCCGAATAATTCAACCCCGGAACGTGCAGATTAAAAGCGACGATTGCATTAAAATAAATGTTTGAGTGCGTCAACTCCGCACCTTTCGGCGTTCCCGTCGTGCCGGAAGTGTATAAAATCAAACAAGTATCATCGGGTTTTGTCGGAACAGTTTCAAATTTATCCGAAGACTCAAAAGTGATCTGCGTCAAAGTTTTATGCCCTGCAAGCGGTGAATTTTGCGAAGGTTCTTTGCACATCACGATCAAATTTTCGCAGGCATCAACTTCATCAAACGCCTCTTTGGCATTTTTCGCCATTGGCAATTCGTCCGTGCCTTCAAATACAAAAACCGCTTTGGCATCGGAATCTTCCAGATGATATTTGATCTCACGAGGCTTAAACAAAACATTCAAAGGCACGACAACCGCACCCGCTTTCAAAATTCCATAATAAACAATCGGAAAATACGGCAGATTCGGACAACTCAAAGCGACCTTATCGCCCTTGCCGATTCCCATTTCGCTCAAAGCATTTGCCACGCGATTTGCCATCGTATTCAGCGTTCCGTAATTAATTCGGGTTTCGCCAAAGATCACCGCTTCCTTTTTTGGTGTCAGCCGTGCGTGATGTTCTATAATTGATGCCAAATTTAATGAAGTTGCGGAATTTTCCATAAGTTTTTTCTACTATCAGTTTTTTTTACCACAGATTATCACAGATAAACTCAGATGTTTAATAGATTTCTAATCCAAAACCCAAAATCAGATTGTCATTCCGCCGTCAACAATAATTGTTTGTCCTGTGATATAACTCGAAGCATCCGAAGCGAGGAAAACCGCTGTCCCTTTAAGTTCGCCTTCGTTGCCGATGCGTGGAATCGGATTGTTTTCTTGTATCGTGCTTTCGTAGAGATCAATGACAGCATCAGCAAGACGTGAATGAAAAAATCCCGGTGCGATTGCATTTACACGAATTCCCTTGCGTCCCCAACTTGCGGCAAGTTCGCGTGTTAAGCCGATCAACCCCGCTTTACTCGCAACATATCCGGCATAAAATGGTCCATTTGCAGATGAAGTTATCCCCGAAATTGAGGCGATATTTATGATCGAACCGCTTTTGTGTTTTAACATTTCTCTTCCAACCGCTTGAGCAAACAAAAAGCATCTGGTCAGATTTACATCAATTACCTTTTGCCATTTTTCAATCGGCATCTCTTCCGGCATTGCTCCCCACGAGATTCCCGCATTATTTACCAAAATATCAATCTTCCCAAAATGCTTAACCGTTTCATCTACAACCGCTTGCACATCTTCGGCATTTGAAACATCGCAAGTTCTGCCGTGAACGTGAAAGTCTTTCCCGCGAAATTCTTCAACCGTTTCGGTAAGCCATTCCTCACGCCTTGCACAAAGCATTAAATATGCTCCTGCTTCCGCTAAACCTTCGGCAAATTCCTTACCGATTCCACGCGAACCGCCTGTAACAATCGCTGTCTTTCCCGTTAGATCAAATAATTCTTTTATATTTTTTGCCATATTTTTATCAAATTATTTTCCGTATTTTTCACGAATTTTAACCGCTCGTTCCAAACCGTCCAAACGCTCCAGAATTTTTCTTTGCAAATCAATATCTAAATTCGGATTGTCTTTTAAGAATTTATTTACTATTTCCAACGCCGCAACGCTTTTTTGTCCGCCGATGAATGATGCGAGCCAGCCGTTGACGAAAAATATCTTGCGGTTTTGTTTCAGATTCGGCAATTCCGCCAAGGCTTTTTCGAGATACGGCAAAGTTAATTCCGAATGTTCGGGAGCGTTCCAAACTCCAACCGCTTCGTCTATCCAGTTTTCGGCAATTTCTTTATTATTGACAAAATCGTTGTAAAATTTCGCCTTGTTCTCCGCCGTCGCAAATCCCGCCTTTGCCGCGTAAGCATAACGCTTTGCCGCATCGTCGGTTTCTGTTTTTTCTAATTCGGCTAAAAGTTTCGGAGCGTCTTTATCACCTAAAATTATCAATTTCGTAACGATGTCGAATTTGTCTTTAGTTCTTAGTTTGAAATTTGAAATTTGAAATTTATTATTCAAAATATCTTTCAAAATTCCCTTTGCATTGTCGCTTGAAGCGATTCCTAAAAACGCCCGATAAAATGTAATTCGCTCACCTTCCGTTTTTGCCGTCTGCATTTTGTCAATCAAAAGTTTTTCGAGTTTCGGGGCGATTTCCGCCTTCTGTGCGTCGCTCAGGTAATATGTGAACGCCATGTCAACTCTGCCCAAGATCGAACTTATTGTCGAAACGTCTTCTTCAACGCCGATGTTTTTTATTGCCAGCGAAACATAATCAACGGGAGCGAGTTCGGCAAATCTAACCGAATCCCACAAACTTCCCCACATCATCGAACGCAGAAAATCATCTTTTTCATTCTGGATATTTTCGAGTATGTATTTTTTGCTTTTCTCATCAAGCAGAAAAATTCCGTAGCCGTAATCTTGGTAGTTTGGGAAAATAAACACATTAGAATTTTTTCCAACTGGTGTAAGAATAAAATTTTGCCCACCCTCTGAATTTATCGGAATATCTTGATTATAAATTCTTGGCTTATCTTCGCCTTCAACTTTAATAAATAATTTTGTTTTTAACTTCCAAGTTTCATCTTCATTTAATAAGTTAGATTGTTTCAATGTAATGATTAACGGCTTATCATCTTTAGTAAAACCTATTAATCCTTGTGTTAGAATATCTGCATCATTATATTCAACACGAATAATTGGAACTCCACGCTGTTTCACCCAAATAGCTGCCCATTCCTTTAATTTTTTCCCACTTGAATTTTCAAATTCATCAACCAAATCCGACCATTCTGCATTTGCGAATTCGTGTTTTTTCAAAAATGCACGAACTGCCGTTTGGAATTCTTTTTCGCCTAAGTAAAATTCGGCTTGTCTAAGGAATCCCGGTGCTTTTTGATAGACGATGTTTCCGTAAGCGGATTTGGCGGAGTTTAGGTTCGGGATTTCCTGATAGATCGGCGTTGTGCCGCGTGTTACGTCGGTTTGATAGGCGAGCGGTTTGGTGCGTTCGTAGAAAACTTTCCACGCATTATATTCGGGCAGAACTTTTTCCATCGCCTTGTAAGCCATAAATGTCGCAAAGCCTTCTTTGAGCCACAGGTCGTCAAACCATTTCATCGTTACCGTATCGCCAAACCATTGATGAGCGTTTTCGTGAAATATCAGATTTGCCCGCGAAATATAATTATTGGCAGTCGGTTCGGTCGGAAAAATAACCGAACTCTCCCGCAAAAATGTCGCCCCCGCGTGTTCCATCCCGCCAAACGGAAATTCGGGAATCAAAACCAGATCGTATTTCGGAAAAGGAAATTTGTAATCAAAATAATCTTCCAAATATTTAATAGATTCCCGATTCAGCCGAAAAACTTCTTCGACGGGAGTGCGGACACTCCTGTCCGCATTTGTAGATTGGGCTAAAACTTGATTTCCTTCATCGGACGATTTTTTCGATTGCTTTGCAATCGTGCGGACATGAGTGTCCGCACTCCGTTCGTTCGCATTTTTTAGTTTCGCCGCTTGCGATTTGCGAACGTATAATTTGCTCGGCATTGCACTTTGTTTATCTTCAAATTCTACAAACTCTCCCGCCGCAAATGCAAAAACGTATGTGCTGATAGGTTTTGTTTCTTCAAAACTTAACCTTTCGAGACATTCAGAATTAATACTTCGAATGACTTTTCCTGTATCTACATTGAATTCGACGGCACTTGCTCCACAACCATTCACATAGCCAGACTTTTTTGCATTTGAAACTGCTTGCCAGTTTTTTGGATACGCTAAATTTAGTTGAAACCGAGCCTTCAAATCAGGTTGGTCAAAAACGGGAAACGCCGTGCTTGCGTCGGATGGGACGAAAAGCGAATAGATATATTCCGCACCGTCTTCTTTATCAATGTAGCGTGTGATCGCTCCGCCCGAAGTTAAGATCGGTGATTCAAAATCGAGTTTGATAATGTTTTCGCCCGTTTTAATGTTTTCTTTGAATATGAGATGTTCGTTCGATTCTTCAAACTTCGCAGTTTTTCCATTGACCGAAACATTCGAGATTTTAGAAAGTTGTTTGTGTCCTTTGATTTTTCGCCAGTCAAGAATTATCGGATTTAATTTTCCATTTTCCGTTTTCAGTTTCACATTGACTTCAATCGAACCTTTCAAAGTCGGTGCTTTTTTCTCGATGGTCAAGTTTAATTTATAACGAACATCCGAATAATTCGCCGCCCGCCATTTCGCCAGAGTTTGCGAAACGCCTTTTTCTAGCGGCGGCATTGTTTGTGCAAAGGTTGTCATTGAGAATAAGAATAAATTTACAATTAAAATCTTCCAAAACATAGGTTTTTTCCTTGTAAGTCAAAAATTGAGAACGTAGCAAAAATCGTAGGGGCATGGTCTTGTGCCTGCCCATGAGCGATAGCGAAAAATATTTAATTATTGACGAATATTTAGATTATCACGTTTTTTTTCGCCTTTCGGCTCATTGGGCAGGCACAAGCCGCTGCCCTACGATTTATTTTATGTCGCTTCATTTATTGTCGCTTTAAAACTATTAGGCGACAACTTTGTCAAAAAAGTTGCCGCTTAAAATTAGTTCATTTGGTTTTCTTTTACAAACTAAAATTAAAACTAACAAATCCCGTCGCTCTAACGGGTTGACCGTCGCGGACAAAAGGTTTGAACTTCCATTTTTTGACTGCATCCTGTGCCGCACGTCTGAGCATTGCGGGACCTTCGGTATTTTCCACCGCCGCCACCTCGCCGTCTTCGTCAATCATCACCTCGACTTTCACAACTCCCGTCATACGCATACTGCGGGCGGTTGTCGGATAAACGGGATTTACTTTTTGTGTCGCATAAGCGATCAATGAGCCGACTGACAGCGGTTCGTTCGTGTCTGTTTTTTTATCGGAAGTTACGATAATAACTTTCTTTGCGGAAACTTCGTCCGATTGGTTTGGATTTTTCGTTTCTTCCTCTTTTACATTTGAATCGGGTTTGGTTGTGTTTTTCTTTTCGGCAACCGTTTCTTTCTCACTTGGAATTTTACTTTCTTTAACTACATTTTCATCGGCGAGATTTTCTCTTTTAACTTCGGGTCTCGGTTTGTCAGATTTCTGCTCAACTTTTTTTACCGGTTTTGTCTCATCGAATGAGGCGGATTTGGAATTATTTGTAACGGGTTTTAATGCAGCTATATTATCGCCGGGTTTAGCAATATCATTTGCATTATTTGTTTTTGCTTCCACGATATTTTCTTTCAAATCATCTAAGGCAACTGTTTCGGCAGCAGGTTTCTCGACGGGTTTTGAGGCAGTTGCATTAACGATTACGCTTCTCGAACCGACCATTTGTTCACGTGCGTCGGAAACCTGATCTTTCCAGCGTTTTGAGTCGTAATCATCTTTGGCAAGATTTGCTCTGATCACGCCGGTTTCTTCCAAAAGTGCATAAGCATTTGCCGAAGACTGTTTATTTTTACTGAGTTCTCTCGATTGTTCGACAACGAGTTCGAGCGTGTTCCGCATACCTTCAATATCGGTCGAAGCAACCAACGGAAGATTTCTGTCCGAAACGCTCAAGCCCAAAGCCTGATAGCGTTCGAGTTGTTTTTTGGCAACGCTGACAACCTGCCCCGCAACGGCAAAATAATCCGCCGCCGCATCTGCCTGTTTGGAATTATGAAATTCTTTTAGAAAATCCTGTGCCTTTTTGTAATCGCCCTGCTCAAGATATGTGTGAATCATAAGCACGTTCAAAACACGATTGAGCGTTGAATCTTTGGTTTCGCGTTTAATATTTTCAAGTTCGTAGATTGCCGCAGTATAATTTTTTACGACCAGATAGGCTTTTGCCTTCGAGATACGCTCACGCATAACGTCCGCTGATGTGGTTTCGCTTGAAGTTTGAGCAATTGAATTTATTGAAAATATGAAAATAAATAAAAATGAAATAAAGACTTTATAAAATTTTAGCGGCATATTTGGATTCTCCCGGTCCTCTCTTTTTGCTAACTAAACTTTCCCGTGAAAAAAATTCCAAAACATAAAATAATCAAAATAAAATAGAAAATTAAAATATAAAGTTTGCTGCGGAAAAGCCCGTAAATATCAATATATTATGCTTTTCAAAAACACAGTCAGCAAGTTTGCAATTACGTTTGCTTATCGGTTCTATAATATTTACTTAATTCGTTAAACTTTTAATGATTTGGTTACGGAAAGTGGTTACGTCTTTTTTTATACTCTTTTCGTTCAAAGTAATCAAGTTTTTATTGAGCATTATAATTTGCCCGTTGATAATAACCGTATTGACATCAGATGCTTTTGTCGCATAAACGAGTTGCGAATAGATATTATAAAAAGGCGTTTGATGAAGTCCTTCAAAATCAACGATCGCAATATCGGCAAGTTTTCCCGCTTCAATCGAGCCAATTTTTTCTTCCAGATGCAAAGCTCTCGCTCCGCCGATTGTCGCCATCATAAATGCTTCTTCTGCCGAAACAACCTTCGGGTCATTTGAGAAAACTTTGTGAAGTTTCGCCGCCGTGTCCATTTCTTCCCACAAATTCAAATCATTATTCGATGCCGCACCGTCCGTTCCCAAACCTAATGCCAGATTTTTCTTCAGCATTAGTGGAACGGGTGCAACGCCCGCCGCAAGTTTCATATTCGACTGCGGATTGTGTGCAATTCCGACATTATATTTTTTCAAGATTTCGAGTTCTTTTTCATTCGCCTGAATAACGTGAGCCGCGATAGTTTTATCGGTAAAAAATCCGATTTTTTCCACATATTCAATCGGACGCATTCCTTTTTCCTTCATTACAAAATCCGTTTCCGTCTGTGCTTCAGCTAAGTGAATCACGAGCGGAGCGTTGTATTTTTTTGCTAAATTGCTGGCGGATTGTAAGTGTTCTTCGGAAACCGTGTAAGGAGCGTGCGGTGCAACTGCCGGAACAATCAGCGGATGATTTTGCCATTTTTTGAGAAAATTTTCCGTGTAATTCATCGCCTGTTCGTTTGTTTTATTATCAGGTGCGGGAAAATCTATGATCGTTTCGCCCAAAACCCCGCGAACTCCCGCCTTTGCGGTTTCATCGGCAACCGCATCTTCAAAATAATACATATCGCAAAACGTCGTCGTCCCGCCGCGAATCATTTCCGCCAAACCAAGTCGAGTCCCGACACGCACCAGATTTTCGTTAACATTTTTCGCTTCCGCCGGAAAAATATATTTCGTCAGCCATTCCTGCAAATCCAGATCGTCCACAATTCCCCGAAACATCGTCATAGGAATATGCGTGTGCGTATTTATCAGACCGGGAATAATAACTTTTCCCTGTGCGTTAATCGTTTGTTTTGCCTTTAAATCTTGCGGAACATCGCTTCGTTTTCCAACAAACAAAATTTTGCCGTCTTTAACCGCAACCGCACCGTCTTCGATCACACGCCGCTCTTTATCCATCGTTACGATCATTCCGCTGACGATCAACAGATCAGCTTTCAAATCAGATGTGTTTTTGGATTTTATAGGATTTGTTTGAGCAAAAAGATTTAAAGAAAAAACAAAAAGAAATAAAACTGCAAATAAATTTTTTAACTTTTTCATAAAGAAATTTACAACACTTTTTCACGCAAAAGCAAACACTTCTAAGCTAAAAATTTCGTATCAAAAGCCCGCGGCAAAAGTTCCTCCATTTGAAAAGTTTCCGTGTCGCCTTGCAGATTCGCTAAAGTTACGGGAATATCGCCGCAAAATTCCCAAATTATCTGCCGACAAGCCCCGCACGGCGGCGTTAAATTCAGCGTATCGGCAACAATCACAATGTGCGAAAAATCTTTTTCACCTTCGGAAACGGCTTTCCAAATAGCGACTCTTTCGGCACAAACCGTCAAACCATAGGTTGCAGATTCAACATTGCAACCCGTATAAACTTCCCCGCCTTTCGTCAAAACCGACGCACCAACCTTAAAGTTTGAATAAGGAGCAAACGCATTTTCCCTCACTTCCTTCGCCGCTTCTATTAATTTTTCCTGATTTAATGCCATCAATTTTTACTTTTTACTTTTTACTTTTTACTTTTTTTAGTTCTTCCCGAATCTTCCCGCACAAAAATTCGACTCCGACTTCCGGGTTGCCGCCTTCAGGAATAATTATATCGGCGTTTCTTTTTGAAGGCTCGACAAATTCAAAGTGCATCGGGCGGACGGTTGCAAAATACTGCTCGATGACGGATTCGGTTGTGCGACCACGTTCGGCAATATCGCGTTTTAAGCGGCGTATAAAACGCAGATCGTCCGGCGTGTCAACAAAAACACGGACATCCAAAAGACTCAAAACTCGCGGTTCGGCAAAGATCAAAATCCCTTCAACGATAACAACGGGTTTTGGTTTAATTGTGTCGGTATCAGAGTTTCTCGTATGAGTCTTAAAATCATAGACGGGCATTTCAACTTCGTGTCCGTTTTTCAGACGTTTAATATGATTAACCAGAAGTTCGCTGTCAATCGCATCCGGGTGGTCAAAATTTGCCTGATGGCGTTCATCAAGCGGCATATCTTCGAGATTTCTGTAATAAGAATCCTGCTCGATTAATATGACTTTTTTCCTGCCGACAGATTCAATTATTTTTCGTGCAATCGTTGTTTTCCCCGAACCCGTTCCGCCGCATATTCCGATTATCATTTGTGATTTTTTCCCTTGAATTTTATAAGATTCTGCCCGCGAATGAATGCGAAAAATAAAAAACCAATATGCGAAATTAATTTTTTGCTTTGAATTTAAGATAGGCTTCATAGTATTTTTCAGAATTCTCTAATACTCGAGGAGGTCCATACTCGCCTACCTCACTCCAACTAGGATATGTCGGATCAAGCGATGTCAGAAAATTGCTGAACTTTAATGATTCGCTTTCATTCATTTGAATATTATGTCTTGCTTGTAGAGTAGATATAATATCATCATCATGAATATTGATGCCTTCTAGCAGTTCTAAATATAATAGTGCAGACTCATAATTACCATTCTTTCGGTGATCATCTTTATCAAAACCCGCCTTTCTCATTCGCTCAATCCCGCGTTCCAGTGACTCTATTGCTAATTGTCCTTCTTTCGTCCCTCTTAACCGAATAAAATTGTTGTCAAGGTTACTTGCCTCCACCGTCGCAATAAAAAAACGCATACTGTATCTATCACAATCAGAAAATTTGTTCGGATTATAATCGTTCATATATTTTATCAATATAGGTAGTATTTTAATTCCGTCTTTTTTGGTGTATTTGTTTATTAATGACCCATAGTCATCCCCCAATGCCGGCATATGATAAATTTGCTCATTTACCATTTCTTCGATCCTCTGAGCGGAAGTCATCGCCGCTATCTCAGTCTCTGACTTATGTTTATAGTTCTGTTTTCCACAATCATCAGTTTCTATAGGTGAACTTGAAGCTGATGTTTCATTTTCGGATTTATGGTTTTGATTCAAACCCCCCAAATCACAGGCAAAAAAACTAATCCCGACAAACAATAAAATAATTAAAACTTTCATGATTATTTTCCCTTGTAAATAGCTATCAGGCATTCGCCGATTCACTGTTTTCCCAACCAATTCTTCTTATGATTCGATGGAGCAAGTCCTTAAACTTATCGGCGACGAGCTGCCCCGTTTCCATAACTTCCTCGTGGTCAATTTTTTCGTTTGTAATTCCCGCCGCTAAGTTTGTAATGCACGAAATTCCCAAAACTTTAATGTCCTGATGCCTCGCCGCAATCGCTTCGGGAACGGTACTCATTCCAACCGCACTCGCTCCGAGCATTCGATACATACGGATTTCAGCCGGCGTTTCATAATTCGGTCCCGACAATGCACAATAAACACCACGTCGCAAAAACGGTTCAAAATTTTTATCAATCCCTTTTTCAAATCTTTCCCGTGCAATTTTTTCCGCTTCTTCGCTGGCGATTTCCTGTAAATCGGCATCGTAAACCTGCGTCATATCGGGAAATCTATCGCCGAATCTTTCGTCATTTTCGCCACGCAGAGGACTCGTTCCCATCATATTTATATGGTCGCGGATGAGCATTAAACTTCCCTGTTTGAAACTCGTCAAAACGCTCCCCGCCGCATTCGTCAAAATCGCCGTTTCGACTCCGAGCATCCCGAAAACACGCATCGGAAAAACGACTTGAGCAATTTTGTAACCTTCATAATAATGATAACGCCCCTGCTGAATCGCCACGGGAACGCCTTCGACCTCCCCAACCACAAGTTGCCCCGCGTGTCCCTTCACGGTCGAACGCTTAAAATGCGGAATTTCCTCATAAGGAATTACCACCGCATTTTCAAATTCCTCAGCAAATCCACCCAAACCGCTGCCCAAAACTAAAGCGATTGCGGCGAGGCATCAGGACATTAAAGTTTTGGGAATTTCGTGCATTACAAACTTAGCGGCGGGAATTACAAACGAAAAAATTGACCACGAGGAAGTTATGGAAACGGGGCAGCTCGTCG
>MWWE01000059.1_pt1 | contig 16491 bp, 18 predicted proteins | sample 1047301 | NCBI WGS metagenome assembly MWWE01 (sample SAMN06349973, study PRJNA376086) | soil metagenome | isolation source: MS1-1 sample Antarctic (ecotone) soil | place: Antarctica
AATCTCTTTCGCCGCCCACACGTCATAAGGGGAAGGCTGTACCGGAATCAAGACTACATCGCTCGCCATGATGGCCGAGCGCGCCACGTCGTACACCCGGGGCGCGCCGTCAACTACTATCAGATCATAGTTCGCGGCCAGCTTCGGCAGCTCCTTGTGCAGAGTCGGTTTCGGCAATCCGACGACGGGGAAGGCGTCCTTATCCTCTCGCAACTCCGCCCAATCGAGCGCGCTGCCCTGCGGGTCGGCGTCTACGAGCATCACGCGCAGGCCGCGCTTGGCGAACGCGCCCGCGAGGTGAACCGCGAGCGTGGTCTTGCCGACGCCGCCTTTTTGATTGAGTAGAGAGATGATCATTTAAGGTTTTAAGGAACTAAGGTTTTAAGGATTCCAAATGCGGTATTCACGAAGGGGATTGACCGTCGCGACCGCCCTGCACAATATCTATTAGGGCGTCGAGGCGTTGATCGGTGTGCGTCTGGGCCTCTGCGAGTTCGGACATGCGCCCGGCCAGATTCACCTGCGCCTCGCCCAACTGGTTGATCCAGCCCTGTTGTGTGTCCATGCGCTCGCTCCCGCTCTGGGCGAGTTGGACTAAAATCTGAAAGCTGCGCTCCATCTCGGCAAGCCGCTCGTCGTGACGCTGCTGCGTGGTCACGATCTGTGCCTGCTGCGCGAGGATGAAATCCATCTGTCGTTGGCGCTCTTCGTCGGTCATTTCTTCCCGCCTTTCTTCGCCGACTTCGACGGAGTCTCCGCCGGTGGCCTGCCTATGGTCGGAGGTTCAAAGGTTTTCACAGACTCAAAGGGGATATACCAGACCGGGCCGCGCTCGGTTTCCTTGCGCTCGGCATTCTTGAATCTGCCCTCACGAGTCCACTGTGCAATTGTTGGATAGCTAACGCTGATGCCCCGCTCAGCGAGCATTTGTTGCGCTTGCTTGGTAGTTACCATCTTCATAAAAACAACCTTATAGCACCCTATGAAAAAAAGATCAATTAAATTCATAGCACCCTATTGACTATAAGTGCATACCATGCTATGATGTTTTTCAGTTAGACAGACATCAACGAAACGGAGCAAGCAACCATGAACTTAGACAACCTCAAAAGATTCGAGACTGAAACGGTCATCACGGAAAACTTCGCCGTCACGGTCGAGCGCACCGGGCGCGGTTCTTACGCGACGGTTTCGGATTCGGCGAGCGAGTTCAACGGCCAGACAGCCTTCGCTTCAATCCCGTCAGTCGCTTTCGGAATGTTGATGGACAAGATCGCCGCCATGCAGACGGCGTAAGGGAAGGGAATCAATGATGAACTTGAATTCAATCAAACTCGATGAAGTTATTCAGGCCGCTTTCGACAAGGCCATGAGCGCGGGCAAAAATTCTCTTCGCTGGCAGACGGCCATCGCCAAAGCGAAGCAGCAGCTTGAATCGAATCCGTTTCTTCACTTCGACGGCGACGCACTTTTGATTCTCTCCGACTCAAACGAGATTTACCGCGCGAACGGATCATGCCAGTGCAGGGCATACGCGAACGGGCAACCCTGCTGGCACCGAGCGGCGGCGCGTATCGTCAGCAACTATCACCGGCAGCAGGCTGGTCACTAGAAACAGAAGCGCGCGGGCGAGTCACCCTGGGAAGTTGCACGCCCGCGCATGTATCAACCGACCTCCACTAAGAAGGGAATTGATGAGATGAAAGATAACAAACAACCAGCGTTGAAGGCCATCAACGCGCAAGTGTCGCAGATCGTGGCCTTCGTCCAGACCGCACCGCCGATCATCCGTGCCGGCCTCTTCTCATTCTTCATTGATGCGATGAATGAGACGCAAACCACCATCGTCAGAGAAGGCGCAGAGGGCGCGGAGATTGACCGCAAAGGTTTGGCTGACTTTCTCCGCATCGCCGCCTCGACGAAGATGGATCACGACTCCGGCGGCTTCTTGACCAAAGGAGAAGGACACAGGCCACTCCCATCCGACACCCTCGCCCGGCGCATCTTCGCACTTTGGGCGGACGACAAATTGCCTGCGTTCCTACAAGACACGATCAGCGATGCGCTCGATCTCGCCAGCGACGCGGCAGACGTTCAGATCGCGGGCAAGGAGGGCGATGCCTCCACAATCGAAGCCATCGCCCAAATGCTGGACGCGCTGCCGAAGGACTACAAGAAGCCCTTACACAATTGCATCAACGCGGCAGTCTCCACGCACGTCGCAGGCATCCTCGCCAGCGACGGCGCGCCCGTCGAACTCCGCAACGCCATCGGCCACGCGATGGATGAGATTTATTCCAAGCTGCCAAACTCGAAAACGTGTGATGCGGAATGGTATCTGCATCATGTGTTGTTGGCCTACCAGAAGCAGCAAGAGGCCGAAGCCGCTCAAGGGTAACACCGAAGGGAAGCGCGGCGCGCGGGTGTTTTGGACTCGCGCGCCGCATGGCATCAACGCACCACTTGAAGGGACACATTGACACCATGAAAAAAGGTAACAGGAAAAAGGCCACGAAGAAACGGGCGCGCCATCATCGCCTACAACACGCGCCGCCGGAGCAAAGGGGGTGTGCGCTAATGCCTACCACCAATCGCAGCCCAACAACGACATGCACCCGACCGCGAATAGCATCCCTCTACACTTCCCACAGACCATCCTACTTGTCGCACATCTCACGCGAGGACGAGCCGGAATAGCTCGGACAGGGCGATGCTTGTCCAAACTCTCCGATGCGTTACAGGTCAAATAAACGCAAAGTTTGAGATCGGCGACGCGGCCAGCCGCCCACGCTCACGCGACCGTCGCACCCCAGACCAAAAATTGACCTCAATCTCCCCGGGTCAAAAGTTGGACGATCCGGTCGATTTTCAACCACTTCGCTCTGAATACTTCCAATCATCAACAGACCAATTTTTGACCGTCCCCATCTCGCCTTCGATCCGCTCCTTTCCGAAACTTCCAAATTTGCAGATTTACATTCCGGTCAATCTTTAACCTCTGCCCCGTTTGCTTCAACTCCCGGCCTCCGCATCGCTTCACAAACCCGGGCCGCGCATTTTTTACGCGCGCCGGCAATTTCTTCACACCCCGCCGATCACGCGCTCCGCTTTTCCGCAGTCAATCGGCACCCGACTTCGCGGCACAACGTTTGTAGCCTGATTTATGCTTGTGTACCTACTAGACAAGTTTTTAGACCCTTCGACTCAACACATCCTTCCACCAACGGTCCCCGGAGAAATCAATCATGGCTTGCTATTCGATCCTGCGCCTCAAAAAATTGAAAGGCTCCTCGCTCAGTTCGTCTGACAGCCACGGCGGGCGCACGCGCGACACCCCGAACGCCGACCCGGAGAAAAGGCAACTTAACGAATTGCTCCTGGGCGAGGATCGCGATCTGCGAGAGATGGTCGAAGAGCGAGTCCGGGAAGATGGCATCTGGCGGCGCCGCAATTCCGTCGAGGTCGTCGAGATCATGGTGACGGCGACGCGCGCCCACTTCGAGGACGAGCGCGGCGAACTCGTCGAAGCGCGGATCAGAGTGTGGGAGCGCGCCAACGTCGCGTGGCTCCGGGAGAAATTCGGAGATCTGCTCCTGAAGCTCAAGTCACACCGCGATGAGCGAACTCCTCACCTGACCGGTTATTTCATCCCGGTGGTGGACGGGGGACTCAATGCCCGAGCCCTCATCGGCAACCGGGGGAAGTTGAGCAAGCTTCAGGACGAGTACGGTGAGGCGATGAAGCCGCTGGGGCTGGAGCGCGGGGTGAAGGGAAGTAGGGCGACGCACGAGGACATCGGGCGGTTCTACGGGACGATCATGAGGCCGGTGGTGCTTGAAATCGACCGCGAGAGAATCGCTCTGCCGGCGCGTCGTGATCTGCTCACGGAGCGGGGCAGGGAGGCGTATCGTGATCGGGTGATCAATGCCACCTTGAAGCAGATGGAAGAGCAAATTGAGCCGTTGCGCAACCAGGCATTGTTGACGCTCGAAGAAACCAGCAAGCGAGAGGCGGCGGAAGAGCGCGCGGCCGCGCAAGTGAAATTGGAGCAGCAGACCACCCGTGCGGCGCAAGAAGCACTCGCTCGGGAGCGCGCGGCACGAGAAGCCCTTGAGCAAACTGATGCAACGCTCAGGGGTGCCCTCAGAGGGCTGTACGACCGTTCAAAGGAGCTGGAGCGTGAGGTGCAGCAGCACAGCAGACGATTAACGGACATCCCGCTGGTGGAGGTGATGGCCGCGCTCGGGCATCGGGGCGAGCGGGAAGGGGAGGCGATGATTTACCCGGCGCGTGGCCGTTGTGTGGCGCTGAGCGTGTCGGAGAACAAGCTGTACAGCCAGCAAGGCAGATTCATGGGCGAACACTCCGTCGACGTTACCATTCTTCTGCACAAGGTGGAGCGGGAGCAGGATTTGACTGAAAGACAGGCGCTCGGGTGGTTGGCCGAGAAGTTCGGCGAGCCGCGGGCGCTGGCCGCCTACGTGGTGTGGATAGAAAGCGGCGCGCAGAAGCATCTGGAGCAGACCAGGCCGGAGCGCCTAGAACGAATGCGACCGCCGAGGGTGATTCAGCGAGCTGAGCCTGAGCGAATTCGCCCGGCTCAGCAGCGAGATGATAATTCGACACCGAGCCGTGGGTCCAGTCGCTAAGGCTCTTCATTTTAATTCTCGAGATTTTCACCACAGCATATGCCCGAGCCAGTGCAAGAGCGTCGGTGTCAGAGAATCCCATGTAGCGTCCGCCAGTTTACCGACGATGAAAGCTCCGATTGCGGTGAGAGCTTGGGCGGAGCGACCCCTCAGACAGGAACTCGCTTTACCTTGCCATCGAATAATTTGCTTCTTGTTCAACTTCTTGTCCTCGATACGCCCACAGGAGTATCATCAGAATGGATGAAGCTTCACGCCTATCGGCGTTTGGCTCCGGACTTGAGGCGGGCGAATGCTTTCCACGGCAGCCCGCCTCATTTACTTTCAGGCCACGCTCATAGCCTGATACCTACATCATAATCATTTCACCAATTCTAATGTTTTGAACGCAAGAGAGGTTCCTTACCTCCCTCTGCTGCCACGTCGCGCAGTGTGCAGAAGAGTCAGAAATTTGTGAAGCGTTCGATCCACAGGTGCCTCCGCTCATCATCCGGGTCGAAGGTAGCAGGTTATTTCACTTGTAATCTCAGACCCTCCTGCTGTCATGTACTGAAACTAAAAAACCCACCTCAAAAATCGCGTCGTAAGCGATCTCTAAGATGGGGTGACTGGGGACGTTTATCTCCACGGGGCGCTTTCGCAAGCGCGCGGCGAGTATCTGATCCGAGTGAGCCCTATTCAGTTGTGACGTTACGTTCAGCACGGACTGACGTATTCGCACCGGGAGTATAACAAACCAGCGTCAGAGAGCAAATATATTTTCTATTGAAAAGAATTGAAGGCCGTGATCGGCGACTGCCCGGAAGGTGGCTCACTCTAAACGGATTAGAGTGATTCCTTAATTATTTTGTTGACGGACAGCTTCTAATGCAAAATGGCGACATGCAAACCTCCACCCAACAAGCAGTGACTTGGACAGTGGTCGCTCTGGAAGCCGTCAAGATCGGCGGCCCGGCACTTCTCACTTTGGCAGGCACTTTGATAGCACTACGGCACCAGCGGCGCCTGAGAGACAAAGAACTCGACGCGGGCGCCCGCCTAAAAGCGCGGGAGTTGGTGTTTAATCACTACCAGAAGAAGCTGGAGAAGATTTCCGCTATGTCGGACAGTCTCGGCAAATCTTTCGCTGAAATACAAGTACATCTGTTGGCTCCTAGAGCGCCGAACAGGGAGGCCGCGTTCAGAGAGTTTACAACTGCGTTTCTTTCGGTAGTACACATGGCCAAGCATGAAGTAGAAGATGCAGAAACTCACCTTAAAACCTTTGGGCTAGAGCAGAAGTATGAACGTGAACTGGCCGCAATTAAGAAGTTTAGCGATAAGACATGGCCGATTGAGGGCGATCTTCAGCAGCAAATGGAATTTCTTCGAGAAACACTTTTTTCATTGGTGCTCATACAAGAGGCTTTACTCGAGGCACGGATGAAAGAGTTGTTTGACGAATACCTTCCGGCTCGAAGCGTCTCGGTTATTAGGGCGCAAATCCCATAATGCTCGTTTTCGGAATTGATAATGAAAACGTCTGCGCTGAATCTTCGCGATCATCAATTACTCGCGCGCCGGCCGCTCCCGGCCTATGCACGGATCACGCATAAAACGTGTGTGTGTGCATATTTTCAAAATGCAGGAGGGTGCCCAAGATGTAGAGGTCGCAAGCGGTAGGTCTCCATGCCTCAGTTAACATGCTCGGGCGGGTCTGCAACATCCTCTTGGGATAACGTTGCTTTATAACGCTGACCGGCTTCAATCAGTGTCGCAAGAGTTTTGTAAATACCTTCCACTTGCTGCGCCCCTTCCTCACTCTTGGCATGTTCTCGATACTGATTAGTCAGGAAGTCTCGATCCGCCGCCGCCGCCCGGATTGGATCGTCTTTGACGGAATAATACCGGCTGAAGAACAGGTATAAGATCGCCTCCCAAGCCCGTAGCCGCATTATCTCGTCTGCAATCTTCTCAGTCGAATCGGCATTTAATTGCAAACCTCTCTCAAAGATTTCCATCAACGCTAATAGTCCCTTTGCATCCTCATCACTCATAGAATCAACCTCGTTCCTCTTCATCTGGAAAAACCGCTGTTCGCCAGGAACTCCCGCGTAAATTCATGACTGCCCTGCTGACGCCTCAACACGGCATCCCCGGCGGCCCGCTCTCCTGTGGACGAGTCAAGGCCGCGCTGGACGATAGCCTCCGGACTGGCGGTCGTGAAAGGCCTCAGAGCTTCAGCCACTTGATACATCGTCTGGTGCATGGCCGCCTCGCGCCTCGCACTGTCGGCGCGAACTTCGTCGATGAGGCCGCGCACCATGCCGCCCATGCCGCCGGTGTTGCGCGAACCATCACCGGCAACAGATGAGGAAGGTTGCGCGCCGGAGTTATAATTGAACGGCGCATAATTCACCCCACCGCCAGCGCCCGCTTCCCCGCCGCCAGCGCCGAGACTCCCGCCCGACGCTTGCTCCTTGAAAGCGTTCCCTGCCACTTTACGCCCGATGAAAGCACCGGCTCCGGCCAGCGCAAAGAACCCGGCAGCCGCCGCGAAGTCCGCCGCCGCGCGCGGGGGATTCCAGAACAGATCGGCGATGCCCTGCGCCGTCCAGTACATACCTTGTTTGAGTGCCAACATCGCCAGCGCGGCGATCTGTTCGGCAACTGCTTTGCGGATCAACTTCCCAGAAAGCTCGCCCGTGAGGATGTAGGATTGCAGGGTGCGCCCAACGGCATCCGTGATCACGTCGAACGAACTGGCGATGGCTTGTGCGGCAAAGTTATGAAGGGAGATACGCTCGTTTAATTTTTCCCTCAAAGGATCGAGCAGATCGCCGCCTTCACCGCTCTCCTGCTTCTCCTCGTCACCGATTTCTTTGTTCCGTCTGTTGTGGCGCTCCTTTTCCAGTTCCCGCAGCTTATTGAATCGAATTAGCGCTGCCATCCGTTCCTCAAAGGTATGGGTTTCATGGTTATAAACGTCTTGCTGATCTCGAAGCTCTGCGAGCGCCGCCTCGTGACGGTCATTCTCATCCTGCCGGTCATGGTCGGCCTGCGCTTTGGCGACCTCGCGCTTGTCGATATTTCGGCGGCGCATCCGATCAATGTCCTGCTGGCCGACGGCGAGCGATGCCAGCAGCACGCTCTGCTCCAGTTCCCGCATCTCTTTTGCCCACGCCCGCGCATTGTCTAAATCTCTCTTCCGTGCGTCGGAGCGTTTGCGCTCGCTTTCGACGACGACGCCATCCCACTCTGCGATGATCTGAGACCCTTCATCCTGTAATCTTTGGAGTTCTTCGACGTTCAGCCGGGCCTGAGCTTTCTCATTTTCGATGATGTCGCCGAACGCATCGAACTCGAATCCGGCGAGAAGGTGCAGGGCTTTGATCTGGGCATGGTTGAAGTCCAGCCGCCGCTTGAAAGCTCCGCTCTCGATAGCCTCGATCTTCTCTTCAGCCCGTTCCAGTGTGATGCCGCGCAGTTCGGCGTGCGCTTTGATCGAAGCGATACGGTCGGCGTCGTATTGTTCGCCTCGCCTGAGCATCGCCTGGGCGTGTGCTTCCGCCGCCGCACGTTCCTGTTGATACTGAATATCCCGGGCGCGCTGGATGTTGCGATCTCGCTCTAAACCCGCCTCCTTGATCTCGCCGAGCAGGACGCCGCGCTCGCTCTCTTTCTTGGTCAGAGCGAGTTGCTCGCTCAACTTGACGACGAGATTGTCATGGCGGTCCGTTTCCGCGTCAATGATGGCCTGCGTCGCACTTTGGAGTGAGGTGAGCTGTAACTCCTGCTCTCGCTTGATGGCATCGGTCTGGTGCCGGTAGGCGGACTCAATAGCGCGTGTGTCTTCCTGGATTTGACGGATGCGCTCCTGCCGCGCCTGCTCCGCGCTGTTGTCTTTCCTGCCCCCGCCGCCCTTCTTTCCCGGCGGCAACGGATCGGGGCCGTCGGGCGTGCGCAACGGGACATAGAGGTCTGAGAGATTCCTGGGCGTGCCGGCGGGCGCGCCGATCTCCGACGGGTCCACGCCGCCGCGATCAAAGAGACCGCTGATGAACCTTCGTTCCCGCCCGAATTTCAACTCGTCGAGGAGCCCGCCGGAATTGCGAATGTCGAGCGGCGATTGCTTGGATTTCTCCTGACCGGCTCGCCAGCCCTTCATGAAGTGCTCGCCCGCCCAAGTGCCGAGACTGGTAAGCCGCGAGCCGTCGAAAGAGGCGACGATGGCTCCGACGTAATCGTATGAACCGATCTTCTCAACAATCGCGCTGCCGATTGCCACGCCGAGATCGGACGCGAGATTTTCCAGAGTGCTCCGCGCGCGCAAGAGGACGCCTTCGATGCCCTGCGTCCCTTCAATCTCTTTGGAGAAACGAATGGAGATTTCGCTGATCTTGGCAAAGAGCGGCTCGAAGGATTTATTGGCGGTCTGGAGTAAGGCGTCTTCGATGTTCGACATCGCGCCTTGAAAGGTCCGCGACTGCTGCTCCATCAGATCGCCGAACTTTGCTCGTGAGAATTTCTGGAAGGCTTCGAGAAAGACCCGGGAGGAAATCTCGCCCTTCTCAACCATCGCGGTCAGCTCGGCGCGGGTCTTGCCGAGTTCCTGTCCGAGAATTTTGTAGCTGTCAATTCCCCTTTCGGCGAGTTGGTTGATTTCCTGAGTCGCCAGCCGCCCCTTCGCCTGAATCTGGCCGAGGGCGAGGATGACGCCCTGGAGACGATCTTCACCTCCGCCCGCGGCGGCGACCGCATTCCCCACGTCGGTGAGAATTGGAATCACCTGCTCGGATTTGAAGCCGAGGGCCTGCATCCGCTGCGAGGCTTCGATGAGGCCGCTCAGTTGGAACGGGGTCTTCTTCGCGAACTCGGTCAGATCACGGATGTGCTTTTCCGCCGCGTCCGCACTGCCCAGGAGTACCGTAAACGAGATGCGCGCGTTTTGAATCTTCGAGGCATAGTCGAGCCAGGCACGGCCACCATCCGCCAGTTCCCCCGTAACGCGACGAACGGCACCGGCGACCAAGCTTCCGGCAGCGACCGCCTCTATCGTTCGGAGGGTGCTGCTCCCTCCGCCGAAAGCACCGGACGATCTGCTGCTGCCGGATGCCTGTCTGCGCTGGAAGGCTTCCATCGCCGCCCCGGCCTTCTGCTCGGCGAGCGCGAGCTTGGTAGCCTCAACTTCCGCTCGCTTGTGCTTGTTGGCCAACTCCTGCGCGGATGCACCGGCGCGGTCCTGAGCCTGGACGAGTCGCAGCACGGCAGCTTCGGCGCGCGCTGTCGCAGCCGTCTGCTGCTGCGCGGCCGTCGCCGCTCTCGACTGCGCGGCGGCGAGCCGGGCAACGGAAACTTCACCCTTCGCGCTGTCGCCGGACGGGCGAACCTTGCCGTTGTCTTTGGCAACGCTGTCGATCAGACGCTTGACCGCTAGAATTTCGTCACGGGCAGGCTTCCCGTCGGCGCGCAAGGTGAATAGTAATTCGAGGTTGGAGCTAGCCATTTTCGTTTTCTCTTCCCGGCAGCTTCCCGAGCACCAGCGCCGACGCCAGGCTCAAGGTCCGGCCATCTTCCCGCGTCCGTTCGAGTTCGCCATGCGTCAGCGCGGCGGCCATGTTGATGCCGAGCGCGACGTACTCGTCCTCGATGCCTAACAACTGGGAGACGCTCTTATGAAAGCAGTGAGCCGTCTCCGTCAGGGCGATCAGGTTCGCCTTGTCGTTCGACAGGAGGAAACGTGGCTAACTCTCCCTGAGTCACCTCCCCGTCCCCGGTTTCGACGGTCGCGCTTTCCAGAGTCCCGTCCACCCATGCATGGATGTAATCGCGATCCGAGGTCGGGATGTCGTCGTACTCAACTTCATCTTCGGCCTGCGCGTTTTCGACGACGCGCGGGTTGAGCAGCGCATATGTCACCGTCGCCCGGCGCACGGCTTCGCTGTTCAGGATGTCGCGGTCGGTCAGGTCTGCGTCGTCGTGCTCTCTTCTGGCCAGAGACGTGAGCGATTTCGCGACGAAGTTTTCAGGCAACACGCCGCTCTTGATCATGGCGGTGAGCGACGGACGTTTTACCTGATAAGTATTGCCGGTCTCGGGGTTGGTGATGAAGGGCCGAGCCTTCGCCCGTAATGCCGCTCCTGAAACGACCTGACCACTTGAATGCTGTGCGGATAGGGGCGCAGGAGGAGGGATCTGAGCCGTGGGATGATTGTTCGTGTCTGCTGCCGGCGGCAGGCCGCCTGCGCGGCCGTCGCTGGCGAGTGTCTTTATTTGGGGAGAGTTTCCCGCGTGCTCTATCGGTGTCGGTTTATGCTCGCTCATAATTTCCTTTCGTTCTGCTGCTGTCGTGACACTAAATATTTAGAGTCAACTCTAAATATTTAGTGTCGGTTAAATTTCGCCGGGCGCCGGGTAGCGCCGCTCCATCCTGCTCTTGATGCCGACATGGTTGGTCAGCGACTGCGCGGCGAACTGCTCGGCAGTCATCCCCCGGCTTTCAAGGAACGCTGCCTGCTGCTCTTCCTGGCGCGCCCGGATGCTTTCGCCGGTGGCTTTCGCGGCAGATCGATTGATCTCGATTTCCGCCTTCGTCGGCATTACGGCCTGACTCGGAAACGCCAGGTCACGGCCGCCAAATGTCTTCTCTTCATGGCTCATCTCAACGAGCGACACGTCGTTGCGGGCAAAGCCTTTGGCTTGGTTCTCCGGCTTGTTCACGACAGATTGATGCTGCGGGGCGCTGCACTCGACCAACACGAGCGGATCGTCTTCGCTCTCGACGATCCGCACGCCCTCGGACGTGTGGCCGCACCGGTTACATCGAACTTTCAAAATTCTGGTTAACAAAGTTGCTCTCCTCTCAAAAGGTAATCTGGAAAAAGTGACTCTAAATATTTAGTGTGCGCGATCAGGACTCGTCGTCTGCAAACAGAGTCAACGTCTCTTCGGCCTCTCTGACGCGGGCAGAGTCAATTGCCTCCCACGCCGCGGCGACATCAGCCGGGACACGCGCACGCCATGCAGCCCATCCGGGCTCGCTCCACTCGTCGAGCGTCATCAGCGAAGAGGCCGGCATCCTCATTTCATGCTCGGTGCCTTCACCAATCACCACATAGGCGCTCTCTTCCCCCGTCTGTACATACTCGGCGTAGGCGCATTCGAGCGCGGCGTCCTGCTCGTCAAGCGGCAGCTTCGCGATGCGCGCCATCATCTCTTCAAGTGTGAGTCTCAATTGATGAACTCCTTTCCTTTCGCTGCCGGAGGTGCTGGCAACTCGTCCACGGAGACGCCCAACAGGTCCGCCAGCCTGCGCCGCTTGTCTTCCACTTCGAGTTTGCGTCGGTTGGTGAACACGTCGCCGGTCTCCTTCGCCGCCTGCTCGAGCGCGCTCAGAGCCACCACCACCTGCCCGCGCTCTTCGGCAGCGAGCGCGAGGCGGTGAAGCATGCTCAGGCGAAACGTGCGATGGGCGATGCCGACGTTATTCACATCGGCAACGTATGACTTCCGCGCCTCGACGAAGAGGTCTTTCCACTTTTGCGCTAGTTGCTTGCCGCCTCGATCCGGGTTGTAAAAAGCGACTCGCTGCCGGTCGAGATCGAGGTTGAATTCTTCTTTGACGGCCTCCGCAATCTGGGTAGGCGTGCGCCAGCGAGCAAACTCTTGCACGATAAAGGTTTGAACCTCATTACTCAGTCGCCGCGTGCCCATTCAATTCCTCGAATCCGTCAAAGTTCGTCAAAGTTCGTCAAGGGTTCGTTGCCTCCTCTGCGGTTGATTGACTGCCCCGTCCCCTGACGGCGATCATCGCAGTCGCCGTTCCCGAACGCTGGAGTTGAAAGCGCGGGACCGGGGCAGTCAAACTTTCAAAAATCACAATCTGAGGTTTTCTGAGGTTTCTTTCTCCCCAAAAGTGAGGTTTTGTGAGGTTTTCGCTTCGTTATCGGACACCCGTTTCTTGAAGTCATCAAACTCCTCGACTTCCTTCTGCGTCTCGTTATAAGCCTGAACCTGCGTCATGCCGCCTGCCATCTTCCGGCTCAGCATCTGGTCGATTTTGTGTCTGTATTGGAGGTAAAGCACGGTGTCATCCGGCGGGCCTGGAGATTCCAAAGGGGGCTTGTCCACGCGGAGTTGAATATCAACACTACGAATCTTCGAAGCATTCAAACGATCCTCAATTCCCTTCCATGCCGTGATGGCTTCCGGCGTGGGCTGAGGGTCGTCACCTGGTTTCCGCGTACTATTCTTTTCTTTTAGACGGAAACGATCATCATCCTCACCCGCTTCCGATTCGACTTCAGACGCGGTAGGGGGGATACCGGAAAAATTTTCCGGTATATAGCTAAGCTGTTTATCGTCAACTACTTCTGAAACAACCAAGAGAAGCGCATCAATTTTTTCACGCATCTCAAGCAACTTGCGCTGGAGGTCCTGACCTTCGCCCGAGAGGAGAGCGGCGCGCATTCGATCCGACATTTCAGAGAGAGCCAACTTGCCCTTGTCGAGATTCTTATCGGCATTCTTAATGCTCTGTATGACGGGCGACCTGAGAGACTTCTTAGGCTTCCGGCGGCGGCGCTTGGGCGGCGCGTCCGGGAGGTCTTCGTAGTGTTCGGTGGCGGCTTGCTCCAGCGCCTTCAATCGGTTCTTGGAGTATTCGGGCAGGGCGCGCGCCGCGGCGACGGCCTCTTCAATCTTCCCGGCGATGGATTCCACGCTGTAAGTGGTCGGTAGGTAGCGTTGCTGGTCGGCGTTGTACTCGCCCTCGATGATGACGAGTGGCGCGAAGTTGATGGTGTCGGTCCTGGCGATGTAGGCCGCACGCCAGTTGCGGATGGTGCGGTCGGTGCAGCGTGCGTGTCCCGCCAGTTCCTCGTCGAACAGTTCGACACTGCGCTTCTCGTCGCCGCATAGCCCGATAATGAGCATGAAGAATTTGGTTTCATCCCATTCAAAGCCCGCGAAGTTCAAAAAGAATTGAGCGATGATCGTGCCATCGGACATGTCGGCGAAGATTCCCCCGGGCTGTGTTTGACCGTTGGCATCCCCGGAGCGTTTGATTCGACGCTGTAGTTGCGTCGGCGTGAAATCGAGCACTTGGGCGGTGGGTGTCATTACGCTGCCACCTCCTGCCGGTTGATTTGTGCGAGCAGATAATCATCATAGCCTTTTGATGGCGGCGGCCACGTGCGCACGCGAACTTCAAAGCGCTCGTCCTGGAGCTGATCCGTCAGCCGCATCATCGCTTGATTGACCTGCGGCTTCTCGAGCAGGTCGCGGTCGTAAGCGACGATGACGCGCCGTAAGGATGGGAAGGTCTCGCGGAGACGCTCGGCGAAATCACTCTTGAAACAGGTAACGCCTGCAATTCCGATCACCGGCGCGCCCGAGAAATATGCAGCTACATCCGCTTTCAGGCCGCCCTCGGTAACGACCACTTCCTTCGCAGAGGCCATCAAATGATAATTCGCGAAATGGATGGGAGTGCCCGGCGTCGAGCCGTCTTCTCTCTCGCATGACGACAACCATAAATACTTGGGCGTGTCGCTGCCAGGCTTGGCGTCTACTCGATATTGCAAGCCCTGAATGCGGCCCCGTTCGTCGCGGATGGGGATGAAATAGCCCGGGAACGTGCGCGCCATGCGCCAGTGCCCTCGCTCGTGGTAGAAACCGGGCACCCCCTCCAGACCATAAGGCTCCAATGCTCTGACGAGCGCCCTGGCGACGTGCGTATCCGGCGTGCTCGCGTAGCCATTATTCTTGATCTGGGCTTTGGACAGGCCGCGTGCGATCAAGTTCGCTTCATGGGAGGGCTTGAGTTTGAGGTGCTTTCGCTGGAGATGGCAGTAAATTGCATCTCGATGATCGCGAAGTAGGAGCGACGTTGAGGTTGAATAGTTGTTGCGCTCAGGAATATTTTCTGCTATAAGCATGGCTGATACCGTCCATTAGATTAGTTAGTCCTGAATCGAGCCGGCTGATGACCGGCTCTTTTCGCGTCTAGAGCATGTAAACGGCGCGCACCGTTCGTTTCAAAGACAAATCCCGCACACTCTGTTAGCTCTCCAGAGTGTGCGGGATTTGTTGTGCCTCACGCGCGGACCGGCGACGCGGGCGAACCTATTACACACTGGAGCTAGCAGCGTGCTTCAAATTTGGGGTTGCGTTGATGGAGGGCGGGCTTTATGATGTGGCAAAGCCTGCGTCCACAAAACGCGGGTCTATCGACTGAAGCAGAGGCGGCGAACTTTCCACGGTGACGCCGCTTCTCTTCGTTAGAGCGTTGCTCTAATTAAATTAAGTAACATGGATGCGACATAAAGTAAAGACTTTTGTCGCATCAGCTTTTTTGAACCTCTGCCGGTCGAAACTTATCTTTGTATTCATCCCACGATTGAAAGCCGTTACGGGCTATCCACCTTTGCAATGTCCTCGGTGACACCTTCAGCTCGCTTGCAACTTCAGCCTGTGTGGCCGAGTCGCCCAGTTCGCGCATCGTCAGGACAAGATCAATCTCACTGACTTTCGGCTCTCCACGTAAGTCTACTCGAAAGAATTCCATGGCGTCACCAATGATCGAAATATCTTCGTTGTTGTCGCCTGGGGTTAAAGGTCCTGTTAACTTGAACTGCCTTCCATGCGTCGGCCACCAATGGACGATCAATTCCATGCTGCTCAATTCATGTGTAATCCGGCTGAGTAAGAAATGGCGAATCTTGAACACGCCCGACGATTGGAGAAAAAAGAAAGGTCCCGGTGGCTCATCCCAAACTCGGCCCTCTGCCCTTGGCGGATAAATGATTCCGTCGTCTGACTCGAAACCGTAAAGCTCGACCGTGAAACCACTCCACCGCTCTTCGAAGTACTCATCCCCGAAAACTATTCGAAGATTGTCGCCACGCTGCTCGGCCTCCAGGATATCTCTGGGCACGCTGCGCTTCCAGAACCTATCTCGCCCGCGCCCGAGCGGCATGTCAATCTCGATCTTCTTTACTCGGCCCCGGCCCATGTCATAGACGAGTCCGGGGTCAGCACAAAAGGGGCATTCAATTCTTGGGGTCGTCTCCATGCTGCTTACCTCGCGATCAATACATCAAATTCGCGTTACGGTCAACATTTAATTTCTCGCTAAGTCTTTAACTTACAATAACTTAAATCCTTAAATGCGGAAATCCTTAAAACCTTAAATCCTTAATCAATCGCCGAACTGTTTTCTCAGGAGCCTGAGCACCTCTTCGTTCATCTTCAGCCCCCTGGCGGCGCACTTGCTCTTGATCTGCGCGTGGAGTGTGGTCGGAATGTCTATCGTGTAGCGCGTGGTCTTGATCTTCTCTTCCCGCGCAGGCTCCAGCGCGGTCTCCGCCTCTGGCGTACGGCCACGGGCGACCCACTCGTCTCCGGTCAGTGACGGCGCGACGGCCTTAACCGGTTTTGGCTTGATGGTGACTTTCTTCCCCATCACTTCACCAGCTCCATAACCTCGCTCGTCAGCGCCTCGATCTCGCGCGCGGCGGTGCTGCCCGGCTCTGTCTCTAACACCGTCTTCCCCTGACCTGCGCTCTCGGCGAAACTCACGCGCTGGCATATCTGCGACCCGAGCACCGGAAGATCGTACTCCGTCAGGGCCTCCGTCACGTCGCGCCCGATGGCCGTGTTGACGATCTTCCGGTTTATGACAAAGGCGCGTTTAAGGTTTTCCTTAAATTCTTTGACCTCGATCAGCAGATCAACAATCTCTTTCGCCGCCCACACGTCATAAGGGGAAGGCTGTACCGGAATCAAGACTACATCGCTCGCCATGATGGCCGAGCGCGCCACGTCGTACACCCGGGGCGCGCCGTCAACTACTATCAGATCA
>MWWE01000060.1_pt1 | contig 16454 bp, 12 predicted proteins | sample 1047301 | NCBI WGS metagenome assembly MWWE01 (sample SAMN06349973, study PRJNA376086) | soil metagenome | isolation source: MS1-1 sample Antarctic (ecotone) soil | place: Antarctica
TAAATGCAGGTCAGCTAATTCCTTATGAATGTTATATGCGGCAGTGTGCGATAATTCTAACAGATCTGTGATCATTGCCTGCATTCTTTTACCTCCATCAACAGCAAAGCCAATATATGTATTTGCTTTCTCATCCAGGATTTGCGCATATTTATTTTTAAGCAATAACATAAAACTGTTTACCATACGCAGCGGTTCTTTAAGGTCATGGGAAACGACATACATTAATTGTTCAAGATTGGTATTGGCTGCGGAAAGCTTTTTATTTAGATAGGATATTTCTTCATTTTTTTTAAGTAACAGTCTTTGGGTATTCACCAATTCATTATTAAGCTGCGACATTTTATTTAACACGTCTATGTCATTGGTAAAATCCGTTTCAATAGAATTTGCTGGTTCTTTACCCGGGGTTATTGTTTCTACTTTTTTAAGCATACAAGTTTTTATTTTAAAAGATCATTTTGTTGGCTATTTTAATAGCCTCTTTAGCATCAGTAGCAGAAGCATCTGCCCCTACTTTTCTCCACAGGTCCTGTACCAAGGTAAAAGGGTATCCTCCAACCATTATCTTAACATTATCAAGTGAACTGTTATTCCTGATCTTCCTAATCAATGATTGCACTTTAGTAATATGAAATGGCATTGTTACTGAAATAGCAAGCAGCTGTGGATTTTGTTCGGCTAATGCACTTATAATATTTGCTTCGGGCATATTGGCACCCATATAATAGGTGTCCCATCCATTAATTTCAAACAGGTCAGACAACATCCTTATCCCCATTTCATGCAGATCGCCTGAAACACTGCACGCAACCATCTTCCGCTCTTTTTTTTCTGAAGTAAAAATGTACGGATATAAGGTTGACATAATTGATTGGGTAGCCGCAGTACTATAATGTTCATGAGCAACAGATATCTTGTTATTTTGCCACAGCAACCCGATTTCTTGCTGGGTAACTTTAAAGATATTATCATAAACAGATGCAATTGGTTCGCCATTGGTTATTAAAGCCGTTACCAGTACTTGTGCCTGTGATTTTTTTCCTTTTAGTAAAAAATCGAGATATTGTTTCGCTTCATCCAATATAGGATTGCTTTCTTTGAAATAAGTCTCCGCGTTTGTATGATTATTTTTTAATCTTTCTTTGCTTTCCAGGATGTAAAAACGGGCAGCCTCGTAAACTTCCTTTGGCAATAATTCTTTACAGGCAATATCAATATAGTCCAGGTTATTGGCCAGGTCTTTAACCGGTATCTTTCGGGCCTCGAGCATTTTTTGGGCCCATACTATATAAGCTGCAAATATTTCAGTGGATTCTAACTGCATGGTTACTGACAAATAAGAAAGATGATAGAGGTTATCTTCACCGCATTTTTTTTTGCCGGCAATTCCATATTTTAAAAGCATGCCGGGGTTGTTTTTAAATTGCAGCTCAGTTATCAACTCAGCAAGGGAGGCTATGTTATCATCTAATATGTTGTTGAAATACATCATGCTGTTTTCATTAAGATGATATATGGTTAAAAAAACGCAGCTTAAAACTGTGTGGCACCAACTTTAAGCCTTTCGGAATTCCTGCATGAGAATCTTTTAAATGTTTTTTATGCCAGGTTTTAAAGCTTGCCTCGTCTGTCCAGTTTGTAATCAACCATATCTGTGAAGGATTTTCTACGGGGCTTAATACATCTAAACCTAAAAACCCTTCATATTTCTCTACAAGCCCGGGGCGATTTATAAAAGCCTGCTTTACTTCGTCTTCCATTCCGTTCAGTATTTCGAAACTGCTGATTGCCGTAAACATTTTATTATTTTATTATGGTGAAATAAAATGTGCTTCCCTTATTCTCTTCAGACTCTAACCAAATTTCACCGCCCATTTGTTCAATATTTTTTTTGGTTATTGCAAGACCGATACCCGTTCCGGGATATTTTTCTTTGTTGTGAAGCCGTTGGAAAATAATGAACACCTTTTCAAAATCTTCTTTTGATATTCCTATGCCGTTGTCGTTAATACTAAATTGCCAATGCATTTCTTTTTCTATTGCGCCAATCTTTATAATAACCTCACCCTCTGCGTGGCAATATTTTAAACTGTTGCTGATAAGGTTTTGAAATACCTGGTTCAGTGCTATTTTATTAGAATGAATTATAGGCAGCTCTTCTACAATTATTTTTGCGTTCTGTTTTTCAATTTGGGTGTAGTAAAGAATTATGATCTCATTTATAAGCTCATTCAGGTTTATATCTTCAATACTTTCCCGCTGGTTGCCTGTGTGTGAAAATTCAAGCAGGTCAAGGATAATCTGCTGCATTCGTTTAGCTCCATTCACAGCAAACGAAATGTATTGTTTGCCTTTGGCATCGATGAAATTTTCGTATTTGTTTTCCAGCTGGCTTAAAAAACCCGTTACCATTCTAAGTGGTTCCTGCAAATCATGCGATGCTGCATACGAGAATTGTTCCAACTGAATATTCTTTTTTTCAAGCATTTCCATTGCATTGGTTAATGACTCCTGTTCAATACTCAACTTATGCGCAAGATTTTTTTCATTATCCAATGTTACCTGCAACCCGTTGAACAGTTTTGGAATAAGTACAGAAATTAAGAAGCTTAAAAAAACAAGATTTGACGACACTGCGATCCATGCTCCAAGTGAATTTTCATTATTATCAGGCCATGGCAATTTTTTATAATATACCCCGATTGCAACCAATACACAAATAAATGTATTTGCAATAGCGGGCCACAATGAATATTTTGTTGGAAAAATAAGAATACTGAATGTACAGGCTATAAGCAGGTACAGTTGCCCGGGGCCGGTTAAGCCAAGTGTGTACAGCATTATACAGCTAAGTATATATGCACTTATTACAAAAAGTATTTTACGAATGTGTAAAGCAATGCCTGGTATAAAAGCTATGACCAAAATACTTATTACTACGGCTATATCTGCCTGCGCAATTATATATTGATGGGTAAAAAAACTCCAATACATACCCGGGATCAACGCTATTATACATAATGGTAACAAAAAAATAATTATACCTGCAAATAAGTTATTTCGCCAGTAACTTAAATCTTTTATGGCATTTGGCGGGCTGGCGCAATTGCGTTTAATGGTGTTTATATAGCTTCTCCTGATATTCATTTTTTAGGTACGGTGAAATAAAATGTGCTTCCCTTATTCTCTTCAGATTCTAACCAGATTTTTCCACCGAAATTTTCAATAATTTTTTTACAAACAGCAAGGCCTATACCTGTGCCCGAATATTCATTTTTGTTATGCAGTCGTTGAAAGATTACAAATATTTTATTAAAATATTCGGCTTCTATACCTATCCCATTATCGCTTATTGCAAATTGCCAGTGTGTTTCAGTTTCTTCTGTTGATATATTAATTACAGGCGTTTTACCTCTTACATGATATTTAAGCGCATTGCTTATCAGGTTTTGAAACACCTGCCGCAAAGCAGTTTGATGTGTTACCAGCGATGGCAGGTTTTTAAACCTAATAATTGCTTTTGTTTCTTTTATTTGTTTTTGGCATAATGAAATGACTTCCCGTACTACATCATTCAGGTCAGTATAATTTTCGGTGTCCACAGTTCTTCCTATTCTTGAAAATTCAATTAGATCAAGAATTATCTGCCGCATTCTTTTTGCACCATCTACAGCAAAATGTATGTACTGTTTTCCTTTATCATCAATTACATCGCTGTATTTATTTTGTATCTGTCCTAAAAATCCGGTAACCATTCTTAGTGGTTCCTGCAGATCATGAGAAGCTACATAGGCAAAATCTTCAAGTTCCCTGTTTGATGCTGCCAAATCATTTGCGTGTTTGGTTAGCTTTAAGTTTAATGCTGATAATTCTATATCAGCTAATTTGCGATCTGTTATATCTTTAAAAAAAAGAGATAAGCCTGTGCTTGATGGGTAAGCACTTATTTCGAGCCAGCGATCTAATTCTTCATAAAATTTCTCATAATGCTGAATCGTTTTTTCTTTAACTGCATTATGATAATTAATATAGGAAATTGTATTCTTGGCATCGGGGTATAATTCCCAGAGATTTTTGCCTATTACTTCTCTGCGATTTTTTTTAAAAATGACTTCCGCGTGTTTATTCCAATAAGTTATCACCCAATTTTTATCTAGAGCGTAAAACCCATCCCCAATACTTTCAAGAATAATATTTTTTTCTTCGTAAGCTTTTAAAGTTTCTATTTCAGCCTTTTTCCTGACATCAATATCCTGGAAGCTGCCATATAATCTTATGCACTTGCCGTTTATGAGTTCTGCCTCACCAATATCACGAACCCATAGTTCGTTCCCCTTTGCAGTTATAATTTGTAATTCCAGGTCCCAGGGAGTTCCATCTTTTAAAGCTTTATCTACTGCATTGGAAATAGATAATCTGCTTGTACCGGGTTTATAATATCTAATTCCTGTTTGGAGATCGGGTGTAAGATCATCTTTTACTTCATAAATTTCCCTTGTAATCCCTGACCAAAAGTGTGTTTGAGTTATGATGTTGTATTCCCAGCTTCCTATACGTGCAAGCCGGTTGGTTTTATCTAAGAGCGCTTGCAGCTTCTTCTTTTCGGTAATGTCTGATGAAATACCAATGATGCCGCTTAATTTATTATGCTCATCATAAATAGGAGTATTGTTAACCTGGGCAGGAAACTCGGTTCCATCTTTGCGCTGCACACTAAACTCACCGGACCATGTACTGCCATTTTTCAGATCTTCCATTATTTCTAAAGCCTGTTCTCTGCTTGCATGAGAAGGCGTTAGATGTATAATATTCTTTCCTATCACTTCTTCCGATGTCCATCCATAGATATTTGCTGCTGCTTTGTTCCAGTAAGTAACAACCCCATTAATATCAGTTGCTATTGCAGCTTGACCGATAGTGTTTAATAAATTGGCTTTGAACCTGTTTTCTTCATCTACTTTTTTTCGTTCGGTTATATCTATGTTTACGCCTATCATCCTCACACCCACCCCTGCTTCATCCCGGGAAACGATTGCATGTGCTTCAATAAAATGAACAGATTTATCCGGCCATATAACCCTGAATTCCGAATTAAAATCACTTATGCCAGTTATTGCATCATTTACTTCTTTGCCCGCTCTTTCAATATCATCAGGATGAACAGTGGCAGCCCATGCTTCGTATGCACCGCTGAACTTATCTTCGGCAACTCCGAAAATGCTGTACATGGTTTTATCCCAAATAAGATTGTTGTTTACCACATCCCAGTCCCATATTCCCATTTTTGCGGATGTTGTTGCCAAAAGCAATCGCTCTGATGTTGTAAGTAAATTTTCTTTGGCTTTTTGCTGTTCTGTAATGTCATTTATAAAAAAGAAAACGCCTTCTATTTCTCCCTTGCCATTTCTATAGGCCTGGTAAACAAAGTTCATGTAGAAATCAGTCAATTCCCCGTTTCCTTCTTTATCTATCTTAACTAATGTCTCTGTGCCGATGTATGTTTCGCCGGTACGGTAAACATTATCTAATAGGTCAATAAACCCTTGTTCAATTACTTCCGGAAGCACTTCTGCTACTGTTTTTCCTATAATATCTTTTTTGCCAATCAATTGTAAATAAAGGGGGTTAGCCATTTCAAAAACATAATCAGCCCCCTTCAACATACCTATAGCTGATGGAGCTTTTAAAAACATCTCAAAGAACTGATCCCTTTCAGTTTCTACTGCTTTCTCCAATCTTTTCTTCTCGGTTACATCTTTAGCTATGCAAAACATTAATTGAAGTTTCTCGTCCCAGTTAACTGACCATAGCATGGGAACCACTCTCCCGCTTTTGTGTACGTACCTGTTTTCAAATATTGGAACCTGGGTACCGCTTATAATTTTTTCAGCAGCTTTGGAGGTAATATCAGCATCTTCATCATACACAAGATCCATGAATTTAATGCCGATAAGCTCTTCGGGTTTGTAGCCCCAAACCTTTTGTGATGCAGCACTAACATTTACAAACTCACCGTTACTATTAATTGAACAAATGACATCTATTGAAGAATCCAGTATTTTTTTAAGACCAGCAACCGCGGTTTCTAACTCCTTTGAAGTAGCATTAAGTTTATTCTCTGCTTTTTTCCTCTCCGTAATATCTGTTGAGGTAATACAGATGCCTTCTATCTTTTCTGCATTATAAACCGGGGTAATCGTAAAACTAAACCACTTTGTTTCTCCGCTTTTTCTCGTATAAGGATAGTCAAACTGCAATATTTTTCCTGACAGTACTTTTAAAATATTATCCTTATACATTTTTATTTTTGAATTCGGAAGAAAGTCAAAAATACTTTTGCCAATATTTATTTCCTTCTCTATATTAAACCGGATTCTATCTCTTGCCTTACTATTAAAGGATTTGATAATTCCATTGATGTCAGCAAGAATAAACCCGTCAGAAGTGTTTTCAAAAATGGCCTGCAAGTTAGATTCTGATTTCTGCAAGGCTTCCTCCACAACTTTCCTTTCGCTTATATCTCTTACAAAACCAATAAATTGGTATTTGTTCTTAGCCCGGGTTGGGCTAATACTTAATGATATATTAATTTCAGTTTTATCTTTTTTAAGTGCCTTTACTTCTATGGTTTTGTTAAGGATAGGACCTTCACCTGTTTTTAAAAAGTGTTTCATACCCTGTTTATGTGCTTCACGTAAGCCAGGTGGAATTATGTTATCCGATAATAAAGTACCGATCACTTCTTCCTCTTTCCATCCAAAAAGCAGTTCTGCTTTTGCATCCCATTTTGTAATCTTCCCTTCTTCATCTATAATTATAATTGCATCTAATGAAGCATTGAATACTGTTTGCATTTCCTCCCTGCTTTCAAGCAAATCAGTTTCTGCTATTTTTCGCTCTGTTATATCCTGACATGTACCTATTGCACGAACAGGATGCCCTTGTGCATCCCGTAAAATTTTCCAATTTTCTATTACATGTTTCAATGTGCCATTTGTCGTAATGATCCTGTGTTCAATAGAATTGGGTGTTTGACTGTTAAACGAATTTTCGAAAGTCGTCTTTACTTTATCACGATCTTCAGGATGTATAAAATTATAAAAGGCTTCATGTGTAGCTTGAAATGTTTTTGGATCTGTTTCAAAAATATGGTGGTGTTCTTCTGACCATATTACACTAAAGGTTTGGAGGTCTGTTTCCCAACTGCCTAATTTAGCAACTGCCTGCGCTTCTTTTAAATGTAATTGACTACTTATAAGTTCATCTATGATAGCTTCCTTTGCCCGTTTCAAACGACATGTCTCCAGTGCATTTTGTATAGCTGCCGGCAAGCGATTGAGCCTGTCTTTCAGTATATAATCATCTGCACCTTTCTTGATCAGATCCACTGCAAACTCATCAGACATTGCTGCAGTAATTAATATAAATGGAATTTTCAAACGGCTTTTTTGCAGAATAGCCAGTGCTTCAATCGAATTAAAAGACGGAAGGGAATGGTCAGCAAGTATGATATCGGGAGTGGCTTCTTTTAATGCTTTTATAAACTTATACTTTGTTTCCACAACCAGGATTTCATAATCCAGTTTGCTTTTCTTTAATTGGTTGTTTACAAGTACAGCATCGCTACTAACATCTTCAAGGTGTAATATTTTTAGTTTTTTAGAAGCAGGCATGGATGCAACATTAGAAACATTCACGGTAGTTTTAATCATAATAATTATTGTTGTGGCGCAGTGTTAACTACTAGCCAGTAAAAGCCAAGGTCGCAAACAGTCTTTGAAAAATTATCAAAGTCCACAGGCTTAACCACGTAACTGTTTACTCCAAGTTTATGACTCTCTACGATATCCTGTTCTTCTTTTGATGAGGTCATCATTACTATGGGAATGAGCTTTGTTCGCTCATCACTCTTAAGTATTTTCAGCACTTCCAGGCCGCTTACCTTTGGCATTTTTAAATCAAGGAATATTACTTTCGGCTAGATTTTGCTTTTTCAACGCCCTAATGGTAAGCTTTGCGTCTGATTTATTGTCTTCTACAAGGAGGATTTGAATATCTGTGCTTGTCATAAAATGGATATTTAATATTATTGGTTTTTTGCAGTAACAGGCAATGAAATATAAAAGCAGGCTCCTTCGCCAACTTTAGCTTCTGCCCAAACCTTACCGCCATGTTTTGAAATAATTTTTTGAATAATGGCAAGCCCTACCCCGGTTCCTTCAAATTCATTGCTGCTGTGCAGGCGTTGAAATACACCAAATAATTTATCAGAATATAGCATGTCAAATCCGGCTCCATTATCTTTTACATAATATATGCAGTCATCTTTTTCATGATAAGAGCCGATCTCAATAATGGCTTCTTTCTTTTTGCCGGTATATTTAAATGCATTTGAAACAAGGTTTATAAATACCTGCTTTAGCATATTTCTATCGCCTCTTATGTTTTCCAGTTTTTTTACGGTGAGATTAATTTTCCGGGTTGGTTCAATTTGTCTTTGTTCAGCCACTACTGAATCTACCAGCTCCTTAATATTAACATCAACCATAGAGACATGTTGCTTAACAATCCGGGAAAAGCCCAGCAGGTTATCAATAAGTTTCCCCATCTTAATAGAATTTGACATTATCTTTTCAAGTATTTCTTTCGCTTCATCATCTAATTGTTCGAGATAATCTTCTAATAATATACTGGTAAAACAATTAATAGCCCTCAGGGGAGCCCGCAGGTCATGCGAAACAGAATAAGAAAATGATTCTAATTCTTTAGTAACTGACTCCAGTTCTGCTGCCTGGGTTTTATTTTCCTCGTTTTGAAGGGCAAGTTCTTTGTTGGCAATGATCAATTCTGCTGCACGCTTTTCTTTTTCTTCATTTTGAAAAACAAGTTCTTTGTTAGCGATAGTTAATTCATCAGCTCTTTTTTCTTTCTCTTCGTTTTGAAAGGCAAGTTCTTTGTTGGCTTCGATAAGTTCGGCTTCAAATTTTTTTCGAGTAGTAATATCACGGGCAATTTTGGAAACACCTATAATGTTTCCTGCATGATCCTTTAGAGGAAATTCAGTTAGGGAAACATAAATTTGTTTCCCGTTTTTCTTATTTCGTACTGTTTCATAATGATCAATAATTTCATTACTACGTATTCTCTCAAGAATCTTGTTTTCAAGCTCAATATATTCGGGCGGAATTATCAAAGAAACATTTTTACCTACAGCTTCTTCTTCTGTATATCCAAACATTTTTTCGCATCCCTTGTTCCAACTTTTTATAGTTCCATCAAGTGATTTACTGATAATCGCATCATCTGAACTTTCAACAATAGTAGCAAGATGCCGGTTATACTCTTCATCTTTTTTACATGCAGTAATACCGGGAACACCTGAAATCAAAAACTCTTTTTCAATCATTAAATCATCAGATTTATATAGTTTATTCATATAATATTTTTATTTCCATTAGCATCAACAAAAACACATGAGGATATTTCACCGGGAAAATGGCTGCCATCTTTATGTTTAAAAATAAACTTCCCCGTTGCCTTACCATTTTTTTCACGCTCTTCAGTAATACTTTCAGGGATCAATCTATAAACTAAACCATACCTTCCGTCATTAATCATCTGTGACTCTGTAATTTTAAATATTTTACAGGTTGCGTTATTTGCCTTTAATATTTCCCTTCTTTTCACTAACCAGGATCCCGTCCAAGCTGCTCTCGAAAAAAGAGCGGTTATTTTTCTTCGGTTTTTTATAAAATTATTTTGTCAGTTGGTTGCATTATATATTGCATTAAAAAAGGAAAGGGATCCGGTCAGCTTATAGAAACCTGAATTAGTTCTTTTGAATTTAAATGCCAAGATGAGTATTAATAAATGAACCTATATGTGTAATCTAAACCAATTAAACCAGCAATCGTGTTAAAGCAACAAAAATAGATATCTACTACATGAGCTTGATTGCTTGTACTACATGAATGATTTAAAATGTTTAGAAAATTGAACCTATAGTTTTGCCTGCTGGCAGAACCATATTCCATAACTCCAGCTATACTTTTAATAGGTGGTGGGCTTGGGTGTTGAGTAGAGATATATAGGTGAATTGTTGAGATAATGATGATAGATATTCGTCAGCGGGGGTGGGTGGGTTGTGTGTTGGCATTTTTTAGGGTGTTGAAAGTGTGTGCTTTTGTGTGTTGGATAACTACCGTTGGCGGGCTAAATAGCTCAATAAAACATTACCATACTACACGTGAGGGACCAAGGCAAAATAAAATAAAATCTTCTGCCGGTAACAAAGAAAAAAACAACTTATGCTTTAATTACCTTCAAAGCTGTATTCAACCTGTCTGCAACATTATCCCAATTAATGATGTTAAACATTGCATCAACAAAATCTCCTCGCTTGTTTTTGTATTTGAGGTAATAAGCATGTTCCCAAACATCAATAACCAATAAAGGAATTGAACCCCATTGTGTCAGTTTTTCATGATTTTCGCATTGTAAGATTGTAAGACTATCTGAATAAGGTTGGTAAGCCAATATGCCCCAGCCATTCCCATCAACATTTTTGGATGTTGCAGCAATGTATTTTTTCAATTTATCAACAGAACCAAAACTCTGTTCAATCCGCTTTAGTAATTCACCTTTTGGATCATTCTTTTTATTTGTAAGATTTGTCCAGAAGATGGTATGTAAAATGTGTGATGAAAAATGATAAGATAATTTCTTTGTCCAATAATCAACTGTTTCCATATTGTTATCCTCAACAGCTTTTCTTATCATTTGCAAGTCCTTATTAGCTCCTGTAACTGCTCCGCCATGATGGAACTTATGATGCAATTGCAGGGTCTCTGCATCCATATATGGTTCCAAAAAACTTTCACTATAAGGCAATGGCTGATGAATAAAATTTCCTTTAGCATCGGTCAATTTATCTATGCCATTTTCTTCAATATTTTGAGCATATACACCGTTTGCACCAGCCAAAATTATGGAGCCGGTTGTAAGCAATGAACCTTTTAAAAATGATTTTCTGTCCATAGTAAAAAGTAATAAAGGTTATATCTCTGTAAGGTAAAGAAACTATGTTAGTACTCTACTAAATTATAACTGATACTTATACAACCTCGCTATTGCCTGGTGATATTCCCATTCCATTTGCAGATACTTGTCATAGGCAGAAAAGTAGAAACTCTCGTCCAGAAAATATTGGATGATTGTTATCTGACCTAATCGTAATGATTTATTTAAAAGTTCTGTGTTGTTGAGTGTCGCAAATAAATCTTTATACTCCTGCATGGCTTTTAAACGTACTGCTAACTGGTCATAATAACCTTTGTTTTCAAGCCTGTGTTCAATTATATGGGTCTGTGCATTGGCATTTGCATATTCAAGATTTGCCTGTGCAGCCTTTAACCTGTTCTTGTTTTCCCATAAAGGAATGGTGATGCCTGCATGAATGCCTTTGTAACTCTGACCCAAAATGCCCTGTGAGTGGTAGCCTGTTTCAATCTTTGGAAGGTTCAATGATTTCTGAACTCCTATTTGCCTTTGCATTATTTCCTTTTCCTGTTCATACACTTTTAGTATCGGGTCGTTGGCTTCAATCAAACTATCTAAGGTTTCAAAATCGGGAACGTCATTAGTAATAGGATAAGTGGTGTCACTTACCTGTATTGATTGACCTCCGTTTAATTCTGTAAGCCTCGTTCTGGCAACCTGTATTTCATTGTTGTTTAAGGCTACTTCATTATTGATGTTCAGCAATTGCAGCTTTGCTTTGTTAACATCTAAGATTATAACATCTCCCTTGTCTAATTTCTTCTGATAATCCTGCACTAATTGTTGTGTGTTTGCTAACCTCCGGTTTAGCTCTGCATGTTTCTTATTTAAGTAAATGATTTGAAGAGTAACCAATTTGGCTTGCAGCAAAATATCCTGCCGGTAAACTTTTTGTTGCTGTTCGGTTTGGGTGATTTGCTGGCGGGACAGTTCTCTCTTTCTTTTATAAGTAGTTGGAAAATCTAAACGCTGTGTCACACTAAAATCTCTTTGATTGCCTGCACCGACGGGGGTGCCAAATAAATAATCATATTCAACTTGTGGGTCGTATGGTGTTAAGCCTGTTTTGTATTCTGCCTTTCTTGCTTCCCAATATTTTATATTTGATTGTATGGCTTTATTGTTTGCTTCCACTTCTTTTAATACTCTGTTCACATCGGATTGAGCAAAGGCAAGTGAATGGTGAATAGTGAATAGTGAATAGATAGCCAGAAACTTTTTAAGTGAATGGTGAATGGTGAATGGCGAATGCTTTGCTGAATAGCAAACTAACTGTACAAGTGAGTGACACAACGATGTTGAATATATATTCTTCAGCTGGCTCCAAACAAAACTTTTAGTTAAACACATTGATTGACATTTAATTATTAAAATTATTGACCATTCACCATTCACGATTGACCCTTTCTCTCTGCCAAATAGTACACCACGGGCACTACAAACAAGTTGAGTAATGTTGAACTTAGCAATCCTCCCAGGATTACTTTTGCCATCGGACTTTGTATTTCATTGCCTGGCAACTCACCGCCCATTGCTAAAGGTATAAGTGCCAAACCTGCTGTTAACGCTGTCATGAGTATTGGACTAAGCCTATCTCTTGAACCTTGTATGATGGTATCATATAAGGGTAATCCTTCATTGCTTAATGTCTGGTAATGTGATATAAGCAGAATACCGTTTCTTGTTGCAATACCAAAGAGCGTAATAAAACCGATGATAGCAGGAATGCTAAGCATACCTGATGTTATCCAAACACTTAATACACCACCAATCAGTGCTAAGGGAAGGTTCAATAAAATAATGGTAGAAATCTTTACGTTCTTAAACTCCTGGTATAATAAAAAGAAGATGACGAATAAAGCAAGCAATGAAGTAACCAATAATGTTTTTGATGCTTCGGCTTCTGCTTCAAATTGTCCACCATATTCTATTCGGTAACCTTCTGGCAGCTTGATGTTGCTTTCAATTTTTTGTTTTATTTCATCTACCACGCTTTTCTGGTCACGACCTGCAACGTTTGCTGATACAACTGTTTTACGCTGTACGTTCTCCCTGTTAATTGTATTAGGACCTGTTGTTGAAACTACTTCAGATACATAAGAAAGTGGAATCTTTTGTGAATGGTCAATGGTGAATGGTGAATTATTGCCCATTGACGATTGACCATTGACCTTCGCATCAATCAGTGTGTACTTAATATTCTCAATATTGCCCCTGTTGCTTTCATCAAACCGTAAAATTAAATCAAAACGTTTGTTGCCTTCATAGACTTCTGAAACTTTCTCACCTGCAAATGCAACATCTGTAAACTCTGCAAACTCACCAATGGTAATACCGTATTTGCCTAGCATATCCCTGTTGGCTTTTATCTGCACCTGTGGTATTTGTACTTGTTGCTCTACACTTAAATCTACCAGGCCTTCTGTCCCTTCAATGGTATTTTTTATTTCATTTGAAATAGAAAACAGTCTGCTTAAATCTGGTCCGAAAATTTTAATGGCTATGTTGGCTCTTGTGCCTGAAAGCATGTGGTCTATGCGGTGACCGATGGGCTGACCAATGGTAATGTTTGCTCCTGAAATGCCGGCTAACTTTTGCCTTACATCCTGCATAAATTCATCTCTGCCTCTGTCCTTCAAAACAAATGGTGCATCAATCTCCGATGCATTTACTCCCTGAGCATGTTCGTCCAGTTCAGCCCTGCCTGTTCTTCTTGTTGTAATTTTTATTTCAGGAATAGTCAGCAAAGCCTTTTCAACATTGGTTCCTATCTTATTACTTTCTTCCAATGAAATGCCTGGCAAACTGGTAGCACTTACAACCAGTGAGCCTTCGTTAAACTCCGGCAAAAAACTTCTTCCCAATGTACCCATCACAATTAATGCGCCGATGAACAATGCGATTGATATTGCGATGATTGGCTTTTTAAAATTCATTGCTCTTTTCAAGCTCCCTTCATAAACTTTGATGAGATTACGAACCACCCAGCTTTCCCGGTGAGATTTTTTCAGCATCCGTTCGCTTGTTAACAGGTAGCTGCACAACACCGGTGTAATGGTGATGGCAACAATCAAAGAAGCAAACAGCGAAACGATAAAGGCAATTCCCAATGGTGCCAATAAACGGCCTTCCATGCCTGACAAAAAGAATAGCGGAACAAAAGCAACGATGATAATAAAGGTGGCGTTGATGATAGAAGTTCTAATTTCTACAGAAGCATCAAAAATGACATCGAGTTTATTTTTTCTTTCTGCTTCCGGAAGGGATACATTTTGTCTCAACCGTTTAAAAACATTTTCTACATCAATGATGGCATCATCTACCAAGGCACCAATGGCGATGGCCATTCCGCCGAGGCTCATGGTATTGATGGTAAAGCCCAGCCATTTTAAAGTAAGAATGGCTGTTAATAAAGAAACCGGAATAGCCATCAGTGAAATAAAAGTTGGCCTCCAGTTCATCAAAAACAAAAAGAGTATGATGATAACAAAGATGGAACCTTCAATTAATGTTTTTTGAATGTTACCGATGGAAGCGTTTATAAAATCAGCCTGCCTGAAAATTTCTGTATTGATATCTAAGTCCTGCGGCAATGTTTTCTTTAAGTTGGTTAATGCGTCATCAATTTTATTTGTCAGTTCCAAAGTGTTGGTACCCGGTTGTTTCATTACAGTCATTATCACGGCAGGATTTCCTTTTAATGAACCATCACCAATTTTTACAGCAGCGCCGATTTTTATTTCGGCCACATCTTCAATCTTCACCGGGCTTCCGTTTACTATTTTAATTAACGACCTGCCCAGTTCATTCAAATCACTGGTACGGCCAATGCCTCTTACAATGTATTCGTTGCTGTATTCACTCATGAAACCACCGGCTGCATTCTTATTGGCATCCTCAGATGCTTTCAATAATTCAGTCAAAGACACATTATAGTAACTCATTTTTTGCGGTGAAGCCAGTATCTGAAACTGTTTGTATTCCCCACCAATCACTACTACTTGTGATACACCCCCGATAGAAAGCAACAAGGGACGTATTTGCCAATCGGCGATTGTACGGGTGTCCATTTTGTTGGTTGCAGTACCTGTAACACTTATCAGCATGATTTCTCCCATGATGGAAGATTGGGGAGCCATCACCGGAGCACTTACGCCAATTGGTAATTGGTTAGAGACAACACTTATTTTTTCATTTACAATCTGCCTTGCCCTGTAAATATCTGTTCCCCATTCAAACTCAACCCACACAATAGAAATACCTGCAGAGGAAGATGACCTTACCCGTCTTACATTTCCTGCTCCGTTCACGGCTGTTTCCACAGGAAAAGTTACCAGCCTTTCTACTTCTTCGGGAGCCATGCCATGTGCTTCAGTCAGCACAACAACCGTTGGTGCTGTCAAATCGGGGAACACATCCACTTCCATTTTTGATGCAGTATATGCGCCGGTGAGCAACAGCAAGATGGATGCTGCGATAACGAGCACCCGGTTATTTAATGAGAACCGAATTATTTTGTTTAACACTAGGGAAATTTTAAATTTTGAATGTTAAATGTTGAATTGGGATAGAAATGTTGAATGATAAATGGATTATTTTCCATTTAAAATCTACAATTCATCACTCAAAATTTCAACTCGTTTGTGATGTTTTAACTATGGCTGTCAGAATATTGATGATTTGATTTATTTCATTTATGTAAGCAGTAAAATAAAATTTTACAATCTGACTTTTTTGCAATAACAATAACCAATATCTTGTTTCTCTTGCTTCTTTTGATGCAATGGACATCTTCGCAATAAAATCCCTTTTAGAGATTGCTGCTGTTGCTTCTTCTATATTCGCTCCTATGCTAGTTCCGCTCCTTAATAATTGTTTTGATAGCACATACTCTTTATTTGAAACAAGTTGCTGATACAATGTGATGATACTTAAAGCAAAATCAAAAGACCTTTCCAGAATAATATTTTCTTTTTTCATGATTGAGTTTTTAATTCAAAATTCAACATTCAAAATTTCTAATGCTCATGCCCGTGAGCCGGTAATGCGCCGCTTGCCTGTGATAATTTAATTTGATAACCACCTTTGGTAACTACTCTTTCTCCTTCACTAAGTCCTGAAAGTACCTGAACCTTTTGTCCATCATTTGCCCCGAGCTTCAATTCTCTTTTCTGAAAACTTTCTCCTTCTGTTTGCACATACACATAAAAAATACCCTGCTCTTCCACTAAAGCAGAAACAGGAATCACCAATGCGTCATTAATGGGAATAGTTTTTAAGAATACTTCGGCGAATGAACCGGGCAACATACCGGGCTTACCGTCTATCTGAAAATGCACCGGAATGAAGGGTGAATTACCTGCCGTAGTTTTACCAACAGCCAAAAGCTTTCC
>MWWE01000035.1_pt1 | contig 16424 bp, 13 predicted proteins | sample 1047301 | NCBI WGS metagenome assembly MWWE01 (sample SAMN06349973, study PRJNA376086) | soil metagenome | isolation source: MS1-1 sample Antarctic (ecotone) soil | place: Antarctica
TTGATGAGCAAGCCTTCAGGTGTGGGCTGCAGGTCGACCTCGCCGGTGAGGTGGTACTGCTGCAGTAACTTCTTGGGCAGCACAATCCCCTGGGAATTGCCGACCCGAATCAGGCGCGTGTTCATAGAAGCAAATGTACGTACAATGTAATTACATTTGCTGGACGCTGTTGGTTTCATTCGCTGGAAAGCAGCACTTTTAGGTCTGATAGCGGGCCCTTATCGGACTCTATTCGAAAGACGGTAGCTACTTAAATCACCCTTTCGCTGAACACAATCCTCCGTCAATTCTTCTTGTCACGCCTAGCCCGGTTGAGCCAGAACAGCAGGTAAATGGTTAGTCCTATACCCAGCACGGTTAAATGGCGCCAATACGTAGGGCCTGCCAACGTTCCGGGGTGCACCTGATACCACTGTGCCTCGCCCAAAATACCGGCAACGCACACCACGAGCAGCCACCTCATGACAATGCCCGTTGGTTTCGCTCGCCATGTGAAAAGGACCAGTAAGAGGAGCAAGAAGCCCCCTGCCAGCAGGGTCAAGCCGTAGAAAACAAGGTATGCTAACGCTCCAAAAAATGCGGCATCGCTTATGTCCAACAGGAAGGGGACTTGTTGCATCGTAGGCCTTGCAAGGAGTAAGGTGAAATTTATGCTCGTAATTCTGAACAGTGCGCGTTTAAGCCACCACCGTTTGAATGAACAAGAAAAGTAGCTATGGCATGGCCCCCCCCTTCAAAGGCTTTAATTTCAACTTCAAGCGCATCAACTGGCTCTTACTGCTCGTTCATTCTGTGGCCATCTTCTGCCTCATCCTAGGAGGGCAGTTCTTGGTGGAGATGTGGTGGGAGGCCCAGCGGCAGGGCGCGCAAACCATCGGAGAGGAGGCGCTCCAGCAAATGAACAGCACCGAAAAGCACGTCCTCATTTTATGGATGTTTGGGGGGCATATGTTCACTTGGTTCCTAGCCATCCTGCTGGGGTGTTTGTTGTCAGGCGTGGTGGTATGGCGACGGCGGGAAAGCGCGGCCATTCCAGTGCTGCTGTTCAGCGGAGCTATGGCCATTCCGGTGCTGCTGTTCAGCGGAGCTATGGTCATCTCGTGGCCGCATTTCTATGAGCACGGGGAGGTAGTGCACCGCCTGCACTGGCTGCTTCGCCTACCGCATGTCTCCCGATACATCCAACTGGGCTTCGTAGGTGGCCTGCTGGTCGTGCTGGGCCTAGTGTGCATTCTGCTGACGTGGAACCGCTCCCTAGTTGCCCTGACACCCAAGGCGAACAGGTAATTAATTTTACCCTCCTTTGGGTAAATCCCTCGCAGCTGCCCGGCACCAGGTGCCAATGGGCCACTGCCGAGCCATGCGAGTTTAAGAAACCCGTCTACGAATCAAAGTTTACGAAACTCGAAAAGGAGATGAGTTTCGTAAACTCGCAACCAGACGCTTTTTCGGGCCTGAGCAAACAGGATTTTAGGGGCCGTGGGGAAGTACAAAAAGCCCGGCCACTTTCTTAGAATAGTCCCTTTACATAACGTTCGTTATAAGCAGGGCCTTGGAAAAGTGGCGGTTTTGGTCTTGCGACGCGGCTGGCTGCCGGCGTGGTACTTTGCCGGGGACCGGGCTTCAAGTTTGGGCGTTTACGAAACTCATTACCTTGGCGCGTTTCGTAAACTTTGAATCGTAGACGGGTTTCTTAAACTTGCCCCGCACTATAGGGGCCAGTTGGCACCAGGTGCAGGGCTGATTCCTGCCGTTCACTGAAAGGAGCGTTTAGACAAGCGTGTATGAAATCGGGGTGTGTACCTTGACTTTATGACAAACTATATGAACGCTCACTACCTCACCCTGCTGCTCTCCGATGAGAATATAATGGGCCTGTTCTTTGGCGGGGCCTACTCACTCTTAGGCTTGCTTTATGTGCTAATCGTTGCGCTGTTGGTACGGCTCTACGCCGGTTCTAAAAATCCGTTTCGCTTAAAGATGGCCCTTTGCGTGTTGGCTGTAGCGAGCAGCTTCCTCACATTTACCCTTGGGGCTGGGGTCGGAGACCTCTCTATGGGGGTAATACTTTTTATTTGGGTTGGGTTTCCCTTGCTGGTTATCATCTTGGCATTGGCCAAGTCATCCAAGCCAGCCAGTCGCCTTTGACCACCTGTTCAGGAAAACGGTGATTTGAGCCGACAAGCTATTTTACATCTTATAAACGGTGGATTACAGTACGTAAAACGGGCTACTGCTTCGTTTCAGCGGGGGGCGCTGGCACGTAAGGAGGAAAAAGCTGCTGGGTCGTCTGACGCATCTCTTTGGTGGTGCTCATCTGCTTCCGGAACCGCTGAATTTGTCCCTGGTAGTAGTCCCGTTCGGCTCCCACGGCCTGCGCGACACCCAACAGATGGTCATATTTCGCCTGCGGTACCTGCGAAAACAGGCCCATTATGGCCTGCGTTAGCAGCACGAGCACTAAGGGCACCACGGCCACCAGGGCGGCGGCTTTCCAGTTGGTGAAGCCCAACACCTCGCCCTCGACCGCCACGGCGCGGGGAATGCGGTCTACCACCGCCTGTAGTTGCTCCGTGCCGGTGGTCAGCGCCGCCCCTATCGCGGCGGGGGTAGCTAAGTGGCCCTGTATTTTTTGGGCAATTCCCTCATAATTAAGCGTGAAGGAGGGTTTCGCCTGCGCCTGCACGGCGGCCTGCACGTTGGCTAATGCGTCGTCCAACTCGGCGCGGCTCACGGGCTTGCCCTGCTCCTGGGTGCGTTTGCTCAGCGCCTCGATGCCCCGGCGGATGGCGCTAATGTCGTCAAAAAGTTCTTGCATAGTTTGATAATGAAGGTATTAGTCCCCGATGCCAAGCCCCTTCGACGGAGCCCGGCTCTGCTCTTTGGCCGGCTGCTGCTGGCTCGGCTGCTGCTGGCTCGGCTGCTGCTGGCTCGGCTGCTGCGCCCTGGATAGCTGCGCGTACTCGGCCGCCAGCTTCGCCAGCGCGTAGCCCTCAGCGACCTGTTTTAGCCCCGCTACGGCCTCCGGGCGCTGCTCCTGCACCCGTGGCTGGTCAAAGCCCTGTTGGAGTTGGCCGGCGCTGTACTCGCGCCCTACCTGGCTGCCTTTCACCCGTTGCCCATCCTGCACGAACACCACCCCGGCCGGGCTACCATCCTTGCGCCGTGTCAGCTCTACGCCGATGCCGCGCAGGCGCAGGGCCTCCGTCAAGTCCTCGAAGCTGCGGGCCTGGCCACTGGTGTAGCTCAGGGCGCGGCCGATGTCTTGCCGGGCGCGGCTCCAATCGGCTGACTGCACCTCTTTTGGGGTCGTGGCCTTCACCTGGGCCGGGGTCGGGCCGATTTCCAGCGCCTGCTTGCGGCCCACCTGGTCGGCCACTATCAGCCCATACTCCTGCTCGATGCGCTTGCACACGTCCACGCTGCGCGAGCGGATAAACTGGTCGCTCACCGTCTGCCCGTCCAAATCCACCCGGTTCACCACCAGGTGCATGTGCGGGTGCTTCTTGTCCTGGTGCCGCACCACGGCCCACTGCGTATTCTCGGGGTCGATGTTCAGCCCCTTTAGGTAGTCCTGGGCAATGCGGCCCATCACCTCGTTGGTCACCTTCTCCTTTTCCTCGGCTGGAAAGGCCAGCGCGACGTGCAGCACCGCCTTGCCCAGCCCGGGGCGCATGGCCCGCACCGCGTCAAAGTCGGTGGCCATGTGGGCGGCGCTGTCGGTGCGTACCCCGTGCGCGGCCAGCACCTCGGCCCCTTTGTCGGGGGTCTTTTCCTGGAGCACGTACTGACACATCGCCCCAAATGACTGGTTCACCTTCACCTTCCCTATCATGACGCTTGATGGCCAAGCCTGTTCAAGAGGTGGTGCAGCTGCCCCAGCACCGTCGTGGCCCCGCTGCGCTGGTCCTGCTGCAAGTGGGCCAGCTTGGTGAGCTGGTTCAGGTTGGCCGCCATGCCGGCGAGCTGCGCCAGTTGCTTGGCTTCCTCGGGGGTCGGCGGGGCCGGCAGTTTCGTGGCCGTGTCCTGCTTCCCCCACACCGACCGCAGCACCTCGCCTTGACTCAGCCGGTACCGGTCGGCCTCCTGGGTCAGGCGCTCATGCTCCGCGTCCGTGAGCCGGACGCTCACGACGTGGCGCTGCTTGTCCGCCAGCGGGCCGGGCTTGCGGCCGCCTTTCCGGGGGCGGTGGGGGGGGGAACCGGGGGACGTTGTTTCTTCCATGGCGAGTCTCCCGAAGGGGCAAGTGTAGTGAGCCCAACGGGCGAACGGGTTCGCTCATTGCGCGAAGCGCGATTCAGAGAACACATCTTGCGAAAACCGTTGAACGAGCTACAATAGGGCTACTAAGGTACGGCTCTGGTATCACCTGGGCAAGCTGGGTCAGTAGATAACTCGGTACTACCTTTGGCCCACTTGCATGGTTGTCACCCCGCCAACGCATCGTCTGAAAAGATGAAGCCCCGGCTGCTAGAACAACCAGGGCTTCAGGAAGTGGGTGGATTGAGCACCCTTACTCCCGAACGAAAATGGGTAAACGTGCAAAGGTGAAATCCGCTAGCCAGGCTAGTTGGTTTCGCATCTCTCTGGAACTGCTTAAGGCAGCACTAGGGGGAGCAGTTCGAGCAGTGGTTAGCCACTGGCTTGGGCATCCATAGGATAACGGCGGTCAGAACTTCGGTTTTGGCCGCCGTTTGTCTGATAGCTGAGGCTACCCGACCAAGCAAATATACGTCCCTCAAAACTTTCGTGGCCGTGGGTCAGGATGCCTGCTCAATACGCACCGCAGTACAGGTGGGGCAACGAGTATGCAGCTGAGCAATGGCTTCGGTCAGCACGGGGTTGGTGTCGATGCGTCCCTGGTAAAGCGCCAGGCTCCACGAGTTGCCAGAACCGACGGTGGCCTGTAAAAAATCACGCGCCCGGGCCCTCGTAAAAGCATCGTCGCTGTAGGGGTCAATCTGATAAAACTTCACGAGGACCGTTCCCAATGGGGTGTCCTTCAACCTGAAAATATGGTCTGCCATCCTGCAAAATAAGCCCCGGAGGACGCAAAATGGGAAAAAGCACATAGTTGTCCAAAGGAGTACATAAGCTCATCATTTGTTTTTATATACTATTGATTACTAATTAGTTAGTTCCGCACCGCGCCGCGCCCTGGTGTGCGAAGCTTGGTTTGGCGGGGTTTTCTTTTTTTTGGTCGTTCGGCGTCATCCGACGGACATTTCCGCATAGTTGAACCGGGTCAGAACAGGCCCTAAAAGCCCTTTTTTTGCCTTTTCCTCGCGCGTTTTCAAATCTTGTGAAATTTTTTTTTTAGGTCTTAAAACCAAACACTTCCATATTTGTCAAAAATTGCCCTTGACAGTCAATGAGTTATCCCATCTATTATAGGGAAATGTCCGTCAACTATAAGTTTTTGTCCTATCATGGTTGAGCTTATCTGCGCCAACTATGCGGAAATGTCCGTCAACTATAAGTTTTTGTCCTAGTGCGGCTGCTTTAACTATAAGTTTTTGTCCTACAATTATAAGCCGTATTATAAGCCTTATAAAAAGACGCTATACATTTGCAGCATCACTTTTCTCCTGCTGACAAATTGGAACCCAAAAAACCCGCTGATAACACCGTCACACTGTGGCAATCGAACGTTCTCACTTCGGCGCGTTACGAACTGACCAAACTGGAAAAGAACATTCTTTATCTGGCGATGCGCGAGATGCAGCCAACCGACCCGCCCGGCCAGCTCTACTACGTTTCGACCGTGGAGCTGCGCGAACGGACGGGGGAGGAAATCAAGTACGACCGCCTGCGTAGCATCACTAAAAAGCTGCTGGGCCGCGTCCTGGAAGCCGACCTGGCAAACGGCGACCTGCTGCAAACTCACTTCTTCTCTTCGGTACAGTACATCAAGGGCACCGGCACCCTGGAAATCTCGGTAGACCCGAAAATCAGGCCCTTTTACGGGTACCTGAAAACCCACTTCACTACCTTTCAACTCGACCTGGCTATCACCCTGAATAGCATCTATGCCAAGCGGTTCTACGAAATCTTTTCCATGTACAAGTACTTACCAGACAAGGTATTTCGCATATCATTGGATAAGCTTAAAGCCCAGCTTGGGTTAACCGACAAGGATACTGGCAAAGACAAATACCCGCTCTATGCCAACTTCAAACAGACTGTGCTAAAGCCAGCTGAGGAAATTAACACGGCTACTGACCTGGCCTTCACCTACCGCGAAATCAAGCGGGGCCGGAAGGTCGTGGAGCTGGAATTTACGGTTATCTACACCCCAAAAACGACTGAAATTGACTACAACGAGCAGGAAACGGCTCTTTTCGGCCGCCTGGTCAATGATTTCGGCCTGCGCAAAGACCAGGCTACCGCTGCGCTGCGCACGTTGAGCCCTGCGGAAATCTCCAAGCGCCTCTACCAGATTAAGATTCTGGTAAACGATAGCAAGGTGTCGAACGTGGGGGCGTACACGGCAGAACGCTTAGGCGTCAAATAGCCCAATTCTTCTTTTTAGGCCACACAAAGCCTTAAAACGCACAGGACTTCCTGCTTCCGCATGCGGCAAAAAATTTACCTCGAACTCGTCGTTCTCAACCCCGAAAACGCGGTGCACCTCACTGAGACCGAACAACAAGCCATTCCGTGCCACTTTTTGCTCGCTCAGGAGGCCGAGAAGCGCATGTTGGTCATAGAGTACGCCCCAGGGTCCGAACGGGCCACCAGGGACCGGATTATCGCGGTTCACCTGCGGGCTTACTCCCGCCGTTACCAAATCCTCAGCTACGAGGTCTTTGACGACTTCGTACCCTCCCTGCCGGCACCTGTCGTTGGCTAGGGCTCAATAGCCGGTAAGGCCTTATAAGACGGGCTTATCAGGCTCTATACTGTAAGCCAATAGCATCCGTTAACGGGCCCTTATCGGACCCTATCCGAAAGACGGTGGCTGCTTAAATTACTTTTTTCCTGCACCAGGGCCTCCTTCCGGGTTGGTCACTACTTTGCGTGGCCTTCCCTCACGGGCTCCGGAAGCCGGTAGCCCGTTCGCCCCCTTCACTTTTCGCTTGATGACTTCTTATACACGTTTGGTGCAGTTGATTGGCCTTATGTTGCCGCTACAGGTGTTCGCCGTGGCCAATGACTTGGATTAAGCCTTCGTTCCTGTGGATGATGTACCGCTCGGGCTGGGCCTCGAAAGCACACCAGGAACGGGTACTGGCTCTGCGAATCAAACGCACCGGTCTGGACTGGGCCCTGCAGCACGCTTGCTTGTCCCATTTTAATGCCACAGCCCATGCGAGCCCGGAAGCGTGGAAAGAACACCTGCAAGCGGCACCCGTGCGCATTCAATGGGACCCCGAGCGCGACCTGCACTTGAATCCGCTGCCATACCGTGCCATCCAAATCGGGCTGTCCGGCGAAGCCGTGCCCCGATACGTGAACGATTGGGTGGTAGAGATAACCGACGTGACGGACCTGGCCCACGATATACAAGCCTTGGTTCAAGCCGGTTACCTACAAGAAGCCGAGGCCCGATTACCGCAAGAGGTCGTTTATCCTACTCCGGCAATGCCTCATCTGCTGTTGGAACAGAGCGCAAGTTGACAAGGAACCACACGTGAGCCCTGTTCACGTAAACGGTGGTTTAGATAAGACGCACCCCCTTTTACATGCTGTAAACGGTCGTTTACAGCACGTAAAAGACGTCGTTAAAGGGGTCGCACAATAGTAGGAACGAAAAACAACGCTAAGCAATCCTGAGCTAGCTAGCCATCTCAAAAAATGTACGTTTAAACGGTATCAAGGCGGTTTTTGAGAAAAGCAGGTTCTGGTCAGGCTAGCGTGTAGCTTCTGCTCATCTCACGTATCAACGGCTCATTCCAGCCTGAATAACTGACTTGGTGAGACAAATCAGCTCGTTTTTAGTAGTCAATTGGGCTTAGCGTTGTTTTCTGTTCCTAGTCTAGTGCGACCCCGGGTAAAAGGCATGAAAAAGTGCAGATATACCTAGTCCTGTTTAACTTCCCGATATGAAAGCACTGTTCTCACTGGTTTTGACCCTTTTGCTACCTCAACTTAGCGCCTTTTCCTCTAAGGAGGATACTCCCCCTAAAACGCCACAGAAGATGTTGTTGGGTACCTGGAAACTAGCTAAATACGTGCATAAAGCCAGTTCGTCAGCTGGCACCTTTTTCAGGAATGATAGCACAATTATTCCGCAGTATAGCAATACATATTTGCTTACATTCAATGCTAATGGAACGATAGAAAGACCTTCTGATACAGGTGATAAGGAGACGTACGCATATAATGCGCCAACTATTGTTTTCTATTATAATGGGGTTGCTTTGCCTTCGAACGTCACTTCTTCAATCAAGGAACTGACACCTGATAAATTAAGGATTGCTTACCGTAAAAAGCAGCAGGGTATAATCTTGTACGACGACTTCTTTTACGTGCGTTCAGCGACCGTTCTCAGCTTGTAAAAGAGTGGTTGCTACTGCGGGAAGTATTTCTGAGCGGCTTTCGGATTATCCTGCTTTAGGTCCACGTAACCATCATTCAACCACTTCATTGTGGCCTGCTTTTGGGTCAGCTGCTGCTCAAGTAGCGCCGCTTTTGCCTCAGCGGACCCCTTTTCTTTCCACGCGTAGCCACTCAACGCAAAGAAAATTAGCAGCATAAACGACACACCGATAAACGCGCCTACGCTGGTAAAACCCCACACTTTATCCGCCAAGGGCACACTGCGCGGAATCTGGTCAATCACCTGCTGTAGCTGCTGGCTGCCCGTCGTTACCGCCGCCGCGATGGTGTTCGGCGTGGCCAAGTGCGGCTGAATCTGGGTGGCTATCCCCTTATAATCAATCGTAAACCGGGTACCCTTCTCCACCTTGGCCAGTACCTCGTCTACCTCGGCGCGGCTAATGGGCTGGCCCTGCTCCAAGCTGCGCTTATTCAGCGCCTCGATGCCCCGACGCAGGGCCTTTATGTCGTCAAGTAGCTCTTGCATAGCTGCGTAAGTGGAAAGTAGTTAGTTATCACCGATGCTAAACCCCTGGGAACGGCCGCGCTCCGGCTGCTGGCGGGCCTGCTGCTCCTTGGCCTGGGCGTAGGATTCGGCCAGCTTGGCCAGCGCGTAGTCCTGGCCCACCTGCTGCCACGGCTGGGCCGGGTCCTGGGCCTGGCCTAGCTCGCGGGCCTTGGCAAAACCTGTTTCCAAGTTGCCGGCGCTGTACTCGCGGCCCACCTGGCTCCCCTTCACCCGGTGCCCGTCCTGCGCGAACACTACCCCGGCCGGGCTCCCGTCCTTGCGCCGCGTCAGTTCCAGCTCGATGCCTCGCGGGCGCAGCGCCTCGCGCAGCTCGTCAAAGCTGCGGGCCTGGCCCGCCGTGTAGCTCAGGGCGCGGCCAATGTCCTGCCGGGCGCGGCTCCACTCGGCCGACTGCTCTTCTTTGGGAGTGGTGGCCTTCGCCTGGGCCGGGGTCGGGCCGATTTCGCGGGCCTGCTTGCGGCCCACCTGGTCGGCCACTATCAACCCGTACTCCTGCTCGATGCCCTTGCACACGTCCACGCTCCGGGAGCGAATAAACTGGTCGCTCACCGTCTGCCCGTTCAAATCCACCCGGTTCACCACCAGGTGCATGTGCGGGTGGGTCTTGTCTTTATCATAGTGCCGCACCACGGCCCATTGCGTATTCTCCGGGTCGATTTTGAGCCCCTTTAGGTAGTCCTGGGCAATGCGGCCCATCACCTCATTGGTCACCTGCTCCTTTTCCTCGACCGGAAAGGCCAGCGCGACGTGCAGCACCGCCTTTCCCAAATTGGGCCGCATGGCCCGCACCGTGTCAAAGTCCGCCGCCATGTGCTCGGCGCTGTCCGTGCGCACCCCGTGCGCGGCCAGCACCTCGGCTCCTTTGCCGGGGGCTTGCTCCTGCAGCACGTACCGGCACATGGCCCCGAACGACTGGTTCACCTTCACCTTGCCAATCATGCCCCCTTGCCCGTGAGCTGCTTCAGCAGCTGGTGCATCTGCCCGAGTACCGTCGTGGCCCCGGTGCGCTGGTCTTGCTGCAAGTGGGTCAGCTTGGTCAGCTGGTTCAGGTTCGCCGCCATGCCGGCGAGCTGCGCCAGTTGCTTGGCTTCCTCGGGGGTCGGCGGGGCCGGCAGTTTCGTGGCCGTGTCCTGCTTCCCCCACACCGACCGCAGCACCTCGCCTTGACTCAGCCGGTACCGGTCGGCCTCCTGGGTCAGGCGCTCATGCTCCGCGTCCGTGAGCCGGACGCTCACGACGTGGCGCTGCTTGTCCGCCAGCGGGCCGGGCTTGCGGCCGCCTTTCCGGGGGCGGTGGGGGGGGGAACCGGGGGACGTTGTTTCTTCCATGGCGAGTCTCCCGAAGGGGCAAGTGTAGTGAGCCCAACGGGCGAACGGGTTCGCTCATTGCGCGAAGCGCGATTCAGAGAACACATCTTGCGAAAACCGTTGAACGAGCTACAATAGGGCTACTAAGGTACGGCTCTGGTATCACCTGGGCAAGCTGGGTCAGTAGATAACTCGGTACTACCTTTGGCCCACTTGCATGGTTGTCACCCCGCCAACGCATCGTCTGAAAAGATGAAGCCCCGGCTGCTAGAACAACCAGGGCTTCAGGAAGTGGGTGGATTGAGCACCCTTACTCCCGAACGAAAATGGGTAAACGTGCAAAGGTGAAATCCGCTAGCCAGGCTAGTTGGTTTCGCATCTCTCTGGAACTGCTTAAGGCAGCACTAGGGGGAGCAGTTCGAGCAGTGGTTAGCCACTGGCTTGGGCATCCATAGGATAACGGCGGTCAGAACTTCGGTTTTGGCCGCCGTTTGTCTGATAGCTGAGGCTACCCGACCAAGCAAATATACGTCCCTCAAAACTTTCGTGGCCGTGGGTCAGGATGCCTGCTCAATACGCACCGCAGTACAGGTGGGGCAACGAGTATGCAGCTGAGCAATGGCTTCGGTCAGCACGGGGTTGGTGTCGATGCGTCCCTGGTAAAGCGCCAGGCTCCACGAGTTGCCAGAACCGACGGTGGCCTGTAAAAAATCACGCGCCCGGGCCCTCGTAAAAGCATCGTCGCTGTAGGGGTCAATCTGATAAAACTTCACGAGGACCGTTCCCAATGGGGTGTCCTTCAACCTGAAAATATGGTCTGCCATCCTGCAAAATAAGCCCCGGAGGACGCAAAATGGGAAAAAGCACATAGTTGTCCAAAGGAGTACATAAGCTCATCATTTGTTTTTATATACTATTGATTACTAATTAGTTAGTTCCGCACCGCGCCGCGCCCTGGTGTGCGAAGCTTGGTTTGGCGGGGTTTTCTTTTTTTTGGTCGTTCGGCGTCATCCGACGGACATTTCCGCATAGTTGAACCGGGTCAGAACAGGCCCTAAAAGCCCTTTTTTTGCCTTTTCCTCGCGCGTTTTCAAATCTTGTGAAATTTTTTTTTTAGGTCTTAAAACCAAACACTTCCATATTTGTCAAAAATTGCCCTTGACAGTCAATGAGTTATCCCATCTATTATAGGGAAATGTCCGTCAACTATAAGTTTTTGTCCTATCATGGTTGAGCTTATCTGCGCCAACTATGCGGAAATGTCCGTCAACTATAAGTTTTTGTCCTAGTGCGGCTGCTTTAACTATAAGTTTTTGTCCTACAATTATAAGCCGTATTATAAGCCTTATAAAAAGACGCTATACATTTGCAGCATCACTTTTCTCCTGCTGACAAATTGGAACCCAAAAAACCCGCTGATAACACCGTCACACTGTGGCAATCGAACGTTCTCACTTCGGCGCGTTACGAACTGACCAAACTGGAAAAGAACATTCTTTATCTGGCGATGCGCGAGATGCAGCCAACCGACCCGCCCGGCCAGCTCTACTACGTTTCGACCGTGGAGCTGCGCGAACGGACGGGGGAGGAAATCAAGTACGACCGCCTGCGTAGCATCACTAAAAAGCTGCTGGGCCGCGTCCTGGAAGCCGACCTGGCAAACGGCGACCTGCTGCAAACTCACTTCTTCTCTTCGGTACAGTACATCAAGGGCACCGGCACCCTGGAAATCTCGGTAGACCCGAAAATCAGGCCCTTTTACGGGTACCTGAAAACCCACTTCACTACCTTTCAACTCGACCTGGCTATCACCCTGAATAGCATCTATGCCAAGCGGTTCTACGAAATCTTTTCCATGTACAAGTACTTACCAGACAAGGTATTTCGCATATCATTGGATAAGCTTAAAGCCCAGCTTGGGTTAACCGACAAGGATACTGGCAAAGACAAATACCCGCTCTATGCCAACTTCAAACAGACTGTGCTAAAGCCAGCTGAGGAAATTAACACGGCTACTGACCTGGCCTTCACCTACCGCGAAATCAAGCGGGGCCGGAAGGTCGTGGAGCTGGAATTTACGGTTATCTACACCCCAAAAACGACTGAAATTGACTACAACGAGCAGGAAACGGCTCTTTTCGGCCGCCTGGTCAATGATTTCGGCCTGCGCAAAGACCAGGCTACCGCTGCGCTGCGCACGTTGAGCCCTGCGGAAATCTCCAAGCGCCTCTACCAGATTAAGATTCTGGTAAACGATAGCAAGGTGTCGAACGTGGGGGCGTACACGGCAGAACGCTTAGGCGTCAAATAGCCCAATTCTTCTTTTTAGGCCACACAAAGCCTTAAAACGCACAGGACTTCCTGCTTCCGCATGCGGCAAAAAATTTACCTCGAACTCGTCGTTCTCAACCCCGAAAACGCGGTGCACCTCACTGAGACCGAACAACAAGCCATTCCGTGCCACTTTTTGCTCGCTCAGGAGGCCGAGAAGCGCATGTTGGTCATAGAGTACGCCCCAGGGTCCGAACGGGCCACCAGGGACCGGATTATCGCGGTTCACCTGCGGGCTTACTCCCGCCGTTACCAAATCCTCAGCTACGAGGTCTTTGACGACTTCGTACCCTCCCTGCCGGCACCTGTCGTTGGCTAGGGCTCAATAGCCGGTAAGGCCTTATAAGACGGGCTTATCAGGCTCTATACTGTAAGCCAATAGCATCCGTTAACGGGCCCTTATCGGACCCTATCCGAAAGACGGTGGCTGCTTAAATTACTTTTTTCCTGCACCAGGGCCTCCTTCCGGGTTGGTCACTACTTTGCGTGGCCTTCCCTCACGGGCTCCGGAAGCCGGTAGCCCGTTCGCCCCCTTCACTTTTCGCTTGATGACTTCTTATACACGTTTGGTGCAGTTGATTGGCCTTATGTTGCCGCTACAGGTGTTCGCCGTGGCCAATGACTTGGATTAAGCCTTCGTTCCTGTGGATGATGTACCGCTCGGGCTGGGCCTCGAAAGCACACCAGGAACGGGTACTGGCTCTGCGAATCAAACGCACCGGTCTGGACTGGGCCCTGCAGCACGCTTGCTTGTCCCATTTTAATGCCACAGCCCATGCGAGCCCGGAAGCGTGGAAAGAACACCTGCAAGCGGCACCCGTGCGCATTCAATGGGACCCCGAGCGCGACCTGCACTTGAATCCGCTGCCATACCGTGCCATCCAAATCGGGCTGTCCGGCGAAGCCGTGCCCCGATACGTGAACGATTGGGTGGTAGAGATAACCGACGTGACGGACCTGGCCCACGATATACAAGCCTTGGTTCAAGCCGGTTACCTACAAGAAGCCGAGGCCCGATTACCGCAAGAGGTCGTTTATCCTACTCCGGCAATGCCTCATCTGCTGTTGGAACAGAGCGCAAGTTGACAAGGAACCACACGTGAGCCCTGTTCACGTAAACGGTGGTTTAGATAAGACGCACCCCCTTTTACATGCTGTAAACGGTCGTTTACAGCACGTAAAAGACGTCGTTAAAGGGGTCGCACAATAGTAGGAACGAAAAACAACGCTAAGCAATCCTGAGCTAGCTAGCCATCTCAAAAAATGTACGTTTAAACGGTATCAAGGCGGTTTTTGAGAAAAGCAGGTTCTGGTCAGGCTAGCGTGTAGCTTCTGCTCATCTCACGTATCAACGGCTCATTCCAGCCTGAATAACTGACTTGGTGAGACAAATCAGCTCGTTTTTAGTAGTCAATTGGGCTTAGCGTTGTTTTCTGTTCCTAGTCTAGTGCGACCCCGGGTAAAAGGCATGAAAAAGTGCAGATATACCTAGTCCTGTTTAACTTCCCGATATGAAAGCACTGTTCTCACTGGTTTTGACCCTTTTGCTACCTCAACTTAGCGCCTTTTCCTCTAAGGAGGATACTCCCCCTAAAACGCCACAGAAGATGTTGTTGGGTACCTGGAAACTAGCTAAATACGTGCATAAAGCCAGTTCGTCAGCTGGCACCTTTTTCAGGAATGATAGCACAATTATTCCGCAGTATAGCAATACATATTTGCTTACATTCAATGCTAATGGAACGATAGAAAGACCTTCTGATACAGGTGATAAGGAGACGTACGCATATAATGCGCCAACTATTGTTTTCTATTATAATGGGGTTGCTTTGCCTTCGAACGTCACTTCTTCAATCAAGGAACTGACACCTGATAAATTAAGGATTGCTTACCGTAAAAAGCAGCAGGGTATAATCTTGTACGACGACTTCTTTTACGTGCGTTCAGCGACCGTTCTCAGCTTGTAAAAGAGTGGTTGCTACTGCGGGAAGTATTTCTGAGCGGCTTTCGGATTATCCTGCTTTAGGTCCACGTAACCATCATTCAACCACTTCATTGTGGCCTGCTTTTGGGTCAGCTGCTGCTCAAGTAGCGCCGCTTTTGCCTCAGCGGACCCCTTTTCTTTCCACGCGTAGCCACTCAACGCAAAGAAAATTAGCAGCATAAACGACACACCGATAAACGCGCCTACGCTGGTAAAACCCCACACTTTATCCGCCAAGGGCACACTGCGCGGAATCTGGTCAATCACCTGCTGTAGCTGCTGGCTGCCCGTCGTTACCGCCGCCGCGATGGTGTTCGGCGTGGCCAAGTGCGGCTGAATCTGGGTGGCTATCCCCTTATAATCAATCGTAAACCGGGTACCCTTCTCCACCTTGGCCAGTACCTCGTCTACCTCGGCGCGGCTAATGGGCTGGCCCTGCTCCAAGCTGCGCTTATTCAGCGCCTCGATGCCCCGACGCAGGGCCTTTATGTCGTCAAGTAGCTCTTGCATAGCTGCGTAAGTGGAAAGTAGTTAGTTATCACCGATGCTAAACCCCTGGGAACGGCCGCGCTCCGGCTGCTGGCGGGCCTGCTGCTCCTTGGCCTGGGCGTAGGATTCGGCCAGCTTGGCCAGCGCGTAGTCCTGGCCCACCTGCTGCCACGGCTGGGCCGGGTCCTGGGCCTGGCCTAGCTCGCGGGCCTTGGCAAAACCTGTTTCCAAGTTGCCGGCGCTGTACTCGCGGCCCACCTGGCTCCCCTTCACCCGGTGCCCGTCCTGCGCGAACACTACCCCGGCCGGGCTCCCGTCCTTGCGCCGCGTCAGTTCCAGCTCGATGCCTCGCGGGCGCAGCGCCTCGCGCAGCTCGTCAAAGCTGCGGGCCTGGCCCGCCGTGTAGCTCAGGGCGCGGCCAATGTCCTGCCGGGCGCGGCTCCACTCGGCCGACTGCTCTTCTTTGGGAGTGGTGGCCTTCGCCTGGGCCGGGGTCGGGCCGATTTCGCGGGCCTGCTTGCGGCCCACCTGGTCGGCCACTATCAACCCGTACTCCTGCTCGATGCCCTTGCACACGTCCACGCTCCGGGAGCGAATAAACTGGTCGCTCACCGTCTGCCCGTTCAAATCCACCCGGTTCACCACCAGGTGCATGTGCGGGTGGGTCTTGTCTTTATCATAGTGCCGCACCACGGCCCATTGCGTATTCTCCGGGTCGATTTTGAGCCCCTTTAGGTAGTCCTGGGCAATGCGGCCCATCACCTCATTGGTCACCTGCTCCTTTTCCTCGACCGGAAAGGCCAGCGCGACGTGCAGCACCGCCTTTCCCAAATTGGGCCGCATGGCCCGCACCGTGTCAAAGTCCGCCGCCATGTGCTCGGCGCTGTCCGTGCGCACCCCGTGCGCGGCCAGCACCTCGGCTCCTTTGCCGGGGGCTTGCTCCTGCAGCACGTACCGGCACATGGCCCCGAACGACTGGTTCACCTTCACCTTGCCAATCATGCCCCCTTGCCCGTGAGCTGCTTCAGCAGCTGGTGCATCTGCCCGAGTACCGTCGTGGCCCCGGTGCGCTGGTCTTGCTGCAAGTGGGTCAGCTTGGTCAGCTGGTTCAGGTTCGCCGCCATGCCGGCGAGCTGCGCCAGTTGCTTGGCTTCCTCGGGGGTCGGCGGGGCCGGCAGTTTCGTGGCCGTGTCCTGCTTCCCCCACACCGACCGCAGCACCTCGCCTTGACTCAGCCGGTACC
>MWWE01000061.1_pt1 | contig 16361 bp, 21 predicted proteins | sample 1047301 | NCBI WGS metagenome assembly MWWE01 (sample SAMN06349973, study PRJNA376086) | soil metagenome | isolation source: MS1-1 sample Antarctic (ecotone) soil | place: Antarctica
ATTGATTTTCTTGTGCCGCTCTCGAAAATATCTTGATTCGTTCTCCTTTTGGCGACCATCCGTAAGGCAATTTCGGGTTCATCGAAAACACGCTTTCATCGCCAAAATACAAATCAATCAAACCGAATCTATAAATGAATGGAAAGAGAATTCGCGGTGCGGTGTGGTTGTTTTGCCGACCGGAGCGGGAAAAACTCACGTGGCAACGATGGCAATCGAGATGTGCGGGCGGCAGACTTTGGTGATCGTGCCGACGATTGATTTGATGAATCAATGGTATGACACTTTGATCGAGGCGTTTGATGCTGAGATTGGTTTGATCGGCGGCGGTTTTTATGAGATCGGAGCGATTACCGTTACAACTTACGCTTCGGCGTTTCGGCATCAGGAACGCATCGGGAATCAGTTCGGTTTGGTTATATTTGACGAATGTCATCATTTACCAAGCGAAGGTTATAAATACGCGGCGGAATTTGCGATTGCACCGTTTCGACTTGGTTTATCTGCAACGCCCGAAAGAACGGACGGGGCGGAAGAAGATTTAACAAGACTTATCGGCAATTTTGTTTATCGGCTCGAAGCACAGGAACTTGCGGGCGAATATCTGGCGGATTATGTGGTCGAAAGAGTCGAAGTCGAACTCTCAAAAGAAGAAAGAATGATGTATCAAACCGAACGGCAAATTTATTTAGATTTCCGCAAGAAGATGAATCTGCCTTATGGGCAAGACGGCTGGCGTATGTTCATCATGCAAAGTGCGAGAAGCGAGGACGGCAGACGGGCGATGAAAGCCTATCGAAATTACAAAAAGATCGCTCTCGGAACGGATTCAAAATTAAAGGTCTTGCAGGAATTATTAAAACGCCACAAAAAAGACAAGTGCATAATCTTCACGCAGGAAAACGAAATGGTCTATCAAATCTCCAACGCCCATTTGATCCCCGCCATCACGCACCAAACCAACATCAAAGAACGCCGCTTCTGGCTCAAAGCCTTTAACGAAGGCGATGTGCTGGCACTTGCAACTTCAAAAGTTTTAAACGAAGGCGTAAATATCCCCGACGCAAGCGTGGCGATAATCCTTTCGGGTTCGGGTTCGACACGCGAACACATTCAGCGTTTGGGCAGAATTTTGCGAAAAAAAGGCGACAAACAAGCGATACTTTACGAAGTCGTCGCCCGCGACACAACCGAAGAATACACATCGAAAAAGCGTTCCGATGTCCGCCAATTTCAAGATGCGAAGAAAGGCGATAATCGGAAGTTGTTTGATTGATTATGTGCAAACAAATAAACCTTTTTGTAAATTTAATTTGGATATAATTTCTAAAGACAATAAACTTACATAAATTTGTAATGTTATCGAAATGAAATATAATTTGAATTTAATCCCTAAAAATAAACAGTAATTAAAATCTACAAGGCTAAAAATGCAAGTTACAGTAAGTAAGAGAAAAAACACTTTTTGAAGATAAGTCCAAAGGGAAAATTTATAAAACAAAAAAAAGGAATTCAAACGGACTTATTTACGAACATCCCAATGGAAAGTTGTATCAAAATGAAAGTATTGAATGGTTGAAAACTATTGAAACGGAAAGTGTTGATCTAATTTTTGCTGATCCGCCATATAATATAAAAAAAACCGATTGGGATAAATTTGAAAGCCAAGAGCAATACATCGAATGGTCAATGCAATGGATTGAAGAAGCGTCAAGAGTTTTGACGAAAAAAGGGACGCTTTATGTTTGTGGGTTTTCCGAAATTTTGGCAGATTTGAAGCATCCTTCGATGAAGTATTTTAAGTCTTGCAGATGGTTAGTTTGGTATTACAAAAACAAAGCGAATTTAGGGAATGATTGGGGACGATCTCACGAAAGCATTTTACATTTAAGAAAAACTAAAAAGCCCGTTTTTAATGTAGATGATGTGCGGATTCCCTATGGAAAGCATACGCTGAAATATCCTTCTCATCCGCAGGCTAAAACAAGTCAGTATGGAAATAATGGAAAGCGAAAAGACGTTTGGACACCGCATCCTAAAGGTGCAAAACCCAAAGACGTGATTGAAGTTCCGACAACTTGCAATGGAATGGGAGAATCAACGCCACATCCTACTCAAAAGCCGGAAGAACTCGTGAGAAAGTTTATTCTTGCTTCTTCAAATGAAGGCGATTTAATACTTGATCCTTTTTCCGGTTCGGGGACAACTTTAGTTGTTGCCGAGCAGTTAGATAGAAAGTGGGTTGGATGCGAAATTAATCCAGAATATAACGAATGGGCAATTCAAAGAATTGAGAATGTTCAAAGAAAAACAAAGAATCAGTGGATTAAATTTGATAAAACAAATGAGAAAAGGCGGAATTCCATTCGATGAATATAAAACTATTACGAGAAAAAGCCTGCAACAAAGGAAATTTTTTAACTCCCATTGATTACATAAATTTTGCTAAAGAATATCTTGAATTCATAGGCAAAGGTGGAAATCTGCAAGCTGTCATAGTTTCCAGAAATGAAAATCATTATCAGTTTTTGCAGTATAAAGATGATGCGGGATTCAAAGTTACAAGACCGCTCAATTCAAAGCTAATGTATAACTTTCAGGATTTTGAAAACAAGAGTGCAGAATTTCTGAAAATTTTGGTGGATGTGAGAGGAAATCAAAGCGATGAAAACCGCGAAATTATCAACAGAACTATTTATACTGCTCAACAATGTATCGGAGCGGCTCTTGATGCTTTACCACCCGGAAAATCAAACACGGCAAGAAAAATAAACGGAGATTTGTTTGAAAGATTTATACGGGAAATAATTTCTACAACAGGAATAAGCGTAGTCGAAGGAACGATTAGAGTTCCCGTAAAAATTGATGATGAAGTCGCCTTTAAGATGAATTATCAACACGATTTGATTATTCAATTAGATGCAGAAGTAAAAGCTATTGGATCAGTTAAAACTTCAAGTAAAGATCGGATAGATAATTTTTGAAGTAAATTTCTGTTAGTCAGATTCTATTTCAAAATTAACTTGAGTATAAACTTCCGACAAAGGAATTTCACAACCGATTGATTCGAGGATGACGATTCCGTCCAATTCTTCATAGATTCTAAGTAGCCATTGTTTCGGAGTTTGTTTAATGTAATGTTCGATGCGGAGCAGATCTTGTTCGATGATTAGACATTTCTGTAATTCTATTCAACTAAAAATTTTTATGCTATCATTATGTTATCAAATAAGGAGGTTTTATTATGCCTGATGTATTAGTAAGAAATGTTGAAGATGAGCTTTTGCAAGGTCTAAAAGAACGTGCCAAAAGCAACGGACGATCATTGCAAAAAGAACTTAAAATGCTTTTTCGCTCATTCGTTGAAGAAACGGAAACCTTATCGAGTGATGAAACCGCCGCCAAAATCAGAAATGCACTACGCGGTAGAAATCATTCAGATAGTGCCGAGTTACTCCGTGAGGACAGACAACGATGAAGTTTGTTATTGATGCAAGCGTCGCTGTTAAATGGTTTGTGCCAGAGATATATGAGCAAGAAGCTGTTAGTTTGCTTAATAATAAACATCGCTTTCACGCTCCAGAACTGATTTTTCCTGAATTTGGAAACATCATTTGGAAGAAAGTTATTAGACGTGGAGAGATAACACAAGCCGAAGGTGAAAAAATCGTTTCGGAATTTGCACAGCGAAAATTGACGGCACATCCACAAAAAACAATTATCGAAGCGGCTTACAAGGGAGCGGAATCAAGCGGACAAACCGTTTATGACTGGACTTATTTAGCTTTAGCCGTTTCGCTATCTTGTGAAATGGTTACAGCCGATGAGAAATTTTATAAGGCTTTGGAAACAACGCCATTAAAAAGCAATCTTTTGTGGATCGGAGATATTTAAAATGACCGAAGATGAAAAACAAGATTTACACAATTATTTCAAAACAACGCCGATAATGAGAAAACTTTCAAACCGTGATAGAGATAAGAAATCAATTCAAAGCACTCACGAGGCTGTAAGAGCGAAAACAACCGTAATAAAATTTAATTTACTAATGGATTTATCTGTGGAAGATCAGGTATTACTTGCACTTAGCTAATGGCGGGAATATCGGACGATGTTTCATTTAGGGCAGGATTATGGTTTGCACGAGTCGAATGTATCAAGAATTATCAAAAAGATCGAAGACATTTTGATTAAGTGCGGAAAGTTTTCATTGCCGGGTAAAGACGTTTATTGGAAGAAGATGAGTTGAGTTACACGATAGTGGATGTGACGGAAATGCTGATCGAAGTCCAAAAAAAAACAAAAGCGATATTATTCGGGAAAAAAGAAGCGACATACAAGGAGCATGTAAATCGCTGAACTTAGACACGCTTCCTGACGGTCGCGTTTCCGCCTTTTAGTCATAACTAATTTTGAACGATTACTTAAAATCAGATGACAAAAATCTTCTTACTTCTTATCCTGTTTTTATTCGTGTTCATCTGTGGTTAAATACTCTTATTTTAAATCCCGATATTATTTCTTCCGTTGTAAAATATATCCCGCAATCTCGCATAAAATTTTCGTGTTCTGCTCAATCTTTTCCAATTCCCGACAAGCATCATCGTGAACTTTTTGTGCTAATTTTCGCGTTTCTTCGATTCCGTAAAACGCCGGATAAGTTGCCTTGTTCGCCGTCACATCTTTTCCCGCCGTTTTGCCTAAAACCTCCGTCGTTTGCGTTACGTCGAGCAAATCGTCCGTTATCTGAAACAATAATCCCAAACATTCCGCATAATTTGAAACGGCTTCGAGTTCTGTTTTATTTGCATCGGCGATAATCGCTCCGGCTTTTGCCGAAATACAAATCATCGCACCCGTTTTACTTCGGTGAATTTCTTCTAACCTCTCAAGAGAAACTTTATTCTCAAACCCTTCCGCATCCAAATCCATCTGCTGTCCGGCAACCATTCCCGCCGGTGTTCCCGATGCTTTTGCGATTTCCTTGATCAGCTCAATCCTTTTTTCCGCCGCTAAATTTTTGTCTTCGGCAATCGTCTGAAAAGCCATATTTTGCAGAGCATCGCCCGCTAAGATCGCCGTTGCCTCATCAAATTTTATATGACAAGTTTCCCGCCCACGCCGCAAATCGTCGTCATCCATCGCGGGCAAGTCGTCGTGAATCAGCGAATATGTATGAATCATCTCAACCGCCGACGCGACCGAAATAAGTTTTTCCAAATCCGCCCCAAAAGTTCTCCCGACGGCAAAAACCAAAACCGGACGAAAACGTTTTCCGCCCGCAAAAATACTGTGCCGAATCGCCTGATGAAGTCTTTTCGGTTCGACATTTTCGGATGGCAGAATTTTATCGAGTTTTTTATCGACAACTTGGACACATTCGCCGATGAAACTTTTAAGATTTTCTGTTTTTGGAATCATTAGATTCAATTTTGAGATATATCTAACCAGAATTCAATTCTTTGTTGAGCATTTTGCAACTTTTTCTCTTTATACTTTGCGGCATTGCAAGTAATTATTTTATTCTAAATCAATGCCAATTTCTAAAGATGAATTTCGTTCCGCACTTTCAAAATTCGCCAGCGGCGTAACGGTTGTTACATTAAAAGATAAAGACGGAACTCCGCACGGAATTACGGTCAGTGCTTTCAGTTCCGTGTCGCTCGAACCGCCGCTCGTTTCGGTCTGCATTGACAATGATGCCGGAAGTCATTACGCATTCCGCGAAAGTGAAAGATTTGTCGTCAATATTTTAAGCGACAAACAAAGCGAGCATTCAAACCAATTTGCTTCGAGAGTTCCAGACAAATTCATCAATATCCATCATCACAAAGGCTTGGAAGATATTCCCGTCTTAAAAGACGCACTCGTCAATCTCGAATGTCGTCTGGTAAATGATTTCGTGGTGGGAGATCACACGATTTTTATCGGCGAGATCGAAAGAACTCACATCAACGACGGCAAACCGCTTGTCTATTATCAGGGAAATTATAAAAAAATTGAATATTAGTGGAAAATGTATAACGGATAATGGATAATATTTAAATCCGTATATTTACCGATTTTTACTCGAATAAACAAAAATTTTATTATCCACTATCCATTATCAATTATCCGTTATGAATGTATTTTATCGGGTCTTCGCGTCCCGCCTGCTCAAATCCGCGAAGCCGCAAAGCACACGAATCACAAGTCCCGCACGCTAAATCTTCGCTTCGGTAACACGACCAAGAAAGATGAATCGGAGCATTTAATTCAAAGCCTTTTTTAACGATTTCGGCTTTGGTGAGATGAATAATCGGAGTTTTGATTTTTATATTCGTGTCGGGTTTTGTTCCCGTCGCAATCGCCCGTTCAAACGAAGCAAAAAACTCTGGACGACAATCGGGATAACCCGAAGAATCTTCCGCCACCGCACCGACATAAATTGCTTTCGCTCCCAAAACTTCCGCCCAACTCGTCGCAATCGCCAACATATTCGCATTCCGAAACGGCACATAACTCGTCGGAATTTCGTCCGATTCCAAATCCGCTTCCGTTACTTCGATATTTTTATCGGTCAACGACGAACCGCCGATTTTTGCCAGATATTCAATCGAAACATCAAGCCTTTTTTCTACATCATAAAAATCCGCAATGTCATTAAACGCTTTTCGCTCGCGTTCTTCTGTTAATTGTCCGTAAGAAATATGCAGAAATGCGATCTCATCATTTTCAGACTTTGCGATTGCGGCTGTTACGCAGGAATCCATTCCACCCGAAACAAGACAAATTGCAAGATTATTTCCCATCAAAATTTATGCGACTTTTTTGATTTGTTCAGAGTATTCGGAAATTTTATTAACCGCCCGTTCTTTTTTGCCAATATTTTTAATACTTTGAGCAATCTCAAATGCTTTTTTGATTTTTTCGTTTGAAGCAAAATCTGCGGCGATTTCCGCCAGAACGCTTGAGCAATCTAAACTGTCTTGAAGGTTTTCCAAAGTTTCACCTTTTTGAGCAATTACAATAGCTTTTTTCCAAACATCTTCGGCACGAAAAATTGCGTTGTTTTTTTGCAGAGATTTTGCGATTTTGTGCAGAAGTTCGGCTTGTTGCCAATCTGCAAGATTTTCACTTTCGCTGTGATGTTCGGCTTCCGAGAAAACAAACAAAGCACGTTCAAGATGTCCGACTTCCGCCATTTTGTCGGCGATCAGTTGTAATGCTTCGCTTTTTTCATAGCTTGCCGAAATGAGTTGAGCAATTCCGTGTGCCTTTTGCCAATCGTCATTTTGCAGCAACCATTGCACAATTTCAGATAATTGCCAATCTCTGTCTTCTTCATCCTTGATTGATAAAGCCAGACTGACAACTTCAAAACTGTTTTGATAATCTTCAGTTTCCAAAATTTTCTCTATTCTTTCGAATGTTTTTTTCCACGCTAATCATAATTTCTATTTAAGCATATTTTTTGCATATCTTGACAACAATTTTTTGTTTCTGTTTAATCCACGATAAAGTGTGAGAGTTATCTCATTCATAAATTAAACGCCGTGAACATCTGCTCCCCAGATGTATTTGTGAAGTTGCAGATTAAGTCGAACTTTTAAATTACTTCGTGAAACAGTTTCGGCGATTTCCTGTAAGTTTTCAACGCCAAAAACGGGCGAAATTAAAATTTCTTTTGTGCAATTTTCAAGATCGTATTTTTTGATGATTGTTTTGGCAAATTCCCAATCAGCCAAATCGGCGATAACGAATTTTACCTCGTCTTTTTCTGCTTTTAATCGCTCCAAATTTTCCCAATTATTTCTTTCCGATTCGCCGGAGGCGGGACATTTTACGTCTAAAATAATTTTTGCACGGTTATCAACTTTTTCGGTTGAAACAAATCCGCCCGTTTCGATTAAAACTTCATAACCTTTGTCGCAAAGTTCTGTGATAAAAGGAAATACACTTTTTTGTGCCAGCGGTTCGCCGCCCGTAACTTCGACCAAGTTGCAGCCGAATTCTTCCAATTTACTAAAAATATCTTCAAACGAAATTTTCTCCCCGCCCGTAAAAGTGTATTCCGAATCGCACCAGACGCAACGCATCGGGCAGCCCGTCAGACGCACAAACGAGCAAGGTCTTCCGGCGTGAGTTGATTCGCCTTGAATTGATAAAAAAATTTCTGTGATGCGTAAATTCATTGATAAATAGATTAAAGGGAAAAGGGACAAGGGACAAGGGACAAGGGACGAGTAGGTTTTGAAAAGTGTTAAAATTTATCTAAAATTAGAAGTGAATTTCAGTTCTAATTTTTATTTCTTTGTCCTCGTCCCTCGTCCCTGTTCACTCGTCCCTATTTATCTTCCCTTTTACCTTTCCGCAATTTGCGATAAACTTTTGTTAATTCAACAAGGAGAAATAATTTAATGAAAGCACAATTGAAAAAATTTATTGACGAGATCGGCAAAGATTCGATTGCGATAATTCCGGCGGCACACGAGAAAACCCGAAGTTATGACACGGAATATAAATTTCGGCAGGATAACGATTTTTGGTATCTGACGGATTTTCCAGAACCGGATGCGATTGCGGTGATTACACCGAATAAGAAAACAAAATATACGATGTATGTTCGCCCGCGTGATCCTTTGATGGAAACCTGGTATGGCAGACGCGAAGGAACGGAAGGTGCGAAGAAGAATTACGGCGTGCAGAAGGCGGTTTCGATAGATAAATTTGAAAAGGAATTACCGAAATTGCTTCACGGTTACGAGAAACTTTATTATCGTTTCGGTCTCGATGAAAAACTCGATTTGGTCATTTTAAATTATCTTTCGGGACAAAGACACGCACGTTTGAAAACCGCTTATCCGCCGCACACGATTGTTGATCCGACCTTGATAATTCACGAAATGCGTCTGCATAAAACTGATGAAGAAGTCGAGAAAATGACCGAAGCCGGCAAAATCGGTGCGGAAGCTCATATTCTGGCGATGCAAAGTTGTGAACCGGGAATGAACGAATTGCAGATCGAATCCATTATCGAACATTATTTTCGTATGAACGGTGCGGTCGGAGTCGCTTATAATTCAATTGTCGGCGGCGGCGAAAATGCGACGATTCTCCATTATGTTGAAAATAACGCGGAACTCAAAGACGGCGATTTATTATTGATTGACGCGGGCTGCGAATACAAAGGCTACGCCTCCGACATCACGCGAACTTTTCCCGTCAACGGCAAATATACAAAGGCTCAAAAAGAAGTTTATGAAGTAGTCCTCGACGTGCAGAAAAAATGTATTGAAGCAACCGTTACGGGAACGACGATCAAAGAACGTCAGGATTTGTCAATCGAATTATTGACCGAAGGAATGAAAAAACTTGGGCTTCTAAAAGGTTCGACCAAAAAGTTAATCAAAGAGAAAAAATACGAAGCATATTATATGCACGGAGTCGGACACTATATCGGAATGGATGTTCACGATGCAGGACGTTATTTCACCGATCAACAATCAAAAAATTCGCGTCCGTTCGCCCCCGGAATGGTTCTAACCGTCGAACCCGGAATCTACGTTCCAACTGATGCAAAAAACGCACCCGCAAAATATCGCGGCATTGGCATCCGCATCGAAGACGACGTTCTCGTAACCGAAGACGGCAACCGCAACCTGACTTCAAAAGTCCCGAAAGAGATCGAAGAGATCGAGGATTTGATGAATAAGGGAAAAGCTAAGAGTGCGAAGAAATAGAGGTAAAAATTATGCAAAATGATTTATCAAAAGTCGTTGCGGAAAAGGTAGCGGTTTTACCGATTGAGAAGCAACAGAAGGTTTTGGATTTTGTTGAATCAATCGAGGAAAAAGAACCGCAGAAAAAATCTCTGTTTGAAAAATTAGCAGAAATTCGTGAGCGTGTGCCTGAAGAAGTTTGGGATAAAATTCCAACCGATGGAGCGGAGAATCACGATCATTATCTTTACGGAGCATCGAAAAAGAAACAATGAATACTGTGTTTGCCGATACTTTTTATTGGATAGCAGTTCTTAATCCAAAAGACCAATGGCATCGCCAAGCACTTGAAATAAAAGAGTTGCTTGGCGATATAAAAGTTGTTACGACTGAAACCGTAATGATTGAACTGCTAAATTATTTTGCAGAGTTTGGAAAAGATTCTCGTCAATCTACTGTTGATTCGGTTCGCACGATAATGACCGATGAAAAGGTGGATTTCATCTCACACACAAACGAAATATATCTTGAAGCATTAGATTTTTATGAAAAACGCTTGGACAAAGGTTATAGTTTAACCGATTGTATTTCGATGTTGATTGTGAAAAGTTTGAATGTGCAAGAAATTTTGACGCACGACAATCATTTTGAGCAGGAAGGTTTTACGATACTTTTATAGAACATAATTTAGCGAGGTGAACTTTTATGCAGACGGAAATTGCGGATACAATTTACAAAAAAGTAAAGACTCTGCCGTTGGACAAACAGGAGGAGATTTTGGAATTTATCGAAGAAAAAATATCTTCCGCAGAAAAAAAAGATACTCGTCCGATTTGGGAAGTGGCGAAGGAAATCAGCGAGAGTGTTCCGCTTGAGGAATGGGAAAAACTGCCTTCTGACGGTTCGATAAATCACGACCATTATCTTTACGGTTCGCCTAAAAAATACAAATGAGGAAAATTTTTGCCGACTCCGTTTATTGGATCGCACTTATAAACCCCGCCGATCAATGGTTTGAAAAAGCACAAAGTGTTGGCGATGATTTGGGAAATTTCCAAATTGTTACAACGGTTGAAGTTTTGACGGAAACATTAAACTTTTATGCTGACCGCGGAACAAACAAACGCGACGCGGCGGCTCGTTTGATTCGTTCAATTTTAATCAATATTGATATTGAAGTTATTCCCTCGTCAAATGAGGCTTTTCTCGATGGATTGGAACTTTACGAATCTCGGCGGGATAAAGGTTATAGTTTAACCGATTGTATTTCGATGCTGATTATGAAAAGTCTGGATTTACAGGAAATCCTGACGCACGATAATCATTTTGAACAAGAAGGTTTTACGGACTTATTATGAAAAAACACTTCTCTTTATTTACTTGCATACTATTTGTTTTGACAGGAATTTCTTGTTCAACTATGGCATCGGTGGGTGATAAATTTGATGTTAAGAACACAAAGGCGATTTTGATTAGTGTTGCAATGTCAGAGATTCATTCCTCGAAAAAAATTATCAAAGACGGCGGGCTATTGATTACTGATTCAAAAGAAATAGCAAAATATGTTGAACTTTTTGACGGAAATTCTAAAGCAGTTTCTCACGCTTGCGGTTACCATTGGCAAATAACTTTTCAAAAAGAAGGTGCGGAACAAACTGAAATTTATATTAACCAAAACTGCGAAGAATTTAATCGCTCGTCAAGAGAAATTCATAAATTCTTAAAGCCGAAATTTGATCAAATCGCTACAAAATCTGAATATTTTATTTCAAATGTAGCGATTGATGTAAACACTTCTCCGGAAGAAGCAATACAAAAATTAACGGAAAACACCAATTATAAAGTCTTTGTGTTAGATAACCTTGAGAATCGTTTTCCATCAATCGAAATCCAAGCTACAGCAATTTCAGATATTCCAGAAGATAAAAAATTATGGGATGAAGCTAAAAGGAAAAACAGCACAAAAGCTGAAAATATTTTGAGGAATGAAATAGAAAAAATACAAAGTAAATATCCAGTAGTTAAAATAGATGAAATCCAATCTCATTATAGTTCTTTTGGCGGTGGAAAGATCGAGGAAAGACCGACAGTAAGAATCAGTTTTCCAATTGGAACAAACTTGGGTGATTTTGAAAGAATTCTAAAGGAAACAATAATAAAAGATAAATATATTGCTGATACTTATACATTGCAGATTGTTAGCAAAAAAAGATTGTCGGCAATAGAAATCAAACAAATGTCTGATATGATGCCGTTTATCAAAGGCGTTTCGACTTATTAATTTCTTAATATTATGACAATCGAAGAAATAGGCAGAAATCTTCCGGCACTTTTTTGTGCGGTGCTTGTAGCGATACTTTTTATTCAATCGGGGCTTGATAAAGTTTTTGATTGGAAAGGAAATATTGAGTGGCTGACGGGACATTTTAAGGAAACATTTTTAAGCGGGATGGTTCCGATGATGGTGGCGACGATCACGGTTTTGGAAATTTTGACGGGATTTTTAAGTGCGGCTGCGATTATCTATTTTCTGGTAACAGGTTCGGTTGGGCTGATATTTTGGGCGGCGGTTCTTGGGACGGTTTCTATTTTAGCTTTGTTTTTCGGACAGAGAATTGCGAAGGATTATGAAGGTGCGGCGGTGCTTGTTCCTTATTTTATTTTGCTGATAATTATGATGTATCTGACGAATCCATTTAAAGCGTAATACGTTATACGCAATTTGTGATATGCCTTTAAATCTTTTCTTAACGAATTACGAATTACGTAAAGCGTATTACTTCCCAAGTAAATCCAAAAGTCTGTCGGGATAATCGGTCATAATTCCGTCCACGCCGATCTCAATCAGGCGTTTCATATCTTCAGTTTTATTTATTGTCCAGACGTGGACTTCGAGATTTTGTTCGTGGGCGGCTTTGACGTATTCTTTTGTAACAAATTGCAGACTGCCGATGCTTTGCGGAACTTGCAGAGCTTGCATTTTGGGCGTGTAATTATCAGCCAAACCGATTTCATATCGTGCCAAAAAGCCGCTTGCTTCAGAAGGACTGGCGGAGGTAGCAACTTCTTTGCAGTTAGTGCGGAAATCTTCTAAAATTTTATCGCTGAATGAACCGACGATGACCGAATCGCTGCGTTTGAATTCGCGGATTAAACTGCATAAATATTTTGTCGGCGATGGCGTTTCGTGTTTCGGTTCGATATTTATCTGAATTTCCGGAAAGTTCTGAAAAACTTCACGCAAGGTCGGAATTTTTATTCCTTTGCCGCGAAATGGGAAAGTTTTACCGTTGTCATTTGTCCATTTAAAACCTGCATCGAGTTTTTGGATTTCATTTAAATTCATTTCCGCAATTAAACCTTTCCCGTTGGTTGTGCGGTCAACCGATTTGTCGTGGATGACAACTAATTCGCCGTCTTTCGTCGCGTGAATATCCAATTCTAAAACATCAACGCCCAATTCAAAAGATTTTTGAAATGCCGCAAGCGTATTTTCGGGAGCAATTCCCCGTCCGCCGCGATGAGCCATAACTAAAGGTTTGTTAATTTCTTTGGTAAAAACTTTATATTCCTCCGCAGGTTTGCCGTTTAAAGTTGCCAGATAAACATAGAATGCGAAAAGAACTATAACGACAACCGAGGCAAAATATAGAATCCATTTGAATATCTTTTTCAGCACAATTTTATTTTAACTTTTGAAAAAACAATTAGCACTTCGGCAAAGCGTGAAAAAGCCGGAGAAAACATTCTTTCCGACTTCCCTGCTTAGTTTGAAAATGCTTTTATACTCTTGTTTTACTGACAATTTGCGATTGTGTTTGACCGTTTCGATATTGTGTAATTTTGTAAGTTACACGATAATTTCTGCCGTATTCACGAATCGTTCTTGTTTGGTAATAAGTTCGGACAACTTGCTGATTATAACGTTCGTTTTCATACCGGTTATTTTGGTTATTGATTTGAACACGGCTGAGCAAGCGTAAAGATTTGTCAGCGTAACTTTAGAAAATTCAGTAAGTTACAAAAACGATGAATTTGAACGAAGTAGAATTTGATATTTATGGTGTCAGCCATTTCATCTCAAACGAGCCGTCTTCATTCCATTTAAATAACGAACGGCGATTTCCTTTAACGTCTAATTCCAGACAATCAATTTCATTTATGGCAGTAGAAATTACGACAAAATTTGCCCGCCCGATCTCGCTTTCTTCTTTGGTCGGATCGCGTTCGGTGATTTCTTTTGGCATTCCGTGAGTCGGTTTTTTACTGATCTGTGTTGGTGCTTCGCCGATGTAGCAGCGACGGCTGAAAAGTGCGGTGGCGTTCCATTGTTCTTCGGCGAGTTCGTCGTCCGTGTGAATCTTCGCCACGCCTTTGATGCGGGCTTGCAGGTTCTCTTGCGTATTATAGAAAAGATATGAAACATTCGGATTTTTTTTAATCTGTTCAATCTTCGGCGAACCGATATGGGAATGAAAGGCAATTTTCGCAGGTTTTCGCCAAAACCGCCGCAAAACAACAATTCGCAGCGAAGGTGCTACGCCGTTTTCCGTTCCGAAAACCGGTGTATGAAAAGGATGTTTTCGGTCTATCACACCTAAGTCTAAATTTTTCCAGACTTTCTTAAGAATATCGCCGTGTGAAATTGGTTTATCCCAGATTGAATTCATAAGTCTATTAAGTGGTAAATGGTAAGTGGTAAGTGAAAATCTTTTATACTTACCACTTACCACTCACCACTTACCGTTTATTTCGTTTATCCCATTTTCTCGATTATAGCACTTGCAAAGTCTGCTGTTGAAGCCGTTCCGCCTAAATCTCTTGTGCGGATTTCTCCTTCTTTGAAAACGTCCATCATTGCATTTTCCATAAGGTCAGCAGCGTCGGTTTCGTCTATGTGGCGAAGCATTAAAACAGCCGAAAGCATAATCGCTGTCGGGTTTGCAATTCCCTGCCCCGCAATGTCGGGAGCAGAACCGTGAACGGCTTCAAATGTCGCCGTGTCTTCACCGATATTTGCTCCGGGAGCGAGTCCGAGTCCGCCGATCAGTCCGGCACAAAGATCGGAAACAATATCGCCGTAAAGATTTTCCATCACGACCACATCGAACTGCTCGGGACGCATCACGAGCTGCATACAGGCGTTGTCAATGATTTTGTCGTCGGCTTCGATGTCGGGATAATCCTTTGCAACATTGTAGAAACAATCCAAAAACAAACCGTCGGAAAGTTTCATAATATTAGCTTTGTGCATCGCCGTAGCTTTTTTTCGTCCCATCCGTCGGGCAAATTCAAACGAGTATTTGGCGATTCGCGTCGAGGCTTTTTCCGTAATAACTTTGATTGATTCGACCACGCCGGGAACAACGACATGTTCCAAACCCGCGTATAAATCTTCGGTATTTTCACGCATTACGACCAAATCCAGTTCGGGATAACGGCATTCGACATTCGGCAGAGCCTTGATCGGACGCACATTTGCGTATAGATCAAGAGCCTTTCGCATCCCGACATTAACTGACGTAAAACCTTTACCGACGGGTGTCATCATCGGACCTTTTAGTGCGACTTTGTTCTTTTTGATCGAATTAATTAAAGAATCCGGCAAGGTCGAACCGAATTTTTCGAGTGCCTGAGCTCCGCCGATCTGCGTTTCCCATTCGATCTCAACGCCCGTTGCTTCGATCACTCCGACAGTTGCAGCAATGATTTCAGGTCCGATTCCGTCGCCCGGAATAAGTGTAATTGTATGTTTCATAAATTTTTAATTTGTTATTTTTGTTCGATCTTATCAATTCTCTGATGAGCTAACTTTACGACTTTAGCTAAATCCTTCATTTCATTTTTTAATTCCTGCATTGAATCCTCACCGCGTATCTGAGCATCAATCAGAGCATTTAACTTTTCCTGAGTATCCTTCTGAGATTCCCGTAATTCTTTTATACTATTTCGTAACTCAATGATACTGCCTTTTGTTTCATCAATTCCAAACAGCATTCTTTCAATCTCATCCGTATGACTTATTGTTAATTGCGATAATAATTGTATCGCTTGCTCAACGGTTTCGATTCTTTTTTCATTTTTGTTAACTTTTTTTTCTAAATCCATATAAACTCCTTGCTTATGTGAGTATTATCAATAAATCTCTTAATTTGATAAAATTTTGCCGTTAAATAAATTTACAACGAATTGTAGATACAAACAAATTTACAACATTTATTATTTTTAATGAGCAGTATTTTAATCATCGGCGGCGGCGTAATCGGTTTAACTCTTGCAAGAGAATTTCATAAAAAAGGCTTTAAGAAGATCACGATTCTTGAAAAAGGTTTAACCGGACAGGAAGCCTCAAATGCTGCGGCGGGAATGCTTGCACCGCAGGCAGAGACCGATCAAGCCGATTTATTTTTTCACTTTTGCAATCAATCAAACAAACTTTACCCGGATTTATCGAAAGAACTTTTGGACGAAACGAGCATAGACATTGAATTAGACCGGAACGGAACGCTTTATATTGCATTTAATGAAAACGATGTAAATGAAATCCGCAAGCGTTACGAATGGCAGAAAAAAGCAGGTTTGGATGTCGAGCATTTAACCGCACGGGAAACTCACAAACTCGAACCTTTTGTTTCGCCCGATTCACTTGAATCTTTGTTT
>MWWE01000062.1_pt1 | contig 16322 bp, 20 predicted proteins | sample 1047301 | NCBI WGS metagenome assembly MWWE01 (sample SAMN06349973, study PRJNA376086) | soil metagenome | isolation source: MS1-1 sample Antarctic (ecotone) soil | place: Antarctica
ACCGCCGTGGTCGCCCCCGGAGGTTTACGCCGGGCTCCGTGAGGATGCTCGAGACAAAATCGAGCGGGACTTGAAAATAGGGCAGGAGCCGCTCTTCTGGATAGACGACGCAGGCATCATCCGTGCTACCGACGACGGCTCTTTCGTGCGCCACATGGGCGACTACGTACGCGCCGGCGACCGAAACATAAAGAGGCTGACAGCCGAGATAGCGGAAGCCGAGGCCGGCATGACGCCCGCAGAATTGACCCGTTCCCGGGCCGAGCTTGAGGAGTTCGACGCGACCCTGGACGGGCTGTCGCTGGACGAGAAGATCTCGGCCCTCGAAGCCGAGATCTCGATACTCGAAGCCGAGGAGGGGGAGGGGGGTGGATAGCTAATGGCCCGCTGTCCGGCGATCAAGGCGAATAGCGAGCGGTGCAAGGGGGACGCTATCCCGGGTGCTGACTGGTGCTACTCCCACGATCCCGACCGCGCCGAGGAGCGCAGGCGCAACGCCTCCAGGGGCGGCAAGAGCGGAGGCGGAGGTCGCAGTTCGGGCGAATTGGCCGAGATCAAGGCGCTGCTCTCCGAACTCACGAACCGGGTGCTCGGGGGCGAGGGTGTTGAGGCGCTGGAGACTGGACGGGCGGCCGTGGCGAACCAGCTCGTGAACACGCGCCTCCGGGCCGTGGAGCTGGAGCGCAAGATCAAGGAGACCGATGAACTGGAGGCGCGCATCGAGGAGTTGGAGCAAGCGGCGGGGCACTAAGGAGGGCGCGGCGGTCCCCGGCAAGGGTAAGATACCCCGCTATGGGAGAGGAGGATCGACAGGACGCGACAAGGACCAACAGGGCGGAGACCGAACGGGAGACCGAACGGGAGACCGAACGGGAGACCGAACGGCCAACCATGCACGTCAGCCGACGCCTGACCGTCTCGGAGGCCGCCGACGGGCTCGGGATCTCCGCCGAAGCCGTCCGCTCCAGGGTAAAACGCGGTACGTTGCGGAGCACAAAAGAGGGCGGGACCGTCTACGTGCTCATTCCGGGACCAGCGCCAGACGACCAAACGCGACCGGGCTACGACCAAACCAGAGCGGGTAGAGACCGGACTAGTGGCCAGACAGCGCTCGAACACGACAGGACCGGCGACCAGGCGGAGCTAGTCGAGTCCCTGCTAGATCAACTAGCCTACATGCGCGAACAACTCGCAGAAGAGCGCGAAGCCCGGAGACGAGCAGATACCATCATGGCCCAACTCTCTCAAGCCAACGCGGAGCAAGCACGAACTATCCGTGCTCTAGAACCTCCGCGAGACGAGCCACACGGGCCGGAGACGGGCGCCGAGACCTCCGGGGGTGTAGACGCCCCAACCGGCCAGGTGGACCGGGAGAAGCCATCCTCGACGGCTCCCCCTGGCCGCGTCGTCTCTAGGGCGTCCTGGTGGCGCCGGTTCTTCGGGTTCGAGTGAATTTCTATCCAAGCGTGTAGCAAGACGCTTTGACTACTGTGCTTATCGGGGTGTGAAATGCCGCTTTGCCCCGGTCCTATCGGATAAGGATGCGCGAAGCTGAATAGGGGTTTCCGAGAAGACAAGCTCTCGGCAATCTAGTGAATAGAGAGAACGGGGCAAGAAGGCGGACCGGGGCTTGGTAGCCCCGGTCCGCCTTGCGCTCACCGCCCACGGCTACCGTGGGCGGTTGCCGTAATTCAGGCCTGTTGGATCAAGGACGGGGACACCACTGCTTGCGAGGGGCCAGTGTCGGTCGGCCCCCCCGGGTTGCCGTGTGTGACCTGGTTGCCCCTACCGGTATTAATGCCCGAATCCGGATTACCGGGCGGCCTGGACGGCTGTGACATATGGAGCCCGCCGTGTTTAGCCATGGCCTCAGAGGCTAAGAGGAGCATCATCATCGCCGCCAGCGCCATGGCCAACACGACCCTCGTACTCCTCTTCAACAATACTTCCATGCTTCTCCTCCCGTGGGGCCGCTGCCCGGTAGCCCCGGGCCTAACGCATCCTTATGCGGACGGGTGTATACAGGTTTGAGACTCATGCTACACAATTGTAGAATGGCCCACCGAGAGCCAGGCCCGGTTGCAGCCGGACGGCGGCGCGGGCTTCACGCGGCACCCTCGCCCCGTAGACTCTCCCCCGTGTGGGGCATACCCTATAGCGAGAGGAATAAGAAAGACTATGGTCCAGCCAGATGCTAACCGCACAGAACCAGAACAAATAGAAGAATTAATGCCCCCACGAGAAAAAATTTTCGTGGGCGGAGGCGATTTTAGAGCCATCGGGCAGCAGTTCCTGGAGGATTTCATAAAAATAGGTGGCCTGAAGCTGAATGAGAAGGTGTTGGATGTGGGGTGTGGAATCGGCCGGATGGCTATCCCCCTCACGAAGTATATGCAAGGCCATAAGGGTGAGTATGAAGGGATTGACATTGTTCAGGACGGAATCGAGTGGTGTAGGGAAAACATAACTAGCAAGTATCCAAACTTTCGTTTTCGCCATGTAGATATTTACAACAGTAGATATAATCCGGAGGGAAAATCCCAAGCTTCAAATTTCCGATTTCCTTATCAGGATGGTACGTTTGATTTTGTGTTTCTGACCTCTGTATTTACACATATGCTGCCAGACGATATGGAGAACTACATCCACGAAATTGTGCGTGTTCTGAGAAGTGGCGGTAGATGCCTAATTACGTTCTTCTTATTGAACGACGAATCCTTAAGACTTTTGGGTGCTGGACAAAGTTCTACACAGCTTACTTTTCGGCACGCCTTTGGCGTATATCGGACAAATAATCAGGATGTGCCCGAAGCGGTTGTGGCTTATGATGAGAACTTCGTACTAGGTTTGTACGATAAGTACGGCCTCGCAATCCAGAAGCCCATTCATTACGGGTCATGGTGCGGTAGAAAGCAGTTCTTACGTTTTCAGGATATTGTAGTAGCGGTAAAAGAGTAGCGTAACCCTACATCTTTTCTTGCTTCCTGTCTCAAGAACGTGTTGCTCACGAATACGGTCTAGCGCGTCCCCCAGAAATATTTGTGACTCATCTAGCGAACTTCCAGGAGAAACGGGGTTCTAGGAAACACAGCATAGCCCCGGTCGCATAGCCCTGTAGGACCGGGGCTCCGCAGCTTCCGGTATCTTCTGGTTAGCGGAAGCCAAGTTTCCGAGAAGACACGCTCTCGGCAGCTCGGTGAATAGAGTCGACGTTAACGAAGCCGACAGGTTTTAGCCCTAGAGCCTCAGAGTTGGCAGCTTTGTTGCTGTTTCCTCCTAGGTGACACAAAAGACGCTGCTGATCTTAGTATGGAAGATCGTCGTAGAAGTTCTGCCCTTCTCCTGCGGGTGCCTTCACAACCGCGCTCAACCTTTCATTGACCCAAAGCACGGCATCACTCTCAGTACCTTGGACAAGCACCCCTCTCCCTACTTGCTTACCACTGGCATCCGTAACCTGAAATTCGCTTCGTTTGGGGTCTACGCCTAAGTCTAAGCCCTTTACCCCAGCCTCCAAAAAACCATCGATGAATCTTTCAGACTCTGTAGTCTGCTCGGAGTACGCATATCTAGGTGTAAGAATGCCTACGATCTGGATCACCTCATCCCCTTCGGAAGACTCATAGGTTACTCGCCGAGTCTCTGGGTTAGCCTCTTTCTCTTTGGATGATAATTCGTAGGGTTCGTTCGTTTGTAACGTATAATCGCCAACCTGATTTGGGATGAGATCTTGAAGCGAGACTTCTCCCGTCGCTTCCTGCTTGCCCCCACTTAGCTGTTGCGCTATCTTCTTCATCGTTCCCCTACTACTGTCAGCGTCTGCCAATAATAATGCCCAGACCCCGACCGCTATCACTAGCAATACCAAGAGTGCCACGGCCATACCGATGTAAGTGCCGGCACCCAGGCCGAAACTACGCAAGAATCCACCCGTACCACCTTGCGCGGGCGCAGCGGGAGCCGGTGGCGGCGGTACATTGGGTACATCAGGTGTGCTTATTCTCCCCGGTTTTAGTATCGGCGCGAGCGGGCCAGTTGGTTCCTCTGCAAGCGGGCCGTTTGGTCCCTCTAGATCAGGATGCTGGGCTGTCCCACAGTTAGGACAAAAGCTTGTCGTTTGTCTTGTTTCTGTGCCACAGTTCTCGCAGAAATGGCTGCCACCCTCAGACACAGCGATATCTCTCCCCTATAAATGGCCAACTGCGGCAATATTAGGCACCACGTTCGACTCTAGTCAACTTTTTCAAATGCCTTAACCTTGGTACAGCCACCAGAAAAGTATTACGCGTCATACCTAACGGATTTGGCTCTCCCCCGGTCGCATAGACCCATAGGACCGGGGCAAAAGGGCGTCAGCTTCCGGTACGCGCAGACTTCTCGGATACCGCACATCCGTTACATTGATCTTGTAACCCCAGACCGGATGAGGGAGCGGATCGGGGCCGGAGACCCGTAGTAGGACGCCGGCCTGTTTTTGATATTAGACGCTCTGCCTGTTAGCGCCCCGTTCAGTCTAGTTCCTCGCCTACAACCCGCCATACACCTCTTCCAGCGCCTTTCTGGTGCTATCCCATTCTTCTCTCTCCTCCTGCCTCCGTTCCTTCTCCGTCGGCGGTCTCTTCCGTTGCACGGCCTCGCAATTCGTCGTCTCGTCCATGTGATCCACGTCCGCCTCGTCATTGCCCGGGCCGCAGTCCACCACGTCCTTCTCTTTGTCTGTCGTCCTCACGTAATCGTCCCCTTCTCCAGCGTCTACCCGGTCGTTCTGTTTGGAACTGTAGTCGGCGTCTGCCCATATCAGGTCGTCTCCGCCCCCACCCACGAATAGATCCTTGCCCGGCCCTCCCTTCATTTCGTCTCTGCCCGCCGTCCCAATAAGTCGGTCGTCTCCCTCGGTTCCGCCCACGACGTTGGGCTTCGCGAGGGCGTCCGCAGCACTAAATGCAATAACAAGCAATGGCAAAACCACCACGATAATCAGGAACAGGGCAGTCAGGAACAGGGTTAGCAGTACTATGGCTACCTGCCATAACTTTTGAAGCGACTTAAACCAATTTATCGCCTTGCGCACCATTGGGAGCGCCCTAACCCAAATTACTGCTTTGCGTGCAATCGGGAGTGCCTTAACCCAAAGCGCCTTACCCCCACCCACCGCATTTCTCATATCGCCCCTTCGGTTTGAATGAGGAGAACCCCGTAGAAGGTACTTTAGCCGACCCGAGACAAAAAAGCCGGAGCCCCGCGCAAAGCGAGACTCCAGCCCAGTGCCTTGCTTACCCAGCGTACGCCGCCCCCACCGCTATCGCCCTCACAAGACGGCGTGGGCGCCTGCGCACTCGGGACAAAGCATGTCGCCCTCAAAGAACGTCAGGTGGGCCTCGGGGACCTCGACGAGCTCACGATGCCGGAACCTCCGGCCGCATCCCGCGCACGGGGCGGTCTTCTTGCGCACGACCCGGACGGCCGACACGTGCTTGCACTCGCCACCCCGGAAGTCTGGACAGGAGCAACGCGGAGTCGGGACCAGGCGGACGGTGTAGACCGCCGCGCCGGTGCAGCTCGGGACGCGGTAGACCCCGGCGCGGAAGCTGGCGGCGATCTCCTCGAAGGCCTCGCCGTAGAGGGAGAGAGCGCGGTCGGCGCGGGTCTCCTTGCGGGTGGTTGGTGGTGGTGGTTGCGCTAGACTTCTCTCGATCACGATGGCCTCCAAGCTCTTCGTGGTCCTGGCCTCCGGGGAGTTTGGCGCTCTCGCGGGGGCCGTTTCTTATGTCTAAGGGTATTATAAACGAGGTCTTGAACTTGCGCAAGACCTTCGGTACAATATTCTCAAGTAGCCTACTCGGAGGTGTAGATGGAGAAGTTAAAGCGACTGAGAGAGGCCAGCGGGTTAAGCCAAGTGAAGTTAGCCGCTCGTGCGGACCTCAATCCCGCAACGGTTAATCAGATCGAGCGGGGGATGCGCGACGCCAGTCCCGGCACGCTGCGGAAACTGGCGGACGCTCTCGGTGTAAGTCTCTACGAGTTGATGGAGGAAGAGGCCCCAAAAGACCAAGCGCCGCTGTCGCCTGAAACTCAGCAGCGGCGCAGCACGAGCGCGGAAGGTGAGCTGGATATCCAGGCATTGGTGCGACAGCGCCTATCACGGTTCGACCGAGAGGTAAACGACCCGGAAAGCACGAAATTCAAGTCCGCCACACTCGCCACAGACTGGCTCACAGATGTTCAGAATGAGGCGACGGACTGGATTACCTGGGGGCTGCATGACGCAGTAGCTCCTGAAGCTTCTACGGTCGATACCCTGCGTGCGGGCCTTTGGGCGCTGGGCTTGATCGCGGAGATCGGGCGAATCAAGAGACTCGCGGAGAGGCGCATCCAAGCTAACCAAGAACCGCCGGATGAACTAGCCCGCAAGAGAGCAGAGGTTGCGAGTCGAGAGCTTCAAGAGGCAGGGCGCCGACTTCAGGAGTTCCAGGCAGCCAGTGGATGAGAGGTGTTGCAAAGAAAAGGCCGAGCCCCGAAGCCCGGCCAAATCCAAAACCCCTATTCCCAAAGGAGTTACTAGGATGATACCCGAGAATACCCCGGAGCGCATCGAGCTGATGGTGATGTTCCGCATCATCTCCCGCCACTCCTGGGACGTGCTCCAGGGCTGGCACAAGGCCTGTCCTGGAAGCACCGTAGAGCACCTCATGAAGGGAACCGGCCTCTACGTGTTGATTCTCCCGGCGGGCGGCGCTGGAGAGAGTGAGGCCGCGTGAGTGACTTGATTTCTAACGAGGCCACCGCCGATACAAGACGCACCGAGGAAAGTATCCGTCGTAGCTTCGAGCTTTTCTGTGATGGTGTAGTCGAAATCAGAGCTTTCGACGGTTCGGGCTACATTCACAGCGGATATTTTGACAACGCCGAAGACTTCACCAAAGCCGCAAAGCGCCAGGATGCCGCCGATCGTAGCGCGCACGTTACCTTGAACCCCGTACACTCAGCCCTACTAGCCAGGCGTAACAACAATGTAAAAAAGCTTGGTCGCCGGGATTCTGCTACGCCCGATAAGCACATACTACGGCGCAGGTGGCTCCTGGTGGATTGCGACCCCGAAAGACCTGCGGATATCCCAAGCAGCGCCGAGGAAAAGTTTGCAGCGTGGGATAAAGCGCGGGATATAAAAACCGCCCTCGAGTTGCGGGGGATCTCAGGAATAGTAGAAGCCGATTCTAGTAACGGATACCACCTCTTAATCCCCGTAAACCTTCCGAACGATCATCAGAGTACCGAGCTTATAAAAGGCGTGTTGGAAGCATTAGATTTACTCTACGGCGACAAGGCCGTAAAGATAGATACCGGCGTCTTCAATGCGTCCCGCATAACCAAGCTCTACGGCACGACTCCGCGTAAGGGTGATGGCACGGAAGATAGACCTCACCGGCCCTCGTGCTTGTTGAACGTCCCGGAAAATCTGCAACCTAACCCTCGTGAGCTCCTCGAGGCCCTGGCTGCGGAAAGACCCGAACCCGATCAAAACGAACAGCCGCGTGAGTCGAACTCCAATTCAAGCAATGGTTCCCGCGAACCTCTTGACGTCCCGGAGTTTATCAGCAAGCACGACATAGAGATACTGCGTGAGGGCGCTTGGAATGGCCCCGGAGTCTGGGCGAACTCACACAAATGGATAGTGCCGTGCGCCTGGCAGGGGCACACGGATTACTCCTGTCACATCATCCAGGCAACTAGCGGCGTTATATCAGCAAGGTGCAAGCACGATTCATGCCAGGGGCGAAACTGGCAGGACTTCCGCACGGTTTACGAACCTGACGCGTACACACGAAGCCGGGAGACAGCTTCAAAGCCTGAGAATGCCAGCAATGACAGCAAGTTTCAAACCCCGATCAGTCCAGAGGCAAACCCTCTACTCGCGGGTCTGGTGAACCTGGCCGCCATGATCGAGAACGGCGTGGAGGACCCAGAGGAGCTGGAGCCGGGCATACTCCTTAAGGGTAGGGTGCATCACATCTTCGCACCGGCGGCGGTCGGCAAGACGTACCTTGCGATATGGTTCGCCGCTCGCCAGATCAAGCAGGGGAGAAGAGTTCTCTACATGGACGCGGAGAACGGCGCTCGCATCTTCACGGAGCGGCTAAGGGCAATGGGATGCAAAACCGAGGACATTAGCAAGTACCTGTCTTATCTCCCGTTCCCCACCCTCGACATGAGCGCGGCGGGGATCGCAAACTATAGCGCCCTGATAGAGCACATAAACCCGGCCCTGGTGATCTTCGATTCGTGGATCAAGTTTCTGTCTTCGGCGGGCCTGGCCGAGAACGAGAACGACGATATAGCACGGTGGGCGTCGTCGTTTCTTCAGCCGATCCGCAATGCGGATATTACGAGCGTAGTGCTTGACCACGTACCGCACGAGGGCAACCGGAGCCGTGGCGCATCTCGTAAGCGGGATGAAGTGGATGTGCAATACAGCTTAATCAAGACAAAGAGATTCGACCGGGCTACCGTGGGCGAGATCCGGCTAAAGCTCGAGAAGGACCGCGAAGGCTGGCTTCCGGAGTTTACGACGTTCTCCATCGGCGGCGGTAAGGACGGATTCGTTTTCGAGCGGTCTAGCGGTACCGTCGCCTGGCCGGGGCAAATCATCTTGAAATCCAGGGAGAAAGAAGCCTTCGAGATACTGGCAGGCGAGTTCGGAGAGGCCGGGGCGCGACACAACGAATGGCTAAAAGCGTGCGAGCGTAAAGGAATAAGTAGGACGACGTTTAGACGCGCAAGAGACGAGCTTATTAGGGGCCAGGCGGTACGCCGCGAAGAGGACACAAGTGGCCCCTTGTATTTCCCGGCCCTGGTCCCTACAGGGGCCAGGGGGGGTGGCCCCGACTTTTTCCCATATATAACGGTAATTCCCGATAGGGGCCAACAGGGGCCACATAGGGGCCATGAACCCGATGGAACCAAGGAGGGGCCACAGGGGCCACCCTCTTTAGAGAGTGGCCCCTTGGCCCCTGCCCATGAACCCGGGGCCAACGACGAGATAATCGAACGTGTCGAGCAAGCACTTGAATTCGGCAACGCCCCGAAAAAGGCATTAGAGAATTACCGGAGCGGAGATCAAGATAGCGACTCCGTGGTTAGGTCCGTAATGCACTACCACGCCCGGGGACGGGACGATATAGAGCGGTGGCGGGCTCCTGTGATTGCTGTTGTGGGGGAACGGGCTACATCGTCCGCTCCGTCCGCTCCAAGAGACGAACCGGACGATTCCGCCGGGGGACTCGGGGGTTATCTCCGAAGAATTCGAGATGAGAAGAGAGCCGCGAAGGAGGCGGATCATGAGTAAGCGGCCGACACGCTGCGACGCCTGCAATCGGCGCATCCGCCTGAGTCACCACGAGTTCATCTTGCGAGACTTCGAGACGGAGCAGATAGTCGGGCGCTACCACACCCGGCCTGGCTGTCAGGTCGCGGCTGCTGATTACTTCGTGTCCGGCGTTGCTCTTCGCGCGACCGTCTACCACCCGGAGCGATGCGGGGACGACCGGGAGGCTTGTGACGGTGGGGTGTCGGAGTGGGCAGCATGACAAGCCTACTGGTGCTTTGGTCAGCGGCGAGTGCGGCCGTGGGCGTTCTGGCAATAGTGGTTGCGGTGCGAGAGCGTAGGCGTGGCTCGGGGTGGTGGATGCTCCCCGCGATCTGCGGGGTGCTGCTGATAGCGAGCAGCGTTCTCCGTTTGGTGTGGGCCTCGTGAAACCCGTCCTTCAGTCGGTCCTCGTCCGGTTCGAGAGAGAAGGCGTGGAACTATCGGTTACCTACGGACACGGCTACGGACACGGCTACGGACACGGCTACGGACAACCCTCGCCCGGCACCAAGAAGCGCACCCGGAGAGCGTCGAGGATGGCGCGTGCTGGGCTCCAGGTCGCCCTCGATGGGTTGGACCGGGGGGATGCGCTATGGGGTGGCTATGGCACGGACACTCACGAGTCAACGGACCGGGTTCTAGTAGGCGACCTCCTCCTCCTCCTCCTCCTCCTCCTGGACCCCTCTTCACTATCCGAGGAGCACCGGCCGGGGGCGGCGTATACATGAGTACCGTGGTCTTTCTGGTGTGGGCGGCATTCGGTGTCGCATTGGGCGTGTACGCCACGTTTGTTGCCGAGCGAGAGCGGAAGCGTGGCGCGTCGCGCTGGTCGTGGATGGCGCTGTGGGCCCTCGGACTCGTGTTGCTCAGCTTTGGCTTCTTGCGGTTGACGGTGATGGTGTACTCGTGAACTTGGGCGGGTGCTGGCTGTGCAAAAAGAACGGGAGCGGAGCCGGGGCGGCGGTGATGATATGAGCCTCCGAAGCCGCCTCAAGCAGCTTGAGGCCAAGACGCCCGATCAGCGGCCCGAACCGCCGTGGTCGCCCCCGGAGGTTTACGCCGGGCTCCGTGAGGATGCTCGAGACAAAATCGAGCGGGACTTGAAAATAGGGCAGGAGCCGCTCTTCTGGATAGACGACGCAGGCATCATCCGTGCTGTTGACGACGGCTCTTTCGTGCGCCACCTGGGCGACTACGTACGCGCCGGCGACCGAAACATAAAGAGGTTGGAGGCCGAGATAGCGGAAGCCGAGGCCGGCATGACGCTCGAAGCGCTGGCCCGTTCCCGGGCCGAGCTTGAGGAGTTTGACGCGAGCCTGGACGGGCTGGAGCTTGACCAGAAAATAGAGGCCCTCAAAGCCGAGATCGCGCTTATCGAGGCCGAGCCCGGGGGGGGTGTATAGCTAATGGCCCGCTGTCCGGCGATCAAGGCGAATGGCGAGCGGTGCAAGGGGGACGCTATCCCGGGCGCTGGCTGGTGCTTTTCGCACGACCCCGACCGCGCCGAGGAGCGCAGGCGCAACGCCTCCAGGGGCGGCAAGCTCGGCGGACGAGGTAGGGGCTCCGGCGAGCTCGCGGAGATCAAGACGCTCCTCACCAACCTGACAGATCGGGTGCTCGGGGGCGAGGGTGTCGAGGCGCTGGAGACCGGACGGGCGGCCGTGGCGAACCAGCTCGTGAACACGCGCCTCCGGGCCGTGGAGCTGGAGCGCAAGATCAGGGAAAGCGATGAACTGGAGGCGCGCATCGAGGAGTTGGAGCAAGCGGCGGGGCGCTAAGGAGGGCGAGGTTTTCGTCCCCCGGCTTGCGCGGGACTGGTTAGGGGTACGGTCCCCCCGTGGACGCGGACTCTACAAGTAATCGCCAACGTCTAACCGTGCGTGAAGCGGCAGAGGTCCTGCGGATATCTCAGCATGCTATCCGCCAGCGTATCCGGCGTAACACGCTCGCGTCGGAGAAAACCGCCACTGGCCGGGTATATGTTCTCCTTGACCGGGACGCCCTGGTATCCGGCGAGCCATCCGAGGATACATCCGAGGATACATCCGGAGAGGCGTCCGGCGTTGATCCCGTGCAGATGCTACGCGAGCATAACCAGATGCTACGCGAGCAGCTCGCGGAGGCACACGCGGCGAACCGCGAGAACCGCCGCATCATCGCCGGGTTGATACAGCGCGCCCCCGAGCTAAAACCTCCGCGAGACGAGCCATACGGCCCCCAGACAGCCCCCGAGGAGCCGGAGGGTACAGACACCCCAACCGGCCGGGTGGACCGGGAGACGGGCGTACAGCGCCGTTCATGGTGGCGGCGATTCTTTGGGTTCGAGTAACAAGAGGAGGTCCTTCGGGCACGAGTGATCAATCCTTTAATATGTCGGCAGGACAGTTCTAGAAAAGGGGTTCGCTTTTGCCGCGCTGGTTAAAAATTGGGCTGATTGGTTGTGGGGGACTGGCTGTGCTGGGCGTGGTGCTTCTCGTTGCTGTATTCGCAGGCGTAATCATCGGCAGCGAAGGGAGTAAGAAAGGCTCGGGGGCACCTGGCTCTACCAGCGCAGAGAGCGCAGAGAGTGCAAAGAAAACTGCACCTAAGAGCGAACAAGACCCCGAGAATATCGAGGCTGCCGTAGGAGAAAACGCCGAACTGCGAGACCGAACCCTAGTTGTCAACGAGGTTGAGCGAAACTTTACCCCACCCGGTCGAATTTCCGGGCTTGAACCCGGAAACGAGTTTGTCCGCGTATCTGTCACCTTAACGAACACAGGAGATGAAAGCTTCAATTACAACGTACTGAACTTTAAAGTCCAGGACTCAGCTGGAGTACAGAGCGGCCACGATTCCCGGGGTGAGTCGGATATTCCATATCGCGTCGGTTATGGAGGGCTTGCCCCTGACGGAGAGTTGTTGGGCAACATGGTGTTCCAAGTTCCGCAAGGCGATAGCGGGCTAAAGCTGATATACAGCGGGACAACTGTTAGATCGGAACGGACCATAACCGTCACTTTGTAACGGCGCACTATGCTTAGAGGGGTTTCCGAGAAGGCGCCTTCTCTCACTACCGAACATTTGTTACAGCCTACTTGTAACACCGAGCCGTGTTGTGCCGTGCTGTGTCCGCGTACACCAAAAGGGCCGGAGCCCCGATAAGGAGCCCCGGCCCGGTGTCAGTGGTTAGTCTCTGTCTCGGACGTTCGGCATCCCGAGCGCCGCGAAGAGATGCGGCCAGGCCAGGCGAGCCTCATCCTCCGTGTACGAGCCGTAGGAGAGGGCTCCGCCAGGGCCGTACGTGACGTCGTCCTCGTCCACCGGCGCGAGCAAAGCCTCAGACTCCTCTCCTTGCCAGCGGGTCCAGGCGACCTCATGCACCCGATACCTGGCGGGGTCTCCCGGGAGCTTGTATAGCGTGTAAGTCACACCCCGGTCGTCCGAGGACGTGGCCATCGAGTGATCGGTCCAGCTACCGACTTCTTCGGCTGTGAAGCGCACCACCTCGCCCAAAAACGTCCCGTCGGCGCTGTACCCGCCTACCTCCACCTTGACCTTGTTCTCTTCGTTCATGCTTCTCCTCTCGTTCGATCGTCTCCAATTGGAGACTTAGAATACTCAACTGCTGCGGGCTGGTGGTCCCCGGCTCCTCGCAGGCATGGGATATCAGCCGGTGACGAGGATCAAGACGAGCGAGGGTAGCGCGAACGCCACCCCCGTCAGTAGCGCCCGGATCACAGGCTCGCCGCGAGGCTTGCGCGTGAGGCCCTCGCCGCCGTCCGTTCGGCCTTCGCCCTCCGAGCCTTCGCCTTCGCTTTGGCGCGGTGGATCGTCGCGAGGCTGATGTGGTAGCACGGCTTTGTCGCGAGACACGGGCAGGACTCATGGCCGCCGCCGATGCCTAGATCGACCTCGTAGAAGTGGCCGCCCGAGCCTTCGACGCTGTACCGGCCGTGGCCAAGCGGCTCAACGATGCGCTCGGGGTAGAGGCGGAGTGCTTTCTGGGTAACGGTCTCGCGGGTGACTGGTGGTGCTGTATCCTTCGTGGTGTCCATTGAGCCTCCGCTCTTTGGGCCGTGGTCCCGGAGGCTGTAACCTCGCGGGGCCTTCTTTATCTGACACCGCTAGTATAGCAAATCTCGTCCAATAGTGCAACAATTTTGCCCATTAATGGTACAATAAAGCTAGACAGGCCCAGAGCGGAGAGGAGCAAAATTGGCTACTATTGGCGCGGTAATGCCGAACATAGACGGGGAAAAGCTCAAAGCGTTACGTGATGCACGCTTCCTCTCTCACCGGGAGTTAGCGAAGCTCGCCGGCGTGAGTCCTACCACGGTCCTAAATCTGGAGAATGGCGAGACAGAGGCGCAGCGGCGCACGGTCCGCAAACTGGCCGAAGCCCTAGACGTAGCACCCTCCGAACTGGTGGAGAATTAAGAGTATGGTTTACCTGAAGCTGTACCTAAAGTTAAGTCAAAAGTGCCGCAAATGAGGAAAAACTAGGACGCTGAAGTTGCTTTCTAAGAACGTAGTACCTGTATAATGAGCCCGTGTTGATAGTTTCATAGCGTGCCCGGGGTTCTTACCCGAGGGGTTAGCGACTTTGAGTTTGGACGCTCTGCTAATACCCTCCACAAGAACCCCGCGGATAACCCGGAGGTTTATGACACGCTCTTTCCTGAAAAGCTTTATAGCAGAATGACTCCGATAAAGCATTGTTTTTGTGTACCGTTAGCGGCATATTTCTGCGCCTCGGAACATCTTGAGCGTAACGAGAGCAGCACCCCACTAGATACCGCTCCCCTCGAGGGGAGCTTTGGCGTGCTCGGAAATAGCAGCAAAAAGGGACGGGGTCACTACGCCCGTCCCTGGAATCTCTTACACCCCTCACCACCACGAAAGGAGCGTACGTGTACATTCTACCAGCTTACGCCCACCCTCTAAACCAGAAACTCGCCCGGAGACTCCCCCTGTGAGCGGGGCGGACTCCGGCGTGCGGTCGGAGCAAGCTACCACCGAGGAGCTGCGCAAGCGCCTCGACTGGCGTTATCGCGAGATAGTCGAAGAGTCCGGCATAGACCCGGCCGTCGCGCATGAGCGCGACTACTACCTAGAGAAGACGAAGACGGGCCTGCAAAGGCTAGGCTTCACGCGCAAGCAGCAACAGGCTCCGGCCATCGTGATACCGAGATTCAGCCCATCGGGAGAGGAGATCCCACCTCAAATCAAGCCGGACAGTCCGCGCCTGGTCGAGACTCGGGGCAAGGTGAGAACGGTCAAGTACGAGTATCCGCCAAGCACGCCGGTCCGCCTGAGTGTCCATCCGCGAGCGGCCAAGATGATGCGCGATAGGCGCTATCCATTGTGGATTTGCGAGGGAGACAAGAAGGGCGACTCCCTCGTCTCGCGCGGCGCGGTCGCCGTGGTTCTCCAGGGTGTCGGGTGCTGGCGGGTGCCGCAGGATTGGGAGGATATCAAGCTACACGGCCGCGAGGTAATCATCGCCTTTGATGCTGACGTGATGGTCAACCCAAACGTACAGCGGGAGCTCAAGGCACTGGCGGCGTTCCTGAAGGAGCGCGGCGCCCTCATAAAGTTCTTGAGATGGCCCGAAGCCTACGGGGGAACCAAAACCGGGGTAGACGACTTCCTCGCCGGCGGCGATGGTACGGTCGAGGACCTCTACCGGCTGGCGGACGAAGCCCCGGACGAAGAAGCTATACCGGTGGGTACTCCCATGGCAGACATAGCCCCGGAGACCGTCGAATGGCTATGGAATCGACGCATCCCCAAGGGCAAGGTGTCTATCCTCGATGGCGACCCCGGCAAGGGTAAGAGTACGATCCTTTACGATCTGGCAGCCCGTGTCAGCGCCGGACTGAATCTACCGGACGGCCAGTCGGTTGAGAAGGCCGGAGTAATCATCGTCTCAAGAGAGGATGGCGCGGCGGACACCATCGTCCCTCGCTTTATAGCGGCTGGCGGGGACGTTAACAACGCTCGAATCATCGGGTCCGGAGAAGACTTCGTAATCCCCGACGACCTCGACAAGCTGAAGCGGGCCATAAAGCAGACGGGGGCCGCTCTCGTAATCATAGACCCGGTCATGTCGTTTCTAGCGGACGACGTCAACAGTAACTCGGACCAGCAAGTCCGTCGGGCCTTACAGCCTCTCGTAGATGTAGCTGAAGAGACCGGAGCGGCTATCAAGTTGTGTCGGCACATGAACAAAAGTTCCGGCGGCGGACCGGCGATCTACCGGGGGCAGGGCAGCATAGGAATTATCGGCATAGTGCGCTCGGGCCTTATGGTAGGCGACCACCCCGACAGAGACCAGGTGTTTATCCTGGCCGGCCAGAAGTCCAACCTATCGAAACCGCCGGAGAGTCTCGCTTACCGGATAAGGTCCGCTGGCGCGGATAACGACACGGCCGTCATAGAGTACTTGGGAGTTTCAGAAGTCACAGCGCAACAGATGAGTACCACGCCCCAGGACGAAGGGGAGCGTGACCGCCTGTCGGAGGCCCGCGACTTCTTAAAAGACACCCTGCGAGCCGGTCCCGCACCTACCAAGAAGATCAAGGCGGACGCTGGCGAGGCCGATATTTCGTGGAGGACTATCGAACGCGCAAAGACTTCTTTAAAGATTCAGACGTTCAAGGACTCGGAGACGTTGAGATGGATGTGGACGTTAAACGGCCCGCCCGAAGACGGCGACGACGACCACAAAGACAGGGACGAAGGCCGCCACTCGTCGCCTCGTCGTCCGAACGTTGGCGGAGTTGGCGGAGTTGGCGGCCTTCAATGTTCGTCGTCAAGGCCGCCAACTTTGGCGGAGATGGCGGCCTTCAACTCTACTACTACTACTACTACTATTAATAAGGGATATATAAGGGAAGACCGCCAACTCCGCCAAGACCGCCAAGGGCCTAACGGCGGGCGACGAGGCGACGAGATTTCAACTCCGCCAACGAAC
>MWWE01000063.1_pt1 | contig 16307 bp, 22 predicted proteins | sample 1047301 | NCBI WGS metagenome assembly MWWE01 (sample SAMN06349973, study PRJNA376086) | soil metagenome | isolation source: MS1-1 sample Antarctic (ecotone) soil | place: Antarctica
CGCACAAATTGACGCTTTCCATCACTGAGGCCGCCGCGCTCTCGGGACTGTCGGCGAATCATTTACGAGAAGCGATTAAAGCGGGGAAGCTGAAGGCGAAGATTGTTGGCAGAGGCTACAAGGTGCGCCCCGACTATCTCCGAGCTTATGTTGCAAAGGTGCTGAAGTGAGCGAGAATGAAGAACAAAGGTTAAATCACCGCTGCGAAATCATATTTCGTAGCTCCAGTATTATGGACGGCGTAATTAATTATGATGTCTCTGTAAATGGGGTTGAGGTTTACGGTGCTTGGGGCATAAAACCTGATGAAATAAGCCCGACGGAGCTTACAAAACACATGTGGCAATTCGATAGCGACTTATATGCGGTCGTGCGCGTGGCCGCCGCCGCCGCTTTTCGTGCTGCTGCTTCTGACGGATTTGTTCCAGCTGAGGGGAAATTCCGGGGTGAACTCAAGGTGACACTCCCGGGAGAAAAAGGAAGACTGCGAAAGTGGACGGCGGCGAAGCTGGAGCTAAGGTTACGAAGCGCGGTCAGGACATTCAGGAAAAGGAGATACCGCAGCCCGACGCTGCCGGAGGTCGCCGCCGAAATGAAGATGCCTGTGGCGACACTGAAAAAGCTATTACAGCGGTACGGACTACGGTACTTAGATTATAAAAAGGAGCCATAAGAGAGCTGACGCATATCCTTATTTTTAGCCACTTACGTTGATATTTTTCTCACACATAAGGAGAAATATGCTAGTATAGGAACGATGAGAACGAACGAAAAGGAAAAGGCAAGCACAGAGTTAAAAGTTTGACGACTCTCTCTGTACCTGCCCAGTATGGACGAACCTCCAAAAGGAAGCCGTTACCGTGTCTGATTATAGCCAAAAAATATCCGAGCGCAATGTAAAGTTGCGCGAAACATTTCGAGCCGCGCCCGTTGCAGTGAAAACTACCGTTCACCGCGCGGGCGTTTTGTCGTCTTAGTGCATTTCAGGAAAGGAATGAAGTATGCGACTCGACACATCAGCATCAATCGGAGAATTTATGAGCGCGTCGGAATTGGCGGCGGCGTGGAACGTCACCCCGGCGACCGTAAGAAATCTAATTAAGCGGCGCGAGTTGCCGGGCTACCGCATCGCCTCCAAATTCCTTGTGAGACGCGCCGACGCGGAAGCGTACATTCAGCGCGTAGCAACGCAGGCACAAGCGGCGGCTGCATAACCCCAGACGCGACAAGAGCCGGGCAGCAACCCCCGGCTCAAGTCAAAACCTCTTTAGCAAAGGACGGACAGAGGCTATGAAGATTCTAAACGAAACCACTTCTAAATTCAATCGTTATCAGTCGCCGCTCGTTCGCGTCTCACGTCGCGCACCTTGCCCCGTATGCGGCAAGCCAGACTACTGCGGCGTTCGCGCTGACGGTACGGCGTGCATCTGCATGCGGAAATTTTCCGCCCGGCCAACGCGCAACGGTGGATACCTTCACATCTTCGACGATTCGCCGCTCATAAGATTGCCGCGACCGCCCGTACCGAAACCTAACACGGACGCCCCGCGCGCCGACGGCGAACGATTGAGCGTCGTCTATGAATCGTTTCTCAATCACTTGGTTCTGGCCAACGAGCATCGCGCAAATTTACGCGAACGGGGGCTATCAGACTCGGCAATCATAACGCACGGTTATCGAAGCGCGCCGACAACCATCTTCGCCGCCAACGTCGCGCGCGCACTTGCCAGAGACCACGACTTGAAGCATGTGCCCGGCTTCTACCAAAACGGCGACAAGTGGAGCATGAATTTTGGCGAATGGAATCAAGGAATCATCGTTCCGGTGCGCGACGCGCACGAGCGCATCGTCGGGTTAATGATTCGCCGCGACGAAGCGAACGCCAGACCGAAATACGTTTGGGTCTCGTCGAAGGATAAGCCGAGCGGGGCATCGCCGGGTTCGCCGCCACACTTCGCCAACGTCAAAGTTGCGCGCGCAACCGGCGAGATGCTCGTCTCTGAAGGCGCGCTGAAATCTTCGGTCATCAGTGAACTAACAGGGCAAGCCGTGTGTGGCGTCGCAGGCGTGACGAACTTCACCGAAACCTTCGGTTCAGACCTTCGCCGAGCGTTGCCTGAATTGCGCCGCGTCGTTGTCGCTTATGACGCGGACTTCCGCACGAACGTCGCCGTGCGTCGTGGACTCGACCGCATCAAAGGCAACTTGAGCGCTGCCGGACTCGACGTGCTGACGCGCATTTGGGATAAGCAGGCGGGCAAAGGCCTTGACGACGTGCTCGTCGGAACAGGGGGTGTGCGATGAGTGCAGCCTTTCACGACCTGAGAGAAGCCGAGTTCCGCCGACACGAACAAGCGCATTTACGTCGCGGCAACCTCGCCCTGCTTCGCAATGCAACGGCATCGAGCGACGAGAAGCAGACCGCCGAACACACCGACATTCACCAGAATGACGTTGATGCGGAACGCGCCAAGCGATTAATCGGCGACTACGGGCACACGACCGACGCCGCAAGTTTGTTACTCGCCGGTGCGAACTGCCCGCCCGAGCATCGCGGGTTCATTGACGCCGTTGTCGGTGTCGCTGGCGACCGCACGGAATGGTTTTCCGTGACTGACGATGTTCTCGCCAAACGCGCCGGACGCTCGACCAAATGGGTACAGACTCACCGTAAAGAACTGCTTGAGTGGGAACATAAAAACGACATTACCTTTATCGAAATTGAAGACTCTTACACGGATGCAGATGGCACACGCCACGCGCACAAGTACCGCGTACATCTCGCCAAGTATGCCGCTGATACGAAACTAGACGCCGAGCACTCGGCGGAATGGTATTGCAATCCCGGCAAAGCCTTAGAAGCGGCTGCTGAGACATACCGCGACAGCCTGCCTACGATGCCGGCGCGTAAGAAGCGACGGCGCGCATACACGCCGAGCGCCGCGCAGATAATCGAGCGCGAACTGAAGCGGGCGCGAACTTGTTTGGAGAAAGTGCTTAACCTTCAGCCGATGGATGGCAGTCTCGCCGCCATGAATGCCGAACTACTCGCCACGCTTCAGGGGCAACTCGCGCAACTGACAGGCACCTCCACCCGTGCAGAAACTACGGTGCAAATTTCCAGTACCAGAGAAAGAGAGGCACTGGAACACACACAGATAGAGGAACCAAGGCGGGAGCCAGAACGGGTGGAAGCCGCCGCGGTGGAAACAGAGGATTTGCCCCTACTGGAAAAAAGTTCCACAAGGGAAAACATTGGGGTTCGTGAAGATTTGGAGGTTTCCGATGCCGGTTTCGACGCTTCGCCTGCTGATTCTTCCGACACTTCGCCGCCGGACTTTGACATCGCGCGTCGGAAAGCGCACCCGGCGACGAGTATTCACGTTTCTTCCGGTTCGGCAGTCGTGACGGAAGAGCAAATGGTCAAATGGTGATGGCAAGTAAAGCGGTCGCCACCGGCGACGTGCGGTGGTAAGGCGACAGTAGGTGTCAGCAGATGGCAGAACTCAGGGGGCATGGACAAAAGTTGAGCAGACACGGCGAGCACGTGCTGGCTGCGCTGTTGCAACACCCGACCATCGCGGAAGCGTCCAGCGCGAGCGGCATATCAGAGCGCACCGTTTTTCGCTGGCTTCAACGTGATGACTTCCAAAAGCGTTACCGCGAAGCACGGCGCGCCGTCGTTGATGACGCAATCAGCGAGCTTCAGGCCGCGACGAAAGAAGCGGTCGCCACTCTTCGGCGAAACCTTTCATGCGGCAACGCATTCGCTGAGAACACGGCAGCGCAGGCGATACTCGCGCAAAGTCTGAAAGCGATTGAGCAAGGTGAATTGGTCGAACGAATCGAGCGACTTGAAGAGAGACTTGAAGAGAAATTAAACGAGCAGCAAGCGAAAGGAAAAGTGTATGGGGTTAGATGAACGTTTGAAGAAATTAGAAGACCGCCTTGACCCGGTACCGACTGATGATAGCGGCGCTGGTTTAATATTGGAAATCGGCGAAGGCCTTGTGTTTCGCATTCCTCAGCGCGTCCTAGATGGCGGATTCATCGACCGATTCAACCGGACTTATGGAAATTTTACTCCCGACGAAGGCGACGCGAAAAGCGGCTTAGATGACAATTGCGACGATGACTTTGTTCAAGGGTAAAGTCTATGGCGAGTAGCAAGGGTGCCGGTGTTACATCACACCGCAATTAGTCAAAATAACCATTTTGACCAATAACGCACCGGGCAAATGCCGGATTTACTGAAGTCCTGATGGATTTAAGAGACGCAAATTTAACTGTAATGTCTAATTGGGATATATCACCCTTATCAGTTGCAGAAGATGGCAATAGTTTTTCGGGCTGTGACACTCGCTCGATTTCGCACTGTCAAGCACAAGTTTAAGTGGTCGGCGCTCGCGCTCTCAAAGCCGCGTCCTGTCCAATGACTTGTTGTGCCGCCCGTAAAAAGAACTACGCATACTGCTTTACTACTGAATCTATCTAGCGCGTTTGAGGTAGTAAGTTACTTCGGTTTGCCGGAAATTGCCTGTGAACTTCTCCTCGCTGCGAACCGCTACCAATTCCCAGCCTTCCGCACCAAGACGGCTAAGTTGAGAAGAATTATCGCCGTTGGAAGAAATGACGGTATGCTCCCACACGGTTCTTGGCGAAGTTGTTTGCTGCCCATTCACGCTCCAACCAAAGAAGGCAAGTAAGCAGACTACCCCGACGATTAGCAATAGACGTAGATTCGATTTCATATTCACAATCTCCTTCAACATCGAAGATAACGCACATCCAGATGTAGATAAAGCCTCAAACTACTCTCGCAACGCGCGGCAGCCCAACGCTAATTAGACGCCCTGATGGACGCCACACATCGCGCCTCTTTAGGCGTCTCATCCAGAGCAGTCTTTTATTATAACCGCAACATATTGCGCCCGCCCGGTTTATGCAAGGAGGACAACTTTATGCACGCCCGCTTGCATACTCTGAGACTGCTAGAAGCGCAATCGCTTGCGCTTTGCGAACCAAAGCCATGTCTGCGCGTCTGATATTGTATGTTTCGTTATTTTCGGTAAGATAAAAGCATGCTATCGCCGCGTCCGCTCGAATGGCTTGTTGGGCTTCGCCTACTCGGAGCGCGCCTTGCCTCTGCTAATTATTAGGTAAGCCGCAGCCACGAATGTTGCGAGAAAGGTGACCGCGATAAGCGTACCGTGCCTTTGAGAATACGGGATAAAGGCATGATTGACTTCGCGGTCACAAATCATTCTGAGATAGTCGAAACTGCCGCCGCTATCCAGACATGAATCAACAAGCAAGGTTTCTCGCACGTAGCTAAAGCTCAAGAATAATGGTACTCCGACCAATATAACCCAAGCAAATGCTTTTACAATTTTCATCACACGATAGAAGCCCAACGCTAATTAGACGCCTTAACGGGCGCCACCAATTACGCCTCTTTAGGCGTCTCATCCGACGCCGTCTTTAATTATACCCGCAAAAGCGACGCCGCTCTTTGTAAACACGCCTCTCGCCCTTCTAGATTAGACGCCTCACCTCCCGCCCGTCATCTTCTACCACCTTCACCGTCAGGGACGGCGTGTGTGTGCGATTGCTCGCGCTGCGTTTTAGCTTTAGCCATTAGCTTATTTTCCTTTCTATCATGGCGAGCGTGATATGCAAACGGTTTAATTCATGCTGCGCGGCGCTCAGGGCGCTCTCGATGTCGCACAACGTCTCGATAGTAGGACGACCGTCAGCGGCAGCGCTGAGCGCGCTCAGAACGCTTTGACGGGCGCGTTCCAAACATGCCGCCGGTGTCTCTTCGGCTTGTGCCTCAAATATTCTTTTCGATAGACTCACGGCGTTAGTTCCTTTCGTCTGTTTAGGGTGAAGGGTGGGGGCTTCCCGAGTGTTAGAGCACTTAGGAAGCCCTTCGTCGTTAGTGCACCGTCTCGTGATAGCGCACCATCAATTTATATGCGGCTCTGTGTTTGCAGGCTTGGCCTTGCGCGAAGGCCTTGCACTGGCACGTGCCGTTGGCTTCGTAAATCTCGCCCGACTCCGAGAGCATCAAGAGCGCGCCGCCGGTGAAGTGGATGTACGGGTTGCCGCTCATTAAGATTTCTTCAGCCTTCAGAATCGCGTTCGTCCATCGCGTATCACCTTTGACCGTCATCAAGGCCGCATCAACCACGCCTGCAAGTTTAGTTTCGTTTAAGTTCGTCATCGCTTCTCTTCTCCGTTTTATTTAATGTCTAACCTATGCGTAAGTCTAACGCAAGAGTAAGAACATGTCAATAGAAAAGCAACGCTTGCGTAAAGTTTTTTTATGCGTTAAGCTTGTATCTATGAGCCAGACACTTACAACCAAAGACGCTGCCGATAGGTTAGGCGTGACACCCGCCCGCGTTCGTCAGATGATTCTCTCCGGGCAATTACCGGCTGAGAAGTTCGGGCGTGATTTAGTCATCAAGGAAGAGGACTTAAGATTGGTTCAGAATCGTCCGATAGGTAGGCCGCCGGACACGAAAGCGCAGACAATAGCAAAGGCCACAGCGAAGAGCGGCGGGAAAAGATGAGCGCCCGTTTGTCGGCGAAGGTTGACGCGCTGGCCGATAGGTCGGGCAACGGCAATGGTGGCGATGGTCAAGTGTAGGGGAATCCCGCCACGAATCCCGCAAGACTGTTCGGGGTTGGCGATGTTTAGATTATGAATAAACAAGAGGCGGCAGAATTCCTTAGCGTGAGCGTGCGCGCCGTCGAGCGCTACACGCAGCAAGGGAAGTTATCGGTCAACTACAAACCCGGTCGCACGCGCCCCGTCGCCGAATACCGCGAAGATGAACTCGAAGTGCTGCGCGAAGAGATTAACGCCAACCTCTACCACCAGCGCCCGGCGCATGAAAAGGTGAATCCCGCCAACCCTGAACAGTCTGTCGCTGTTGTCGGAATTCAGCCACAGAGCCTAGAACGGCGCGCAGACCGTCAAAGCATAGTGGCGCTCGTCTCGGCCATTCAGGACGCGCTTGCAGCCAACCTCGCGCAAGGAAACGGCATTCCCCGCACGCTCTCACCGGCAGATTTGGCGCACAAATTGACGCTTTCCATCACTGAGGCCGCCGCGCTCTCGGGACTGTCGGCGAACCATTTACGAGATGCAATTCATGAAGGCAAGCTGAAGGCGCGAATTATCGGGCGCGGTTACAAGGTGAAAAAGGAAGCGCTTGCTGATTACGTCCGCAAGCTATGACAGATGGCGTGACACATGGCGCGTCATGTCGCGGGTAAGGTTTGATAACTTTCGGCTCGTCTTACTCGCGTCTTGCTAACGTGAGGACAGGTCGCCATCCCTGAGCGAATGGCGAGCCGAATCTAAACAGGGAGTGAGGTGCAGGGATGCCTTTAATGGAACATGGAGACGACGAACTTCGCGTCCTCACGGAAATTGATGACGTAACAAAGAAACGACATGTCAAACGCTTCAACGCCGGCGGACAGGAAAGCGCGATTTTAATTGACAAAGAGGGTCATCGAGCACGCTGGGACTTCACCATCGAAAACCCGATGTATGGCAAGTTGGTGTGTTCATATTATCCAGAAGATGCGCAACAACAAATACAAGGTTACTTCCGAAGTGGATTCGCTGAAGAAAAAGATGGCAAACGCTCTGTCCCGGCCATACCCATGTGGAGTTGCACGGCCTCGGGGATGAAATATTTGCAAGAACAGATTCAACAGGCGATTCATAACGCGCTTGCTGGTTTAGTCATGGAGGCGCAAGTTCACGGTCTGCGCGACTGCAACGGGGACTACTTCATAATTCCTAACTTGGATTTAAAAAAACAGGTTGGGCAAATTCGTAAGTTTTATAAAGCGCACGCGAACAATCGATTAGGCGCTCATCAAGGACAGCAACGCGACAAGGCCGGTTTTCTACTTAGAACATACAAAGCCTACTGTGAAGCGGTGGCGGACCTTGAGAGCCGCGGCGAGCCGGTAGAGGTTACAGAGGAAAAGTTAGTCACACATCTGACATACAAAAGGAAGCACAAAAAGGCGGAGCAGATAGATGCGCGCTCTTTTACAAAACTAATGAGCAGTTATGGGTTCACTTACGAGAAACTATTAGAGCGATTTGAATACTCTCGAAACAGAGAACCCCAGCTTGCAAGCGAGGTCTAAAGCAACTCTTGAGCGAGTCGGGAATTAAAAAAGAATTTTTAAAGGTCATGGTCAGGGGAGGGAAAAGATTGTAAAGTCTTAATCTACTGCAACGGAGTAAAGCAAAAGGCCATGAAGTTCTTCGCGGGACACTCACAGCCTGTTGCTTGATTAACAACCGCGCTATGAAACGCGGGCTTTGTCGAACCTCATACTAAAGCCTGTCCACTCGTAGCGCAAGACTTTTAGAAGGAGTTTGCGCTATGTCATTCGATGCTACCGCTTCCAGAGACTACGTAACACTCGCCGAACTTGCGGCGCAATGGCGCTGCACAAGCCAGCATGTTAGCCAACTTATCAAACGGGGGGCACTCCCGGGCGTTCGCATTGGCAGGCGTCTGATTGTGCCTAAGGATGCCGCGCGAAGATTTGAAGAGCGCCACGCGACAGCAAGCGCGGCTGCATAGCTCCAGACGCGACAAGAGCCGGGCGGCAAACCCCGGCTCAAGTCAAAAACCTCTTTTAGCAAAGGACGGCAGAGGCTATGAAGATTCTAAACGAAACCACTTCTAAATTCAATCCCTTTCGGAACCAGTATCAGTCGCGCGCGCCGCTGTGTCGTGTGACAGCGAAGCACCCGTGCCCGGTGTGCGGCGCACCTGATTGGTGTTCGATTCGCGCTGATGGTTCAGCCTGCGTCTGTATGCGAAAGCCTTCAGACCGTCCAACGCGCAATAGCGGATGGTTCCACGTGCTCGACTTCGATGCCGGACGCATTCAGATACCGACACGCCCGAAACCTAAACCGGAGGCCACACGCGCACCTGTTGAGCAATCGAGCGTCGTCTATGAATCCCTTCTCGGCCACTTGGTGCTGGCTGAAGAGCATCGCGCAAATTTACGCGAACGGGGGTTATCAGACTCGGCAATCATAACGCACGGTTATCGAAGCGCGCCGACAACCATCTTCGCCGCCAACGTCGCGCGCGCACTTGCCAGAGACCACGACTTGAAGCATGTGCCCGGCTTCTACCAAAACGGCGACAAGTGGAGCATGAATTTTGGCGAATGGAATCAAGGAATCATCGTTCCGGTGCGCGACGCGCACGAGCGCATCGTCGGGTTAATGATTCGCCGCGACGAAGCGAACGCCAGACCGAAATACGTTTGGGTCTCGTCGAAGGATAAGCCGAGCGGGGCATCGCCGGGTTCGCCGCCACACTTCGCCAACGTCAAAGTTGCGCGCGCAACCGGCGAGATGCTCGTCTCTGAAGGCGCGCTGAAATCTTCGGTCATCAGTGAACTAACAGGGCAAGCCGTGTGTGGCGTCGCAGGCGTGACGAACTTCACCGAAACCTTCGGTTCAGACCTTCGCCGAGCGTTGCCTGAATTGCGCCGCGTCGTTGTCGCTTATGACGCGGACTTCCGCACGAACGTCGCCGTGCGTCGTGGACTCGACCGCATCAAAGGCAACTTGAGCGCTGCCGGACTCGACGTGCTGACGCGCATTTGGGATAAGCAGGCGGGCAAAGGCCTTGACGACGTGCTCGTCGGAACAGGGGGTGTGCGATGAGTGCAGCCTTTCACGACCTGAGAGAAGCCGAGTTCCGCCGACACGAACAAGCGCATTTACGTCGCGGCAACCTCGCCCTGCTTCGCAATGCAACGGCATCGAGCGACGAGAAGCAGACCGCCGAACACACCGACATTCACCAGAATGACGTTGATGCGGAACGCGCCAAGCGATTAATCGGCGACTACGGGCACACGACCGACGCCGCAAGTTTGTTACTCGCCGGTGCGAACTGCCCGCCCGAGCATCGCGGGTTCATTGACGCCGTTGTCGGTGTCGCTGGCGACCGCACGGAATGGTTTTCCGTGACTGACGATGTTCTCGCCAAACGCGCCGGACGCTCGACCAAATGGGTACAGACTCACCGTAAAGAACTGCTTGAGTGGGAACATAAAAACGACATTACCTTTATCGAAATTGAAGACTCTTACACGGATGCAGATGGCACACGCCACGCGCACAAGTACCGCGTACATCTCGCCAAGTATGCCGCTGATACGAAACTAGACGCCGAGCACTCGGCGGAATGGTATTGCAATCCCGGCAAAGCCTTAGAAGCGGCTGCTGAGACATACCGCGACAGCCTGCCTACGATGCCGGCGCGTAAGAAGCGACGGCGCGCATACACGCCGAGCGCCGCGCAGATAATCGAGCGCGAACTGAAGCGGGCGCGAACTTGTTTGGAGAAAGTGCTTAACCTTCAGCCGATGGATGGCAGTCTCGCCGCCATGAATGCCGAACTACTCGCCACGCTTCAGGGGCAACTCGCGCAACTGACAGGCACCTCCACCCGTGCAGAAACTACGGTGCAAATTTCCAGTACCAGAGAAAGAGAGGCACTGGAACACACACAGATAGAGGAACCAAGGCGGGAGCCAGAACGGGTGGAAGCCGCCGCGGTGGAAACAGAGGATTTGCCCCTACTGGAAAAAAGTTCCACAAGGGAAAACATTGGGGTTCGTGAAGATTTGGAGGTTTCCGATGCCGGTTTCGACGCTTCGCCTGCTGATTCTTCCGACACTTCGCCGCCGGACTTTGACATCGCGCGTCGGAAAGCGCACCCGGCGACGAGTATTCACGTTTCTTCCGGTTCGGCAGTCGTGACGGAAGAGCAAATGGTCAAATGGTGATGGCAAGTAAAGCGGTCGCCACCGGCGACGTGCGGTGGTAAGGCGACAGTAGGTGTCAGCAGATGGCAGAACTCAGGGGGCATGGACAAAAGTTGAGCAGACACGGCGAGCACGTGCTGGCTGCGCTGTTGCAACACCCGACCATCGCGGAAGCGTCCAGCGCGAGCGGCATATCAGAGCGCACCGTTTTTCGCTGGCTTCAACGTGATGACTTCCAAAAGCGTTACCGCGAAGCACGGCGCGCCGTCGTTGATGACGCAATCAGCGAGCTTCAGGCCGCGACGAAAGAAGCGGTCGCCACTCTTCGGCGAAACCTTTCATGCGGCAACGCATTCGCTGAGAACACGGCAGCGCAGGCGATACTCGCGCAAAGTCTGAAAGCGATTGAGCAAGGTGAATTGGTCGAACGAATCGAGCGACTTGAAGAGAGACTTGAAGAGAAATTAAACGAGCAGCAAGCGAAAGGAAAAGTGTATGGGGTTAGATGAACGTTTGAAGAAATTAGAAGACCGCCTTGACCCGGTACCGACTGATGATAGCGGCGCTGGTTTAATATTGGAAATCGGCGAAGGCCTTGTGTTTCGCATTCCTCAGCGCGTCCTAGATGGCGGATTCATCGACCGATTCAACCGGACTTATGGAAATTTTACTCCCGACGAAGGCGACGCGAAAAGCGGCTTAGATGACAATTGCGACGATGACTTTGTTCAAGGGTAAAGTCTATGGCGAGTAGCAAGGGTGCCGGTGTTACATCACACCGCAATTAGTCAAAATAACCATTTTGACCAATAACACAATAGATAAATGCCGGATTTGTTGAAGTCCTCAATCAAATATGAGACACAAATTTAACTGTAATGTCTAATTGGAATATATCACCAATATCAGACGCAGAAGATGGCAATAGTTTTTCGGGCTGTGACACTCGCTCGATTTCGCACTGTCAAGCACAAGTTTTAGTGGTCGGCGCTCGCGCTCTCAAAGCCTCTCAACGGGCGGAGACCTAATGTGCAGCCGAAGGAAATATTCGATTGCAAGAGCAAAACCAATAATGAGCAAAGGAGAAGCTTAATTCCATATTTCATAATGAAGCCCTCTAATCTGCCTATGTTAGCAAGGCGAAGCCACCGAACGCTGGAACTCTCAATTGCTTTACCTTCTCCCGACTTTGGCAAGTGCTTCTTTTGACCAACCTAACAACACGAACGGCAGGGAAAAGAGAAGAACGAAGAACAATCCTTGCAGCAGCATCAACCCGGCGTAGGAATCCAGCAATCTTGCAAGATAAGGGAGATTGTAGAGCATCAGAATGAAGATGAGGCTGAACAAGCAACAAGCGGTGACACCCCACAATCCTCTGCGTGTTTCAGGACTTCCCGCATAAATTATGCCAGCGATGCCAAGCACGAGTGGAAATATGATGACCAGTATCGACATCTGAAGGGTGATTAGTAGAAAGAAATCGAGGGTGTCAGAAAGATTGTGTAAATGAGTTGAGCGTGCCGAGCGGCACGCGGTCTTCAAAGATGATGACAAAAGCATTCAAGGCGCGACTCCAGTTCGGAATCGGCATCGTCCACTTTTTCTGGATGTTTTGCAACGCTAGGTAGAGTAGCTTGAGTGCCGCGTCGTCCGTCGGGAACGAGGCGCGCGTCTTTAATTATAACCGCAAAAGCTTTGCCGCTTCTTGCACACACGCCTCTCGCCTTTCAAGATTAGACGCCTCACCTCCCGCCCGTCATCTTCTACCACCTTCACCGTCAGGGACGGCGTTAGTCCCGGCGACGGCGTGAGATGAGGAAATCGCTTGACACGACCGCCTCAGTTAGCTTGTTCTGCGCGGCTTTCGATAGAACTACGCTTTCACCTTCTCACTCTCGGACGAAAGGAAGCAAAGAAACGCTCGGCATCTGACGACGTAAGGTCTTCAGCCGCGCTGGACGCAAATACTATAACGTAGATTCTTTCTCCCGCATCGAAAATTTGCCCTCTCGCAAAGAATCCATTTCTACTTTCCCTTGAATAAACGTACTCTTTGCCCGTTAGCCCATTTGCGCGGACAACTGTTTCTCTTGTGGGTTCGGCATCATCACCACCAATTAAAGACCAAATCCCGTCGGTTCTATCCTCTGGGTTCTCTGAACGCCACTCTGCATGATTTCCATCTATAACTACTACGGCAAGGTTACGAGCTATCGGAGATGACAGGCAAGCCACATAGAAAGAAATGCCTTCTTGTCGTTCTCCTTCAGACTCAATCTGTAAAGGGACAGGTGACTCAACACTGAAACTATTGTCAGGTGGAGAATAAATCTGCCAACGCTGATTTCGAGACTGATTCGATAAAGGGCGGCTTGTTTGAGCAAAGTTATACGGAGTAACAAGCAAAAGGAGCGTTAATGCAGAAACAACAAATGTTTTCATAAAGCTTCTCCTCCTTCTTCTTGATGTCGGAGGTTCGTGCAAGCTAAAAAGACTTGTCCGGTGTATGTCCACGCTCCTATTCGGGCTTCATTGTCCCACTTCATGATTCGGGTGAGAGCTCAAAATGGTCACACTGTTAGACGGGTTCTGCTCTCTGGTTGACCCAAACTCATTCTCGACCCTCGCCCTATCTTTCTCATCGCCTCATGCGAGGTGTGAGAATTATACACCGGACAAGTGGACTTGTATCATGTCCTGTTCGACAGCCCGTTGATTAGAAAGCGGCTTTCAAACAAAAGCTACTTTTCGAGAATGTACCTTTCGCTCATATCCTCAAACTCAAAGTAACCGAGTTTGCCAGCAATGCAGGAAATAAAAGTACCTGAGTTAGAACCTACAATCCATAACAACGCCTCCGATAACTGCATTTCGCGCCCGTCAAATTTGTCATCTGCTGAAAAAAGGTAACACTTGTCCGGCGCACCTTTCGCCTTTAACGCGCGCTCAATTGAATCTGATGATTGCTTTCCGGTAGGAACAAGATGAGCAAAGCGCAAATCTAAATCGCGGCAATGATACAGACCGTCACGCAATTTCTTTCTGCCGCGCTTTGAGTCAAGCATTGATAAATAACGGTCGCGTTTCTCCGGCATAATAAACGTGAGAGCAAATTGTTCTTCGTGGGCGTTCATTTATTTTGTTCTGCAAATTGCAACCGTCGAATTATGAAGCTGTCGAACGCCGGAATTGAGCGGCGGCGGGCGGAAGCACACAGGCAAACAAGGACAACGCAACATGAGAGGCACGCTATCCCGCGCTCCGCTCCAATGACTTGTTGTGGGCGTGTTTATTACAAGTTGCTTCCGCTTACTTCAGACTTCATTTTCGATGCTTCCCGTTTCCACTATTTCGGCTGACCAGACGCGCAAAGCCACGACTGAACACACAAAGCCCACCATCTCGACAATCAATCTTATTCGGTTGCCGAATTTCCAAGCGTCGGCGCGGGCAATGATTTCGGCGGCGGGAGTAGTTTCCAACCCCAAATCAATGCTCCAGATAAGCGGCGCGAGATACAAAATTAAAGCAAGGCAAACGCCAAAACCGATAACCGTCGAAAGCACCAGCCATTTGCGAGACCGCCGCGCCCATCGCCACGCCGCAATCGCCGCCGCGAGCGACACGAGAAAAATCAGAGGATTACCCGGAAAAAAGAACGGCAACTCGCCATCCATCGGAATGGCATTGTAAGCGGCGACGGACTCCGGCGGATTCGAGAGCTTTTTCGGAATAACGCGGGCTTCGTTAAAATATTGCCCGCCGCACCAAATCCCCCAAACCACAACTGAGGCAATTAGCAAGAAGGACGCAAATCGTTTTCTCATAAACAGGTTCTCCAAGTTATATAACTTCTTTGCTAATCAAACACTTTCTTTCGATTTCAAGCGAAGATGCCCAACGCTAATTAGACGCCCCGCTGGACGCCACACATCGCGCCTCTTTAGGCGTCTCATCCGACGCCGTCTTTTATTATAACCGCAAAAACTCTGCCGCTCTTTGTAAACACGCCTCTCGCCCTTCTAGATTAGACGTCTCACCTCCCGCCGGTCATCTTCTACCACCTTCACCATCAGGGACGGCGTGTGTGTGCGATTGCTCGCGCTGCTTTTTAGCTTTAGCCATTAGCTTATTTTCCCGTCCATCATGGCGAGCGTGATATGCAAACGGTTTAATTCATGCTGCGCGGCGCTGAGGGCATTCCGGACGTTTCTACGGGCACGTTCTAGCCGTGCTGCCGGTGCATCCCGCTCCGCTTGCTGTTCGTAGAAACGTTTCGATAGACTCATTATCAATCCTTTCATGCTGTCGTGAGTTGTAAAGGGTGAAAGCCGCGCCGGGTGTCTCTAGCATCCGGCGCGGCTTGTTTGTGTTTAGAAGTTAAGCGTTGCGCGCTCAAAGGCAAGCTGTAAGTGTGCGGAGACGGCAGCGGCGATGTGATAACAGGCGTTTCCACGTTCGCCCGCTTGGCAGGTGCATGATGCGAAGCGTTTGCCGTCGCGCCTCAAGCATTCGACGGTGTAAGTCGCGCCGGTCGCTTTGTTCGTGACGATGTATGAACCGAAGCGGTTGATGCGGACGCGCGGCTTGACGGTGCGCGCCTTGTCAATCGCTTTCTGAATCTTCGTTGCTGTCGTGAGTTGAATCATTGTCTTGGCCTCTCTTCGTGTTCATTGCTAACGTGAGTGAAACTATATATCACGGATAATAGTATGTCAAGATAAATATTTACCTTGAAGTATATTTATTTTTGTTGTATAAGAAGGCGCATGGAAACACTGACCACGAAAGAAGCTGCCGAGCGTCTGGGCGTCACTGTGCCCCGCGTTCATGCGCTGATACGCACTGGACGTTTACCCGCAGAGAAGCGCGGGCGCGATGTGTTCATAAAGGAATCAGACTTAAAGCTTGTGGAGCACCGACCGATAGGTAGGCCGCCGGACACGAAAGCGCAGACGAGAGCAAAGGCCACAGAGAAGAGGGGCAAAAGATGAGCGAGCGCGAGACACAGCCGGTGTTGTAGACGATAGTCACGGAATGAAACCGAATAGCGACATCGCGGTTCGCCATTGTCGCCTTAGTCGTTATTCCCGGTCGGGCAAATCATTATGCCGCGCATCACGAAAGAACAGGCCGCCGAAATCTTGAACATGACGACGCGCGCCGTCGAACGCTATACGAAGCAGAACCGTTTGAGCGCGACCTATGAGCGCGGGCGGACGCGACCCGTGCCGACGTATGACGAGGCCGAAGTCAGGGCGCTCGCCGCTTCCCTGCTTCACCCGGCGCAGCCCGCAATATCGAATAGCGACCGAAGCGACAATAGCGACCGCGATGTCGTTATTCCGCCCTCACAAGCCCTCGAGCGCGCCGGTGGCGAGCAAGGTATAGCGATGTTCGCCCCACTGGTTGCGGACGCGCTTGCAGCCAACCTCGCGCAAGGAAACGGCATTCCCCGCACG
>MWWE01000040.1_pt1 | contig 16299 bp, 14 predicted proteins | sample 1047301 | NCBI WGS metagenome assembly MWWE01 (sample SAMN06349973, study PRJNA376086) | soil metagenome | isolation source: MS1-1 sample Antarctic (ecotone) soil | place: Antarctica
AAAGAAGCTGACGTTTGATAGAGCGAAAGGTGTGTTTGGATGTCATAAGGTTGGCGGTATTCGAGGTTTTTGTCTGCTCAAAAAAGCAGCACAATAAATCTCACTTGTTAGAATCCCGTTTATGTCGGGCGGAGTTTTGAATTTGTTTTGGTTCCCGTCACCCGGCTTCGGCTCTGGGTGACGGGAACCAATCTCTTTTCGAAGAACTCGAGAGGTCCATAAGACGAAGCCTCATGGAGACGACTGGGCAGGTGGGAGAGAAAAAAGCGGCTCCAATAGGAGTCCTCTCTTCCCTTAGGAAGGCGACAGAGCCCTTTCTTACTTCGCAGTGGCAGCTTTTACGAACACTTCGAGTGCTTTGGACGCTTCGATACACTCAGTGCTACTTGCCTTATCGGCAAGTGCGATTCGTCCGATGGGTTGTGTCTCGAGTCCCTTAGGAGCTCCTACCCGAGGTTCAGGCACAGAACCAGGCCGAGGAGCAGGCATCATGGACTTCGGCCCTGCTTGCGGTGCATGGCGAACCAGGCAGGCTTCAAGCACAGCTCTTTCAAGTGGAACAAGATTCTTAAAAGTGTCTTTGAGCGTTTGCATAGCCGCATTGATGCGAGCGTGCTCAGCATCAAGCTCGGTTTTGAAAGAGTCAAACACAGCCTTCAGGCTTGCACGCATCTCTTCAGGTGAAGCATTTTTTGCCTTGGCTTCTTCTACAGTCGACTTGATTTTTGCACTGAGTGCTTTGTGAAGTTCGATGTTCGGCTTCAGGAGTGACATGCGATAAGCACGCGCAGCGTCAAGTGCGGTGATGAAAGCAGGCTTTACACCAGTACTTTCGATTGCTTTCACTTGTTCTTTCACTTCGGTTGAAGCGGTTTCACCGAGTGCAAAATTTAAGAGAGCGTCGGCTTCTCCTTGTGCTTCAAGGGAGACTTGAGCGTTTTCCGAATTCACATCACGCTGTGTTGTTTCGACCTGATTGTCTTGGCGTCCACAGGCGCAGATGAGGGCAAGAATGGCGAGGGAAGTGAACTGTGATTTAAAAAGTTTCATGATTCGAGTTCCTTTAAATTGTGAAAAAGAGAAGTGCTAAGAAAGTCACGCCTGTTCAGAAGTTAGAAAATAGGCGTGAACCTGAAATATTCATCGACCTGGAAGAGCTGACCAGCCATGGAAACCAATCGAATGAGAATAATAATTATAGTAGATTTGGCCGTCTATTCCTTGTCCAGTGACTTCAACACTGTACTGACTAATTTGAGTGGCAGTGAGTTTGTCATTGGCAGCAAGAAGCCCACCGCCAGACACCCAACCCAAAGGCGATCCATTGTGGATTTGGTTGACCCATATTGCTCCGTCGCTACCTTGAACAAAAACCAGCATGTCATTGCCGTCTCCAAAACGAGCTGCAGTTGGTTTTCCTGCGGCGTATCCACCAAGCGAAACTTGATTTGGAGCAACGCCGGGACCACCTGATTCCATTACGACTTCTTTGCTAGCGTTGAGAGTGAAGCGAACAACAGTGCCCTTTGGTAGACGAACAGTATTTTTTTCTTGGTGCGCCATCCGCCCTGCAAGAGACGCGCCCGCGAGTTCAGTGGACTCTGGATTTTCTTTGCTACAAGCGCCTAAGGATAGAGAAAGAAGAGCAAGGGAAGCGACGAGGGAAAAGTGAATCTTCATGAGAAATCTCCTAGCAAGGTATTTGGTTTCTATTGCCGGGGAGTCTTTCCCCAATATACTTATCGCCAATTTTTTAAGAAACTTTAATAATAAGATATATGTTTTTAATTTAAGTATGTTATATTTTTTTTATTTAAAATTTTACGAATAATTCTGAAACGTAGATTGCGCTTAAATTTTTCTGATGGGCGGTCGAGTCAACGGGAACCGTCCAAATTATGGGGAAGTGGGGCTGGCAGCCCCTGCTCAGCGCGACGCAGCCGGCCAAAGGCTGGCGAGGATAGGCGCGTCAACCTGACCGAAGACGGGTAAGCCTACGCGAAGAAATTTCAAATGCGGTCTCAGTTGTGATGCTAGGCCGATCACCTCGCCCCTCTAGACTTGTCTTTGGTTCTGGGGTCCAGGGGCGTTAGCTCATGGCCGCGCCTTTCACGGCGCGGAAGTTCTACCGTTTCCTTCCTGGGTTTTTCCTTCGAGGTATTTGAGGATTCCTGAGGGGTCTAGCATCAGTCTCCCACACCAATTTTTCTCGAGCGCTTCATTCTTTAGAGTTCGAAGAGCATCGATTCCAAGTCGTGCAAGTGCCTCGTCGGCCACACCATAAGAGGCGTCCCGATCATAAAACCCTCCCGCTCCACGTGCTGCCGCGATGGGTTTGAACACCATGGCAATGATTTTTCTGGCCTCAGCCTGGTGCTCAGGTTTGCGAGTGATTGGAGGTTGTTTACAGGTTAAAACCGGTTTTTGCGTAAAAGGGATTTTTTGAGGGAGTTCATGAGGGAGTTCGGAGGGAGTTCGTATGTCAGCCTGACATGGGGGGGGTGTCTCTGTGACATGGGGGGGTATGTCAGCCTGACATGGGGGGGGTGTCTCTGTGACATGGGGGGGTATGTCAGCCTGACATGTTGGAATGCTTAGTTTTTCTGCATATTCTGAAAAGATCTTTTCCGCCAAGGCATATGAGGAGGCAAGCTGCTCCGCCCCTCGGTATCTGTGTTTGCGCACAATGTATCCTTCAGACTCAAGAGAACTTAGCGCCCGAAACACAGTGCTCCGAGACATGCATGTCGCATGACAGATGAGCGAAATCGGACACCATCGGTACTCGGTGAAGTCTCCCCGAAAGTCCATCTGACTGCCGAGGTAGAGCAAAATGGATTTCTGTTCTATTGGGATGCGCAGTTCCCAAACCGCATTCAATGCTCGGCCACCGTTCGTGAGAGCGAGCGCGACTTTCATATTTTGTACTAAAGACATAAGGAACCTCCGAAGCAGGGTGGATTGCATGACTCCGCCTGTTCGTGGTACCGTTGTCCTTGTTCGAGGGCGTTTACGGTAACACGGAGACGTCTCTTTTTTTTGGCCTGACCTTCAGGCCACGGCCATCCTACATCAGAGCGGCTGCGCAAAAAAGAGGGCGGCAGCAGATAGTTAGCCCAGGTAATGTAACGCGTCGAACGAGGGCATGATGCGGTGTTTTGCAAGTCCTCCGCCTGCAAGCAAAGGTTCCGCAATCAGCTGTGACAACCGTTCGTTCGCCTCGGGTCCAGTAGTGGCAATTTTCTCCATCTTTCCTAAGTATCTTATCTCAGCAAAAAGCTGATTTTTTGAAATCTTTTCTTGATTTTTTGCGGACGTGGCTGTGTACGCAATCATGGGCATGATGCTGGACATGTGCCCACCAAGCTTGTCTTGAATAGCAGCTTCAAGGTGGCAGACGTGGTCCGCCCCGAAGATGTGATGGTAACCGCCGTCCATTCTCCCGCGACGATATATGACGTGAAAATGTTGATGCTTGCGGTTGGAGTGCTCAATGACCATATAGTCATGCTGCGCCGGGTCGATGCCAAGCCGCGTCATCTGCCGCAACGCACAGTAGGCCGCCTGCTCTTTCGTGATTTTTTTTTTGTCGCCTAGTGGAGGAAGAGAAATGATAATTTCTCCGACAGGCTTTTCGAGCTTTGCCGTTGAGATTTGAGTTTCGAGCGTCAGCTTTATCTGCTCTAGGGTCTGGCCAAGAAAAACGGGTGAAGCAAGGATGATTTCTTTTTGAGGATGAAACCGCGGGTAGAGCGGCTCTTCTTGCAAGTTTGGTTGTGAGAACTTCTGGAGCAGGTCAGGGACAAGGTCGTCCTCTGGATCAATTTTCAATCGACATTCGTTCGTGATGTGCTGCGACTCTTGCTCAAAAATTCGATTGAATCGTATGAGGGAACGTACCTTATTTTTTTTTGCCTGCTCGAACTTGTCCTTGTCCACCTCCTCTTTAGCAGCAAGCCGCACGTCATTCCTTCGCTTGAATTTGAGAGTGCGGTACGAATATTGACACTCTATTTTGTCTCGCTCGCTCTCAATTTTTCTCTCCGTGGCCACTTTGCTTCTCTCAGAAGCAGCAATCTGCCTCACGAAATCTCGCACCATGGCGGGAAGGTCGCCAAATCTTTCTGCTTGGATGCGGAGTCCCTTCAAACGTTTTTCTAAGATAGTGAGCTGCTCTTTGAGGGGCAGAGTCTTTTTTTGCTCGGGCGAAAGTACGGGAACTTCAGGAGCAGGACGCGACAACGGGTCCTTGCGTTGCTGTTGCAGCGGGGGCTTTGGGACTTCTTCATGCACCGGCTCATATGGCTTTTGTGGAATCTTCATTCCTTTTCCCCTCGAACCCATTGAGTCAAAGTCCCGAGATCCCGGCACGCATCCGCATACAAACCGAGGGCCTTTGCAACATCCACATTGGTGAGTCCGTGTCCCCGGAGCGCCGTATTAAGAGCCCGAGCAATTTGGTTCAGCAGATTTCCGGTCCCGGAAATCTGCGTCAGGATCTGTTTTCCAAGCTCGGGAATCTCTCGTGCGGGCGCTTGCACAGGAGCGTTTTCTTCCGAGAGGAGACGGGCAATCATATAGTCGGCTCGTGTTCGGAAGCCAGATCGGGCAACGAGGTTGCCAAAATTTTCGAGCTGCTCGTCATTCATACGCACACTGATCATGTGCGTTCGCTTGCGAGCTGCGACCGTTTTTTTGCCACGGTCTGTCCGATTCCACGCCATAGTACATCTCCTTTTTGGGGCGCCGGTGCAGCTGGCTCCCGGATTTTGCCCTCGGTTTTCCCAAAGCCCGAGGGAGGCTTTAGCCTCCCAAGTGGTCGATGCGCTCCAGCGCATCGAGGCCAGACCCGCACGGACGGAGCACCCCGGCAGGGGTGTGTAGTACGTGAGGCAGGCTGGCATAAGGAAAATTTTACAGCATGGATGAGCTTTTGGGCAAGCAAGAAAAACAAAGGAGAGGAAGAACAGGGTCTAGAGAAGGAAAAGGGAATCGAGGGATTTTGAATTCAAACATTAGATCTAATGTTCGATCCACTGTTCGATTATTTGCCAAACCATTTTTTCAAACTCAACAGTCCTTCGGACTTTCCTGAAAGCAGGGCACGCATCTCAGCCATGTGTTGAGTGAGCTGGCCCTCAAGTATACGAACTCTCTCTCGAAGCTCTCGGTTGAGTTCACGTTCGTGACTTACAGATTCTTTCAGTATTGAAACTTGTGCTTCCAATGAAGCCGCCACAGCATCGTTTGGCGTCACCTTGGTGGTGGAACTTCGGATCTGAGTAGGGACCCCTCCGCCACGCTGCGCTTTCGTGGAAGTAGCAAGGTGTCCCATGAGACTCTCTCGGGAAATCCAGACACGCTTTCTAGAATCTCGAGTTGCATTGATTTCATGCGCCTCGATGAGACGCCGAATTGTAGATTCTCCCAACCCTGAAACTTTGGCGGCTTCTGGAACTGAAATGGTGTCTGTCTGGTGGATGTTCGGTGCCATTGTGTGGTCCCTCCAAAAACGCTCCCCCAGAATAGCACCCAGTGCCACCTTGGTGCTGTCAGGATGGTGGCAGTGTGACCTGAAAACCAAGTCGAGAGTGCTCAAAGACAGAGCAAAACCGAGCCCACTTGTTAGAATCCCGTTTATGTCGGGCGGAGTTTTGAATTTGTTTTGGTTCCCGTCACCCGGCTTCGGCTCTGGGTGACGGGAACCAATCTCTTTTCGAAGAACTCGAGAGGTCCATAAGACGAAGCCTCATGGAGACGACTGGGCAGGTGGGAGAGAAAAAAGCGGCTCCAATAGGAGTCCTCTCTTCCCTTAGGAAGGCGACAGAGCCCTTTCTTACTTCGCAGTGGCAGCTTTTACGAACACTTCGAGTGCTTTGGACGCTTCGATACACTCAGTGCTACTTGCCTTATCGGCAAGTGCGATTCGTCCGATGGGTTGTGTCTCGAGTCCCTTAGGAGCTCCTACCCGAGGTTCAGGCACAGAACCAGGCCGAGGAGCAGGCATCATGGACTTCGGCCCTGCTTGCGGTGCATGGCGAACCAGGCAGGCTTCAAGCACAGCTCTTTCAAGTGGAACAAGATTCTTAAAAGTGTCTTTGAGCGTTTGCATAGCCGCATTGATGCGAGCGTGCTCAGCATCAAGCTCGGTTTTGAAAGAGTCAAACACAGCCTTCAGGCTTGCACGCATCTCTTCAGGTGAAGCATTTTTTGCCTTGGCTTCTTCTACAGTCGACTTGATTTTTGCACTGAGTGCTTTGTGAAGTTCGATGTTCGGCTTCAGGAGTGACATGCGATAAGCACGCGCAGCGTCAAGTGCGGTGATGAAAGCAGGCTTTACACCAGTACTTTCGATTGCTTTCACTTGTTCTTTCACTTCGGTTGAAGCGGTTTCACCGAGTGCAAAATTTAAGAGAGCGTCGGCTTCTCCTTGTGCTTCAAGGGAGACTTGAGCGTTTTCCGAATTCACATCACGCTGTGTTGTTTCGACCTGATTGTCTTGGCGTCCACAGGCGCAGATGAGGGCAAGAATGGCGAGGGAAGTGAACTGTGATTTAAAAAGTTTCATGATTCGAGTTCCTTTAAATTGTGAAAAAGAGAAGTGCTAAGAAAGTCACGCCTGTTCAGAAGTTAGAAAATAGGCGTGAACCTGAAATATTCATCGACCTGGAAGAGCTGACCAGCCATGGAAACCAATCGAATGAGAATAATAATTATAGTAGATTTGGCCGTCTATTCCTTGTCCAGTGACTTCAACACTGTACTGACTAATTTGAGTGGCAGTGAGTTTGTCATTGGCAGCAAGAAGCCCACCGCCAGACACCCAACCCAAAGGCGATCCATTGTGGATTTGGTTGACCCATATTGCTCCGTCGCTACCTTGAACAAAAACCAGCATGTCATTGCCGTCTCCAAAACGAGCTGCAGTTGGTTTTCCTGCGGCGTATCCACCAAGCGAAACTTGATTTGGAGCAACGCCGGGACCACCTGATTCCATTACGACTTCTTTGCTAGCGTTGAGAGTGAAGCGAACAACAGTGCCCTTTGGTAGACGAACAGTATTTTTTTCTTGGTGCGCCATCCGCCCTGCAAGAGACGCGCCCGCGAGTTCAGTGGACTCTGGATTTTCTTTGCTACAAGCGCCTAAGGATAGAGAAAGAAGAGCAAGGGAAGCGACGAGGGAAAAGTGAATCTTCATGAGAAATCTCCTAGCAAGGTATTTGGTTTCTATTGCCGGGGAGTCTTTCCCCAATATACTTATCGCCAATTTTTTAAGAAACTTTAATAATAAGATATATGTTTTTAATTTAAGTATGTTATATTTTTTTTATTTAAAATTTTACGAATAATTCTGAAACGTAGATTGCGCTTAAATTTTTCTGATGGGCGGTCGAGTCAACGGGAACCGTCCAAATTATGGGGAAGTGGGGCTGGCAGCCCCTGCTCAGCGCGACGCAGCCGGCCAAAGGCTGGCGAGGATAGGCGCGTCAACCTGACCGAAGACGGGTAAGCCTACGCGAAGAAATTTCAAATGCGGTCTCAGTTGTGATGCTAGGCCGATCACCTCGCCCCTCTAGACTTGTCTTTGGTTCTGGGGTCCAGGGGCGTTAGCTCATGGCCGCGCCTTTCACGGCGCGGAAGTTCTACCGTTTCCTTCCTGGGTTTTTCCTTCGAGGTATTTGAGGATTCCTGAGGGGTCTAGCATCAGTCTCCCACACCAATTTTTCTCGAGCGCTTCATTCTTTAGAGTTCGAAGAGCATCGATTCCAAGTCGTGCAAGTGCCTCGTCGGCCACACCATAAGAGGCGTCCCGATCATAAAACCCTCCCGCTCCACGTGCTGCCGCGATGGGTTTGAACACCATGGCAATGATTTTTCTGGCCTCAGCCTGGTGCTCAGGTTTGCGAGTGATTGGAGGTTGTTTACAGGTTAAAACCGGTTTTTGCGTAAAAGGGATTTTTTGAGGGAGTTCATGAGGGAGTTCGGAGGGAGTTCGTATGTCAGCCTGACATGGGGGGGGTGTCTCTGTGACATGGGGGGGTATGTCAGCCTGACATGGGGGGGGTGTCTCTGTGACATGGGGGGGTATGTCAGCCTGACATGTTGGAATGCTTAGTTTTTCTGCATATTCTGAAAAGATCTTTTCCGCCAAGGCATATGAGGAGGCAAGCTGCTCCGCCCCTCGGTATCTGTGTTTGCGCACAATGTATCCTTCAGACTCAAGAGAACTTAGCGCCCGAAACACAGTGCTCCGAGACATGCATGTCGCATGACAGATGAGCGAAATCGGACACCATCGGTACTCGGTGAAGTCTCCCCGAAAGTCCATCTGACTGCCGAGGTAGAGCAAAATGGATTTCTGTTCTATTGGGATGCGCAGTTCCCAAACCGCATTCAATGCTCGGCCACCGTTCGTGAGAGCGAGCGCGACTTTCATATTTTGTACTAAAGACATAAGGAACCTCCGAAGCAGGGTGGATTGCATGACTCCGCCTGTTCGTGGTACCGTTGTCCTTGTTCGAGGGCGTTTACGGTAACACGGAGACGTCTCTTTTTTTTGGCCTGACCTTCAGGCCACGGCCATCCTACATCAGAGCGGCTGCGCAAAAAAGAGGGCGGCAGCAGATAGTTAGCCCAGGTAATGTAACGCGTCGAACGAGGGCATGATGCGGTGTTTTGCAAGTCCTCCGCCTGCAAGCAAAGGTTCCGCAATCAGCTGTGACAACCGTTCGTTCGCCTCGGGTCCAGTAGTGGCAATTTTCTCCATCTTTCCTAAGTATCTTATCTCAGCAAAAAGCTGATTTTTTGAAATCTTTTCTTGATTTTTTGCGGACGTGGCTGTGTACGCAATCATGGGCATGATGCTGGACATGTGCCCACCAAGCTTGTCTTGAATAGCAGCTTCAAGGTGGCAGACGTGGTCCGCCCCGAAGATGTGATGGTAACCGCCGTCCATTCTCCCGCGACGATATATGACGTGAAAATGTTGATGCTTGCGGTTGGAGTGCTCAATGACCATATAGTCATGCTGCGCCGGGTCGATGCCAAGCCGCGTCATCTGCCGCAACGCACAGTAGGCCGCCTGCTCTTTCGTGATTTTTTTTTTGTCGCCTAGTGGAGGAAGAGAAATGATAATTTCTCCGACAGGCTTTTCGAGCTTTGCCGTTGAGATTTGAGTTTCGAGCGTCAGCTTTATCTGCTCTAGGGTCTGGCCAAGAAAAACGGGTGAAGCAAGGATGATTTCTTTTTGAGGATGAAACCGCGGGTAGAGCGGCTCTTCTTGCAAGTTTGGTTGTGAGAACTTCTGGAGCAGGTCAGGGACAAGGTCGTCCTCTGGATCAATTTTCAATCGACATTCGTTCGTGATGTGCTGCGACTCTTGCTCAAAAATTCGATTGAATCGTATGAGGGAACGTACCTTATTTTTTTTTGCCTGCTCGAACTTGTCCTTGTCCACCTCCTCTTTAGCAGCAAGCCGCACGTCATTCCTTCGCTTGAATTTGAGAGTGCGGTACGAATATTGACACTCTATTTTGTCTCGCTCGCTCTCAATTTTTCTCTCCGTGGCCACTTTGCTTCTCTCAGAAGCAGCAATCTGCCTCACGAAATCTCGCACCATGGCGGGAAGGTCGCCAAATCTTTCTGCTTGGATGCGGAGTCCCTTCAAACGTTTTTCTAAGATAGTGAGCTGCTCTTTGAGGGGCAGAGTCTTTTTTTGCTCGGGCGAAAGTACGGGAACTTCAGGAGCAGGACGCGACAACGGGTCCTTGCGTTGCTGTTGCAGCGGGGGCTTTGGGACTTCTTCATGCACCGGCTCATATGGCTTTTGTGGAATCTTCATTCCTTTTCCCCTCGAACCCATTGAGTCAAAGTCCCGAGATCCCGGCACGCATCCGCATACAAACCGAGGGCCTTTGCAACATCCACATTGGTGAGTCCGTGTCCCCGGAGCGCCGTATTAAGAGCCCGAGCAATTTGGTTCAGCAGATTTCCGGTCCCGGAAATCTGCGTCAGGATCTGTTTTCCAAGCTCGGGAATCTCTCGTGCGGGCGCTTGCACAGGAGCGTTTTCTTCCGAGAGGAGACGGGCAATCATATAGTCGGCTCGTGTTCGGAAGCCAGATCGGGCAACGAGGTTGCCAAAATTTTCGAGCTGCTCGTCATTCATACGCACACTGATCATGTGCGTTCGCTTGCGAGCTGCGACCGTTTTTTTGCCACGGTCTGTCCGATTCCACGCCATAGTACATCTCCTTTTTGGGGCGCCGGTGCAGCTGGCTCCCGGATTTTGCCCTCGGTTTTCCCAAAGCCCGAGGGAGGCTTTAGCCTCCCAAGTGGTCGATGCGCTCCAGCGCATCGAGGCCAGACCCGCACGGACGGAGCACCCCGGCAGGGGTGTGTAGTACGTGAGGCAGGCTGGCATAAGGGAAATTGTAGGGCACAATTCAGTTTTTAGAAAGCAGGAAAAACAAAGAAGAGGGAGAACAAGGTCAAGAAAAAGAAACAGGGGCTCGAGGATTTTGAGGACACACTGTTCGATTATTTGCCGAACCACTTCTTCAAATTCAAAAGCCCTTCCGACTTTCCAGACAAGAGAGCTCGCATTTCTGCGATGTGTTGGTTCCGTTCTTGTTCAAGGCTACGCATCTGGGCTCTCAGTTCATCGTTGATCTGTCTTTCACGGCTCAATGCTTCCATGGCAATTTTGAGAGCGTCAGAATGGGGTGTCGCGGCAAGTGTCGGTACCTCTCTACCACTCGCACCTCTCACAACTCGGTGAGTTTCAGGACCATACCTTGAGAGGTAGGCCATAAGATCTTGTGAAACAACTAGGCGCCATCCTTCTGGACTGGTTGAATGTCGAAGTGCCCCAGTATCAATCCATCGTCGGATACTGCTGGCACTCACTCCAGCTTGCCTTGCCGCCTGGGATACCGTGAGGGTTTCAGAGGCTGTCATAAGAGTCTCCTGTTGATAGCCTTTCAACTCTATCATGCCCCCCTCATTAGGAGTGTCATGGAATCTGGCTCGTGGGCGACTAGTAAATGCTTTTTTCAAGAGCACAATTTCTACCACTTTAGAGTTCTGACATTATGGCAGACAGGATTTTTGGGTTCTCCTAGACCGGAGTCGAACCATGGAGGGCGTCTCACCTATAAAGGTGGTGATGGTGTTCTGTTGAGAAGGTACTTGTGGAGGGGCCTTCGGTCAGGTACCCCCTGAGGCCACAGGCTCTGGGGTCGCTCGTTCGGTAGACGCACCGCACAATGTGACGCGCTTGTTATCAACCTCAACAGAAGCATTGGGGCCTACGGAACGCGCAAAATCGGCAAGACCGCTCGAAGAGCTGAATGTGACTTTTAATCCAGGAGTTGACGTTTCCAACTCTTCAGACTTCCCTGACGCTCCAACTGCTGCATCATACCACTTGGAACGACATGTCGATTGTTCCACTGATACAACACCATCAAGTCCCATGAACTCCGAGGAATACTTTTCATACGCAGCCTGCAGGGCGTCAGAAGAACTCCTTTCCGAGGAATGAGCCTTCGGAATACTTTTTGTGCGTCCGTTCATTGGGCCACAGGAAACCAGAAACAGAGCAGCGGAAATTAAATATAGATTTTTCAAAATATCCTCCTCTAAGAGACTTTCATTGACTGTAAATTTACATTGCAGCGTATGCTTTCAAAGCATTCCATGTGCCAACTGCCATGCGGAAAGGTATGCGAAAATTCAAGACAAAAAATACGATTTGAACCTTACACCTGAACAACGAATGGACAGGCTAGCCATCAAACCGACACTCGTTCATTGGATTCAGTTGCAGCATTTGAGCGAATGAGAGCAGAGGCAAACGTCACAACGGAATCTCCAAGGGGCCGCTCAGATGCGACTGAGAACCGGTCGAGTAAAATTCTCAGCTCTTTCTTGAGCTCCGGCAGGCGCGCCGCATCAACCGAAAAGTGGCAAGCGTAGAAAAAGGAATCGTCGCGCCCAAACCCACCGTCTTCCGCGAATGACTGGATTTCTTTCAAAGATTTCAAAAATGATTTTTGAAAATGTTCACTTGTTCCTAGGCCTTCAAGACCCACAAACGATTGAAGGGCCACAAAGAACGCCCCTTCGAGAGTCTGCTTTGCAATTCCTTTATCGAGGAACTGCTCAAGAATCCGTTTCAATCGAATCTTACCGATACCCGTGCGAGCAGAAATATCTTCTATGGTTGCGCCATTTTCATCTCCAAGAGCGGCATAAACTTTGCTCCAATCCTCGATCCGGTACAGATCATCGGCAGGAGCACGTGCTTTGGAGGTTTTTTCGATCAGGCGATCTCGGATTTTGGCAATGCGATTCCTTCGGTTTTCAACATCAATCAAATCGCCCGAGTGTCTATCCTTCAGCGCTAGCTCTCTGAACAAAACAAGTTCGTCGCCATTGAGCCCAATGAGGGACGCAATCCTTTCAGCCGACTCCAAAGTGATTGCACGACGTCCCTTCACAATATCTCGCAGATAGCTTCGTGACGAAAACCCCGCTTTCAGGGAAAGCGCACCAAGAGAATTCGCGCTGGAGTGCTCTTTGAGTGAACTGAAAAGCCTTTCGAGAATTAGCCTCAGGTCATCGACGGTGCACAACAAATGCCGAATATTACTTTCCATCATTCCACTTCTTTCAAGCTCGACTAACGAAGGTGGAGGTGAAGGTCTGCGCCTTCACCTCCACCTTCATGTGAAATTTGCCCCAGTGCGACACGAACCGTACTCAATTACGTTGTTACTCTAGACGGGATCCAACTTGTTTGGCGCAAACAGGGATCGAATGACCACCGAGATTGATAACAAGCGGAGACTGGGCAGAGTCTGCGGCAAAAGCTGAGAGAGCTGAAGAATCCGTAAAGCCAATGCGGATTCCAATTTCAAACGTTTCAAGTTCTTCGGTCATCGAATCGAATGCAATCTTTTCGGCCCACTTTGTGCCGCAGTTTGCAATCTCCACTGAGCCCACATCAGACTGAGGCATGTACTGGGATGAGACCAACTCGTATGCCCGCTCAACCGCGTCTTGCTTCGAGAGACCTTGTGCAAATGCTGGGGCGAAAGAAAAAGTAACCAAAGAAACAAGAGCGGCAACGAATGTTTTCATGAGAATCTCCTTGAGTGATTGTTTACCTGACCACCGGGCCGGGCATATCTCTTATCTACATTTTTCCTCAAATTTAAGCAATAAAAAAACGCATATGACGTCAAAATAGATAAAAGTCACTATAAAAACAATAGTATAATATGATTTAAAAAATTTAAAATCATTTTGATTGTTCGAATATTGTGTTGAGGTTCCTGAGCGCGTGTTTCTAATGCGATAGCCCCTTCTGCAGCGCAGAAGCAGTTAAAGAAGCTGACGTTTGATAGAGCGAAAGGTGTGTTTGGATGTCATAAGGTTGGCGGTATTCGAGGTTTTTGTCTGCTCAAAAAAGCAGCACAATAAATCTCACTTGTTAGAATCCCGTTTATGTCGACTGAGAAATCTCGTCCTGGGTCTCTCAAACACCCCACTGTTGTGGCGATCTTAAGAGGCACCCAATTGTTGGACGTGGGGACGAAGCTCATCCGCGCCCAACAACTCTTTTCTAAACGGAAAGAGTTGTTGGGTCAGGGACATTTATTTTGCACGAGTGATTTCTGTTGCATGCGACTCACTCGAACATGTAGTTCAAACCTGTATTTAAACTCAGTGAGTACAATCTATGAAAAAAATCACTTATATTTCGCTTAGAAGCATATCCGCAGCATTGGGCGCACTTGTAAGCGCTATCATACTGCCTGATAGCTGGTCAGAAATAGGATTCGTTTCTTTGGTTATGATGAATGCCTTTTGGGTTTCCTGGCTTATCTTGATGAGAAAGCCGGATATGAACAGATTTCTTTACACAGCGCTTACAACAATATTCAGCGTTTATGTAACTACTTTGATAGGTGCCATATTGGTAAATATCAACGAATTTAACTTTTCAAAACTCATACCGATGTTTGTCGTTACCACAGTTGGGCTTCCCTATATCTTACTTTTGAGCCTCCCTGGGCTTTTTGCTTTCATTGTTTTTGATCTTCTTTTTGTTCATTTTTTTCTCAAATCCAGTAGGCCAAAATGAAAACACTATCAAATAGAGATCTTTTCAAAATTTTTTTTATAATCTTTGCACTACTTTCGTCCTGTGGTGAAAGGTCGAGAAGAATCCCGGAAATAAGCACTGTTACTCATGAAGGCCCCGACCTGATTCGCTTTCGGCCTGTTGCAGAAACATGTCTCGACCCAATGCTTCGCCAAGATCGGTGCTCTTTTTACCGTGAGTGTCTTGAAGCAGCGATCACATGTGAAAATACTCTCTTCCCCTATGCAATTAGCTATGGCGAAAAGTACTGCAATAAGTTCCAGGCTATCCAGCTCAAAACTCGAGGGGAAGCTTGGAAACGTGGAGCAATGCTTTGTTTGCAGGAAGCCATTAGATTTAGGGGTCAAAACGGAAGAACTCAAGATGGCATCGACAATGACGTTCACGCCTCCTGCCAGGAGGTCCGAGAGACGAATTTTAACGCCCACGTTTCTTGTTATCTCGGCGGACCGGCGAGATTTTCTAAGCGCACTTCACACACGGTTTGCTCTCTGACAAAAGAGGATATCGCTAAAATCATTACTGTCGTGGAATCTGCCGACGCACTTACGCGGGACTCTTTGCTCCAGATCAAATCTGTTTTCACTCAGTGTGTCAGTGATTTGAAAAACAAGGTTCTTGGTATTTCGCCTCCAGGGCCTAACTGGCCCACGTCAAATTTGACGACACCTGCAGAGGACAGTGAAAACATAGTGTTTTTGGAGCAGAAGATTCGGGAATACGAAGCGAAACTGTCTGGCGGATCCATCGCTAGACCCACATTTCAATAAGCAAAAGGATCAGTATGAAATTTCTATTCGCGGCTAGTGTTTTTTTTGTCTCCGTTCAAGGTCACGCCCAAAGGGCTGACAATCTTTACGTCGATGGTGTCATCACAGACACTTTGAATTCCCTGTACGGCCAAGCTGTTGATATGCCCAGTGAACAGCAAAATCGCTCGTGCAGCATATTTGGGTCCTCAAAAGGTGGATTTCACAAATGGGGGAAATCGACATTTCAAAAAGCAAAGGTCATTCAGACTGGAAGCGAGAGTTATGTATGGAATGTGAGCATTCCATACAGATGTGAATACTATTATCGCCACTTTGAAGCTTGTACAGGCTTTGAAGATGTTTCTATGGACGTTAATGATATTTTGACAATTGATGCAACTTTGGGATTTGGTGACGACAATATTTTAAGACTGTCGTCCATTCACAAATCTACTCCAGCCCTTCCTTCCATAGAAAAAATGGGAGAGCCCTCAATTGGTAGATGTGGCGATGCGCTAATTGACGTAATGAAAGCGCGTTTGAACGGTTTGCGTATTTCCGATTAACAACGACTGAACCTCATGACACGCTCTATTTCGGGGAAGTGGGGCGCAGCCCGCTCAGCGCGTCGCAGCTCAGCAAAGCTGAGCGAGGATAGGCTCGTAGACCAGTTCGAAAAGCAGAAGTCACTTTTTTCAAACAAAGAGCGATGGCGGCTTTGGATGTGCGGACTACGACAAGCAACCTCGCCCCCCTAGACTTGCCTTTCTGCCTTGGTTCTAGGAGTTTCCCTCTCATCTCTCCACGAAAGTTATGTCAACAAACATCTCTCATTTGAATTCTGCTCTACATATTGTTTCTCTTTTGCGTCCAGCAGCACATTTCAATGATGGTCTATACCAAAGCCTGCCTGTAATTTCTCATCGCTCACAGGCTTTATTCTCGACTCAATTTGCCTTCCTGACTTTCGGGTCTTGGAGAGTGAGTATCCTGTTCCATTTTTCCTTGGAGGTATTTCAAAATTCCGGAAGGGTCGAGCATGAGTCTGCCACACCAATTTTTCTCCAAGGCTTCATTCTTCAGAGTTCTAAGGGCGTCGATCCCGATTCGTGCAAGTGCCTCGTCTGCCACACCGTGTGCTGCGTCCCGATCATAAAACCCTCCTGCTCCCCTAGCTGATGCAACTGGCTTGAAGACCATCGCGATGATTTTTCTCGCCTCAGCCTGATGCTCTGGTTTGCGTGGAGGGGGGGGGGGGGTTTTGGAGGCGGGAAATGGTTTGTGGGTAAAGGGGTTTTGGGTTTTGTTTTGGGGGTGGGGGTTGAGGGATGGTATGTGGGGGTGTGGGGTTGGGTGTGGCGGGCGGCGGGAGTGG
>MWWE01000064.1_pt1 | contig 16067 bp, 25 predicted proteins | sample 1047301 | NCBI WGS metagenome assembly MWWE01 (sample SAMN06349973, study PRJNA376086) | soil metagenome | isolation source: MS1-1 sample Antarctic (ecotone) soil | place: Antarctica
CTACAGCCCACTCCCACGCCTGTTGATGTGCGGTGAAGCGCATGCCCTCAAGGACGCTAGAACGGTGGTGATCGAGGCCAGTCAGGGCCGCTAGCGGCTTACGATAGCTGGCGTCTACGGAGGTACCGTCCGCCTTATAAAACTCAAAACGTCGGTCTCGCAATCCCCCACCGCGAACGACGTGAATAGCTACCGCATCGGCGAGCCGTTCCGACTTGGTGGGATGCAAGGCAAAGAACGCGCGGACGAAAGATTCGTCCCGTCCTTCGATATCTCTGTTGAAAGGCGCGTTATCTTTGATGAGACGGATTCGCGCTTCCACGTCCTTTTTATAGCGAAAGCTCTCACCGCCGATAACGTAACGGGCGCCTATAATGATCACCAGTCCTTTCTGGCCGGGACTGTCACCTACGCCAATAGGAGTCCCGGCTGGGGTCTTCTGTTATCAACTAGTCCCATCCGATGGGACTGGTTGGATTCTATCTTACAGACACTTGACGGTCAACCGCCTGCCAGTTAGTATTTGGTTGGCAGACAAAACACGACCTGAGGAGGACTATAAGGTGCAGCTGCCGCGAATAAGAGAGTGGCGCGAGTCACGCGGTCTTATGCAAAAGGAACTCGCAGCTGAAGCAAATGTCAGCGAATATACGGTACTTCGTGCGGAGAAGGGCGTGTCGTTGCGAGTCGACTCAGCTCGTAAGATTGCAGAGGCTTTGGGAGTATCTGTAGCCGACCTACAGGAAAGGCCACCTGTCCCATTAGGCGAGGCTCCGGGAGATCTCCCAAAAGTAGAGGCGCCGACCTCGTCGCATAGGGAGGAAGACGAGGAGCGGCGCTCCGTACCAGAAGCTCTAAAAGCTCTAAACTCCTACACGATCCGCAGGACCAAGACTCTTGAGGCTGAACTGAAAGAAAAGAATTCCCCTCACTTTAAAAACGCTACCGCGGCCACGGTCTGGGTTGCCGGAGTTCAGCGAGAGGCCAAAGATTGGGCGGATTGTGCCGTAGAAGAATGGGCTACCCTATTACCACAGGGAGGTGGTTTTACCGACCCCGAACCCTGGCGCGATGCTTTCAAGGTTTTGGGACCCCTCATGACCTTTCACGAGATAACTCGCAGAGCTGAGAAGCGCATCACCGAAATGAAGGACCAACCGGACGAGCTGGTCCAGAAGAGGCTGGAGAAGGATCGGCGCGAAGCTCAAGAAAGCGAGCGCAGGCTTAATGAATTTCGGGCCGCCGCTAGTGGATAGGGAAGAGACCCTAGAAGACTTGGGCAGCGAGATGACCGCTCTAGAAATAGAGATCTCGCGCCAGCGTCTAATCCGCGAGAAGGCGACGTACAAGCTCGAATGGGCCGTACGTGAGCGAGACCGCATAGCCCGGCACCTCGCTTCGTTGGTCAGGAACGAGAGCGCGGCCTGATCGTGTCTAGAACCTTGCACGGCACCGGTCCTAGTGGCCCGCGGCCCGTGGCGGCCCGTGGGAAAGCCACGGTTTCTATAATACTTCGGAGACGCTTCCTACCCTCGAGGCCGCTGGCGACGCCGGCCCCCTCGACCGGGGCTATGCGCTGTCCGGGCGTACGGAATTTCTATTTGCCTCGAAAGTCTATTTTGAAAATAGAGCAAATAGACAAAGCCGCTTATATGTCTACTGATTCGGTGAACAACAACGAGAGGAGGCTTAGATTTTGGACATGCTCGACGTAGCGGCCACCGAGAAGGCGGAGAAGATAGACACCCCACCGCCACCACCCAGGAGGCAAGTGGGGCGTCGGATCTTCGAGTATGGGGAGTAGAGGGGGGGGTGCCTAGTTGAGCCGCCAATGTCCCGCAACAACGCTAAAGGGTGGGCAGTGTTCGGGTAGCGTCCCCGAAAGCAAGTACTGGTGCTGGTACCACGACCCGGCCAACTCGGACAAGCGCCGCCGTGCCGCTTCCCGTGGCGGTAAGGGCAACCGCTCCAAGATCTCCAAGGACCTTCACATGCTGCTCGAAGACCTCACCGAGCAGGTCGTAAGCGGCGACCTCGAGCCGTACCCGGCATCCGTGGCGGGGCAGCTTGTCGGAGTACGTCTCCGGCTCTTAGAGTTCGAGCGCAGGCTCAAGGAAACGGACGAACTCGAAGCCAGGCTAGACGAGATGGCCGAAGCCTTAGAGAGACAGGAGAGGAGCAGCGCCTATGGCTCTACGGGATAGGCTCCGACGCCTGGAGAAAACCATGCGCGGACAGCTCGCATCCTTTGAGCTGATCGATGGCAGCCGGTACTTTTTCGAGCCAGACGCGGTGTGGTGGCAACTGTTCCTGCACGGCTCTAACTGTATGGAGGCCGACTACCGGAGCGAGCCACGCCCCAAGCCGCCGGAGATCCTCAAGGCTGTTGCCAAGGCCAAGGACCGTAGGAGTGCCGTAGAGCGGCTTTACGCCCCTGGCTCTACGCCGTTTACGGCCTACGACCACAAGAGCCTAGTCGAGCGAGGCGAGTTCGTACCGCGCAGCTTCTTGGCCGGGCACGGCTACGAGGAGAGCCTCAAGCATTTCGCCAAGAAGAACGCAGAGAGAGGGTAGGTGGTTTTCTCGTACAGAGATGTAATGTGCTGAAGAAGAGCCCCCAGCAAACCGGCGCGGGTTTTATTCCTTTGTCCGCGCCGGGGCTCCCAAAGTGCCCGCAGACAAGTAAGAGCCCGGCGCTTCGATTGCTATGGGGATGACGAGTGTTGGGGTAAGATACCTGTGTAGGAGGGGGCCGTACGTGGAAGGTGCAAGCGTGGGTCCTAAGGAGCGCGAGCGACGGCTCGCGAAGCAGCGAGTAGTAGACCGCCAGTCACAGGAGGAGGGGCGGACGACACCGACGCCGTCGTTCTCCTCCGTGGACGATAGGAGAAAAGGCCGTGCTCGTCCTGAGCTTCGCCTTTATCTTTGCGGGGGTAGTTCTCGCCGTCGTGCTGTTCGTCCTGCCACCATGAATCCCAGATACCTCAAAAAGGCAGCGCCCTACTTGGGAGCTATCCTCCTTGCGGCCGTAGTCTTTACCGTCGTGCTCTCCCTGTTGTAGCTACGCTTCTATGGCGCGAGGTTGACTTCTAACGGGCGCAAGGCCCCGGTCGAGGGGTAAGATACCCCTCGATGGATGACGACGACTATCGCCGCACACCGCCGCTTGTCGACGACGCATATACGCCGGTAGAAGAAACCACTCGCCGCATGTCGCCGCAAGAACACGCCGCAAGCTCGGGGTGGGCTACCACTGCAGTTGCGGCGCGTGCCCTCCGCGTAGCGCAACGCACGGTGCAGTCCTATGTGCAGAGAGGAATGCTTGAAGCTAAATCTGAAGGTGAAGGGGTTAAGAAGACCCTCTACATCTCCATCGACTCCCTCAATGCTCTAAGAGCGCAGCGGATAGCCGAAGGCAAGATAGGCGAAGATGCGGCACAAGATGCGCCGACAGACCACGGCGCAGACCTCGCCGAGGTCGTGCAGAATCTTGCGTCGAGGATGGCGGACGAAGCAGCGCGGGCTGCGGCGTTGGAGACGAGGTTGGAACTTACCACTCAGGCCGAAAGCACTTTACGTGGGCAGCTGGAACAGGAGCGCGAGAAGGCTCGCCGACTGCGTGAGGAGCTGGAGGCTGAACGCTCTAAGGGGTTCTGGCGTAGGTTGTTCGGTGGATGAGGGACGCGAGACGCCCCGAGACGGACTCGGAGGGCGAAGATAGGGGAGAGACACCCCCGGAGCCACAGGAGCCCGCAGAGCGCCGCTCGTGGCTGCATCGGTTTTTCTTCGGACCGTAAGAACGTGGGGAGTTAAATCTTGCCACACGAATGGCTGATAGCTTTGGGAGGAATAGCCTTAGTAGTCCTAGGAGGTAGCTATCTCGTCTACGCCTTGCTCCGAAGAGAAAAAACTGTGCGGGTATACAAGAGACAAGGTAGTACTGAAGCTCCCTCAGAGCCACGAGAATCCCCCGAGACGGCCGCCGATCCCCGGTCCGATAACCGAGCCCCTGGCCCCGGAGAATGAACCACCGCACCTCCTGGTGGCGTAGGTTCTTTGGGTTCGAGTGAATATCTATCCAAGCGTGTAGCAAGATGCCTCGACTACCGCGCTTATCGGGAGGCCGAACGGTGCTGTGCCCCGGTCCTATTGGATAAGGATTCGCGGGGTTGAATACGGGTTTCCGAGAATATTAGCTCTGAGACTGTCCGAAAAGGGTACGAGCAACGGTCCGAGCGAGGATTTGGCCGCTATACGGAGCGCAAAATGGACCGAAAAACCCTTCCTTGGCGGCCCGTTAGGCTACGCTGGGAGCGCCTCCGAGACTTTTCGGACAGTCTCTCTCGGCAATTGGTGAATAAAGGTCGTATTACCCTGGTCCGGTACCCCCTGGCCAGGACCGGCCATCCTGCCCAGGGTCGCGGATCTTCAGCACGACGAGTAAACTCCCCGTGTGGTGGGTTTGTTACATAGTACGAGGACCAGGGCTCCTTACCTAGGGGCTTTGGCCTTCTATTTGCGAGGAGGATGGAATGTACAGAACCAAGCTTCTAGTGGCCATGGTGGCGTTGACGGTGACCATGTCGACCCCTGCAATCGCGCAGGCCGCCGAGAGTGGCTGGTACAACTACCCCGACTAGGGTGGCTGGTGGTACTACTGGGCCGAGACCGGCGAGTGGCAACAGGATCCTGGGACGCAGCCTGTGACTAGCTCGGGCATTGTCTGCGAACCAGAGGTAAGAGTCGTCGTCAACGGGAACCAGATCTGCTAACTATGGGCCGGGGTCCTTCGGGGACCCCGGCCCTCGCATGTTCATCAATGGCGCAGGGTGAAGAGGGAGAAGAGTACTAGGGTGGCGAGGGTCACGGCTAAGGCCACCAGGAGCACGAAGCCCACCGGGAAATCGACTTGCAGAAATGTCGTGGCGATGCTCATACCCACACTCCCCGTGACTTTCTACCGAACTAAGGGAGATTGTAGCCCCCTCGGTAAGTGCCAGTTGTTGGCCGCCGGTTAAGGTTCGATGAACAACTTCGTACGACACAAGGCGAGACCCCCGAAGACCCCCGCCCTAGCCGTCGTCGGTCCTGTGGAGCCAGACCTCGTCGGTGAGGTAGCCGCAGAAGTAGCCCCCGACCACTTCCGATCCTGGGTCCTTGCGGTAGAGGAATCCTCCTGGGGTGAAGTAGTAGGTGTAGCCGCCGATCTCGAACTCCTTGTAGGGAGCGAGGTGCTCTTCCGGGTAGTTCTCCAGGTCTCCAAGGCGAGCGAGGACGCGTGCGGCAGTGTGATCTTGGTGCAACATTAGGCCACCTCCTTTTCTCTCAGTGCTTTGCCATCAATAAGAAGATATCCGCCCTTTGTGTGGGACAGATTAGATGCCGATAAGAATTTACAAAGAGATTACGAGCGTGTTACATAGACGAAGGGCCGAGACACCCCAAAGGATACCCCGGCCCGGTTGGCCAAAGGTAGCCGACCGGGGCTACGCTTCAAGAGTGCTCGTCAGAGCTTCGAGATTGTCGTCTCCCGGCCCGCGAGGGGCTGTAGCGATATATCTACTCGGCGACTACGAAGCCGCGAGAGACCCCCTCCAAATATTCTTGCTGATGCTCCCGAACCCACATCGTGGTCTCAGGGTAGCCCAGGCGACCCGCGATCTCTTGCACCGCCTGGTGGTCCAGCATGCTCGCCTCCCTGGTCTCCTGAACGGTTTCCAACCCATCGAAGACGACTGTGGGAACCGCGACCGGGTTCTCGAACCTCTTCGGCATGTACTCCTCCTCGTCGGCTACCCCAAGAGATCCTAGCGTCTTTAGGATAGCGACGGAAGGGGGAGGGGCTAAGAGGCGGCGAGGACCTCTTTGTCTGCGCGCCCGTCGAGGGTGAGCTTGTGTCCGTGTCCGCACAAGAATATGGCACGCCTGGAGCGCCATTCTTCTTCGGGGCCGAAAAGGACCAGCTTCTCTCCGCAATCTTCGCACGTAAGGATGATCTGCTCGGAAGAACTCTGCACGTGTACCCCTCCTTCGCCCCCTTGGGGCATCATATCCATCATGGATTAAGCGAGCCGTTGGGCTGCACGGTAGGCAACTTCACACATTCGCGGGACGGCCACAAGGTGAACGAAGCTCAGGTAAACGCTGCTTATGCTCGATACGAAGCTGCGTAGAAGCCTTAGCGCGACTGTCTAAAGCTTCTAGTCGAGGTTTAGCCCCAACCGGTCGTGCGGGCGTTTTTATGCGGCGTACCACATGTTGCGGTTCGCCGAACTCCCCCTGTACCCACGCTTTAGGGTGGTCTACCCTGAAGCCATGAGCGCACAACCGACTAATCACGGCCCCGAACGACTAGGCGAACCTAACCGACTAACCGAGGCTAGTCGTGACCAGTCGACTGACCGACAGTTAGGCGAGGACCGTCGCGAGACTAGGCGGCTCGGCCAGCGGTACACGGTTCAGGAGGCCGCGGAGATCCTGGGCACATCGGTAGACGCTGTACGTGGGCGGATAAGGCGGGGCACCCTCGACAGCCTGAAGGTCGAGGGCGTGGTGTACGTCCTCCTCGACGCGGCTAACCGCGAGCAACACGCCGACCAGTCGGAGCTAGTCGGAGAGATGCGGGATCAGATTGACTGGCTCCGCCGGGAAGTCGAGCGCAAGGACACGATCATCATGTCTCTCACGCAGCGCATTCCCGAGCTAGAAGCGCCACCAGAGCCGCAAGACGCCCCCGAGACGGCCGCAGAGGGCACGGATAGGGGAGAGGTACCCCCGGACCCACAGGAGCCCGCACAGCCCCGTGAGCGGAGTTGGTGGCGCCGGTTCTTCGGGTTCGATTAAGGAGGTAGGGGTAGATGAGGATCGTCATGCTCGGTTACTGGGTGATCTTGGTGGGGATCGTCTTGGACATCGGCGGGACCATCTGGGACGTGATCGACGATCTGACCGGCGAGGAAGCACTGGGGGGCCTGCTTACCCCCGAGAGACTGAAGTTCCTGGGAATAGCCGTAGTAGTCCTGGGCCTCGTCTTGGGGTTTAGATTGGGGTTGAGACGCCGAAGTCGCTCAAGCTAGGCGCAACTTTTTAAGCCGGATCCCTAGCGGGTAAAAGCTAGTATGACGCGTGACGTCCGAAAGAAGGGAGAAGCACGTGGGAAGAAAGAGCAGCGAGCAAGACAAGAACGAAGGGTCTATGGATAAGGCAAAGGGCCGGTTCAAGGAAGCTGCCGGCTCCCTGACCGGGGATAAGGACAAGAAGTCCGAGGGACGCTCGGACCAAACGAAGGGCAAGGCCAAGGATAAGAAGGGCAAGGCCAAGGACCTGTTCAAGTAGTAGCCCTAAAACACGAGGCAGGTGAGCGTAGGACCGGGGCTATGGCGCCCCGGCTTTCTTATGCCCTAGCACCTGTAGGCTTCCGAGAAAGTCCATAAGCGGTAGCTGTAGCTCACAGCTTTCTGCATCTTTATTCGGCGCCTCTAGATATTGTGTTTAGCGTTTCCTGCGGAAGGGGCCTAGAGCACCCCCTATCGGCTCTCGGGAGGCGATACATGCAGGATGTTGGATACGGGTTTCCGAGAAGGCGACCTCTCGGCAGTTCGGTGAATAGAGGAAAACTATCTTGCCCCTCCCTTGTTTAACCTGTTGCAATAGCGGGTATGACATATGGCACAACCAAAGAGAGCGTTAGAGCGCTAAGCGAAATTGGCCCTTAAATCGTAGGGCAATGCTCATATAGCGAGAACGCGTAAAGGCTCTAGGCGATCTCTGAGGCAAAAGATGAACCGCTGAGCGAGGAGGAGGAGGTTCAGGTGGTGGTTAGATACGTCGAGTGAGCTAGACAAAATCGAATATCTGTAGAAGCCCTCGGTAAACAAGCCGGGGGCTTCGTGGTGCTAGGCCTGGCCATAATGAGCTATTTTGGACATAGAGAGAAGCAACGCAGAAAAGCTGAACAGCAACAGCGGGTCAGGTAAATTCACTGCCACTAGTTTCCGAGAAACCAATTTTTCTCGGAAACTAATTTCCGGCATAGATTCTCGGAAGCCCAGTGGGCAGCAAAAGAGCCGGGGCCTTCAGAGACCCCGGCCCTTCTTACGCCTCTGAACTACGCCTTACTGCTGGCGTCCTTTGAAGGTGGTTTCTCTTTCAACGTTTGGGTTTTTATTCACAGCCTGGCCGTTGCTATCTTCGGAGCCGCCAGGCCCATCAACTGTCGTCTCACAGTTCTTGTTGTTCGGAACCTGGGTGCAGTCAGGGTCCGCAAACGCCGGACCCGCTAGACCCGCCATAGCCATCGTAGCCACCAACAAGGCAGCCGTAACCAACAAACTTATGCGCTTAATCACGCTATATTCCTTTCCTTACCACATCCCCCAACGGTTTATGTCTCAAGCCGTCTCAGGTAGGATGTGTTTGTTTGCGGGGGCTGGGCGTCTTGTGTGTGCCTCTACCTAGCTACAAACAAGCGTCCGGCCCCTTGCCCGTATGATCTCCTCCTTATCCCTAACCCGAGTACGGTACCCCCTTTCTCTACACTCGCTTTCCCTTTCCCCCAAAACAAAACCGACCACCTCCAAGGGTCTCCTCTATCGACCCTTCGGCAGCCGGTTGCACCACTGGCTCCGTCTGTCCCAGGTACCCATATTAGAAGGACAGAGTTCTTAGCCTCTACTTTGGCCCGTTGTTGTTCCGTACTAAACCGTACCAGAAAATACGTTGCCAGGATAGAGCAGGACGAACTAATTCAACACCCTTTACGACTTTTTGAATAAAACACAACTTATACGCAATGGTTTCGTCACAATTCCCCCATACTAAAAGAGCATAATGGAGGTGGGTACCCATGCCCATGGCGGAGAGATATGCTCAGAAGTTGTGGATCAGAGATTTCCCCGGAGACGTGGTGTACCTTCCCTTCGAGCAATCGAATGGGATGCCGGCGAGGCAACGCCGGCGGGAAGGACACACCGATGCGAAGCGTACACCAAGACGAGGCCGCCTGTGAGCAAGAAGAGCGCCAGGTGCTCGATCTCGACGAGATCGCTCGCCAGGGAGCGAAGAAGATGCTCGCCCAGGCACTCCAAGCCGAGGTCGAGGCTTACCTCCAAGCCGCCGAAGGCGAACGAGACGAGCAAAGCCAGGCGCTGGTGGTCAGGAACGGTCATGCCAGGAGCCGGGAGATCCTCTGCGGAGCCGGGGCCATCGAGGTTAGGGCTCCGAGGGTGAACGACAAGCGCGTGGACGAAGCTACCGGCGAGCGAAAGAGGTTCAAGAGCTCGATCCTGCCTCCATACATGCGTCGATCGCCGAAGGTCTCGGAGGTCCTACCGCTCTTGTACCTGCACGGGCTCTCCAGCGGAGACTTCGCCCCGGCTTTGAAGGAGTTTTTCGGTAGCGAGGCCGGCTTGTCGCCCGCGACCGTCGTTCGCCTCACCGAGCAATGGCAAAGGGAGCGCGAGGCGTTCATGGAGCGCGACCTCTCCGAGAAGGACTACGTCTACGTCTGGGTGGACGGGATACACACCAGGGTGAGGCTCGGCCAAAACGAGAGGCTATGCTGCCTGGTGATGATGGGAGCGAGACTCGATGGGAAGAAGGAGCTTATAGCCCTCCAGGACGGCTACCGGGAGTCAGAAGAGTCGTGGGCGCAGTTGCTTAGAGACCTGAAGAAGCGAGGGATGCGGGCGCCGATCTTGGCGATAGGCGACGGAGCGTTGGGATTCTGGGCGGCTGTCAGAGACGCCTTCCCCGAGACCCGCCATCAGCGCGACTGGGTGCACAAAACCGCCAATGTTCTAGACGCGCTGCCCAAAAGCGTGCATAAAAGGGCCAAGAAAGCCGTCCAAGAGATAACGGAGGCGGAGAACAAGTCCGAAGCCAAGAAGGCCATAAAGGAGTTCGCCGAAGAGTTCGGGACCAAGTGGCCCAAGGCCGCGGCGAAGATCGAAGACGAAGAAGAAGCATTGCTGACCTACTACGACTACCCGGGCGAGCACTGGCGGCACCTTAGGACGACCAACCCGATAGAGTCGCCGTTCGCTACGGTGAGAGCCAGGACGGACATCACGAAGGGGCCGGGTTCGAGGGAGGCAGGAGTGGCGATGATCTTCAAGCTGTTGGAAGCGGCTGAGGGGAGGTGGCGCAGGCTAAACGGCTACCGGCTGGTCCCACTGGTGAGGGCCGGAGCCAGGTTCGTCAATGGAGAATTGGTCGAAAGAAACGAGGAGAAGTACGCCGCGTGATCGGAGCTCGATCCACAACTTTTGACAATACCTCCCGAATAAGGGTCCGCCGCTATCTCCCTTGTTACCGACAGGGCCGTTGCCTTTATTCACGAGCTGCCGAGAGCAGTGGGGTTCTCGGAAACCTAGCCTCCGGCAGTGCCAAGTCTGAAAGAACAAGGGCTTATGTGGGTATAGATGTCCTTTAAGGGCGCGAAGCCAGACTACGGGGAGGTGCAAGTGGTATGAGTGAACTACAGATGGGCCTCATTATCGTAGGAATACTCGGGTTGTTGGTAGTCATCCTGTTCGTGTCCGCTGCAATAGTGTGTGGGCTGCCGTGCCATGCTACTCTCCCAACCAAGGTGCAATTTTTCTAGCCCACGACCGGGTGCCGGTCGATTGCACACCATATTAGCTGCAAACCTTGACCGCCCGTCAACAAAGAACAACAGAGTTGAAGGGCGCCCAGGGCAAGGAGGGGAGGTTGCCTCTTCCTTGTAACGTCGAGATACAGTAAACTATAACAAACTATAACACGGTACAATAATTCAAATGGCAAGAGTCCCCGCGCGAAGCGAGACCCCGGCTTCTGTAGGATATGGGCTATCAGCTAGGGAAGCCGAAGAGAATAGCGAGGCAAGTGGGGCCGACCAGAGCCAGCCCCGCTAATATCGCCCTCACTAGACCATCCGCTCCAAGCAGGACCAAACCGCATCTAGGGTGAAGAAGCGCGGGTTGCACGAGAGGCAGTACATCGGGCCTCTGTAACCATGCCCTACGTTAGGGCATGGTGCGGTCAAGGTCTTCGTGGCTGTCCCGCACGAGGCGCAGGTGCCCCGTTCGCGGGCTTCTTCAGGGACTGAATGCGCGGGTCGCGCTAAACTCTGCTCGATCAAGGACTGGCTCCTTGGTCCGGGCCTCGGGGAGCTGCGAACTCCTGCGGGGCCATCTTTGTCAACACCGGTAGTATCTCATATTGGTTGTCGTACGTCAATACATTTGGTACACTATTTTTCGATAAAGCTCAGAATAGGAGTGACTTTTGGTGACGCTAAAGGAACTGGAAACCTGGTTGACTCCCGCCGAGGCGGGGCGGGTTATGGGCATGAGTAAGCAAGGTACGATTAAGCGCCTCGAGAAACGGACTTTGCGCGGCGTCAAGACTCACCAGGGGTGGCTGGTTGACCCCGAGGATGCGGAGCGCGTTGCTAGGGAGAAGGGTAAATAAGAGGGACGCCCCTCGGGCTAAGGCGCGTCCCGGCCCCTTCTCCTCCTAAGTCTTTAAGCGGCGGCGCAGCTCGTCTACGTCGAAGTGCTTTCGCAATAGTTCAACCGCTCGCCCTACGTCCCCAGTCGGAACTGACACGAAAGCTGAGCCGTTGTCCTTACTAACGGAGACACAAGAGGTGTTCTCCCGGACGACCCCCAGATAGTAGCCGTCAGGCCGGACGTTGGCGGGCCAATACGAAGGCGACGGCTTGCCTTTCAGCCGGTCGGTCTTGCAGGTGTAGCCACACTCCGGCAGCCTGAGCTTCACTGCAATTTCGTTGGCCTTTTCGCCGAAGGCGGGTCCGTGTCCGTGGTAGCTCTCGTCGCTCCGACCGTCTACCTCTTGCTGCCACTGGTGCACCATTTCGTGCAAGAGAATATCCTCGACAAACCGGCGCCGCCCCGTGGGGTCTCGACTACCCCGGCGCATTGCAGGATGTGTCCCTGTTAGTAAGGACGGGCGTATTCTAATCTGTGAGCTACACCCGAACCCCGAAACCGGCCCGCAGTCTCCCAAACGCCGCGGGTTGCTGGGTTCGTTTATCAGGAGGACGGGAACCGTCATCGCTCTCCCGAAAAACACTTCGTTCCACTCCTCCCATCGCTCCCAAAGGTGTTGCATAAGGCCGTGATGCTCCTGGCCCGTTTCCTCAAGCACGTAACGCCGGATGCTTTCGCGCATCGCCACGTCTTGCTCCGGTGGCGGCTTCCCGTTCGTCCTCTCTAGTAGGGACGTGTCTGTAACCTCGATGGTCTTATCGCTCACGTTACTCCCTCCTCTTCTAGATAGTCCTCGTAAACAATCCCGTGGTCAGTTCGTGGTCAGTTTTTTTGCCTAATGGTCAGTCACCAACCCCGAAAAACAGGGGAGGATGACCAGACTTTTCCTCATAGGTATCGGGTTTACGTCCCAATTGGTCAGGTTGGTCAGTTTTTCTACCGGTAGACCCCCCTGCAGAATCGAAGAACCCTTTGTCTACGACCCAACACTCAGGCCGCGAACCGGCTACCGTTTTGCGCTTCGTGAGGGTTCCTCTCTTACTATCGACCTCGACCAGTAGACCCTTTTCCGCCATGCGCTTAGAGAGAACTGACTGCGATATCGAAAAGGATTCGACCGCTCCTCGGTTCTGTGCTTGGGCGATTTTCAACGCGGCTTTTGGATTGATGAGGAGCTTGTCGCCTTGCAGGTAACCGATGCGAGCGCCTTGGGCGACCCTTACCTCCGCATCGCCGCGTAGCTCGATCCGCCATCCCCACGGCTCGACGGGTGGCTCGGGCTCCATGTGTCCGGTCTGATCGTCGTCGTTCGCGATATGACAGTCGCCAGATAGCAGAGCCGAGCGCAGCAAATTGCGAACCTGTTCCGTAGGCTCCGCCGAAGCCTGATAGGCGGGTTGGCGTTTCGCCATATCCATAAGACCAGACCACGCCCGGGACCATTCATACTCCGCCGTTTCGAGGTCCATAGCGCCCGCCTCTAGGGCGAACCTGAGAAACCAGTTCACTCCGAGTGCAAGCTCTGCGACTATGTGGGGCGTCCTATAGTGTTCGTCGCCTCCAGGGGTTGCCGCATGGTTCCTCAAATCGTCGTGTAGCCGTCCGCGCTCGCGCTCTAGGCGTCCGTATTGAGGAGCGAGCCATTGCAAGAATCCCGACATCGCCCGGGCGTACTCCCCCCCTGATGCGTGTTTCTGGGCTAGGGTTAACTTAGCGACCGGGATGTCGCCTTTCGCTACCTCGCAAATAGCCAACCTCGCCCGGAGGCTTTGACCGTCCGGGATGTCCTCGCCCGTACTCACGACCAGAGCCCGCGGTGGTCTATCCGGCCTTTGACTGAGATCGGAGGCGAGGCGAGATCGAGCGTTCTTATTACCCTTTGAGCGGAGTACCTGATCGGCTTTGGCTTTCATCTCCTGGGTTTGTTTCTCGCCTTTGAGGAGGTAATCATCGTAGACCGCGATTTGGTCTTTGAGTCTGAATGCCCCCTCGACTAGGGCGTTCGCAGTGCTATTCCACGAGAACGTTCGCCCCGCGTCGAGCCCGGGTCCATAGTGCCTCTGTGCGAGGACCGCTAACTCGGTTTTAAAAACGCCGGTCCCGCCCGCGATGTGAATCGCGACGTCGTTCTCGCCCATCGTGGCGCGATAAATGCCACCGAACAGGGGTATCGTTATGTGCCCCGGTGCAAGTTTTGTTAGCGCCCACGAGGCGAGAATCGCACTCCGTAACTCGTCTTTGCTAGGCGGCTCGGGGAGCAATCGATGCGAACTATCCCCAGAAAGTTGTACCCCCCCTACGGTAGATTTACTGACCAATCCGACCATTTCGTCTGAATCGGTATAGGTATCGCTATTCACGTGGTCAACGTTCTCCGTTTTCGGGTTTTTCGACTGACCATTCGCCTCTGAAAAACTGACCAATCCCGCCGCGGCGATGGCTCCGCCTGCGTGTAAGTAGACGTATTCGCCGTTAACGAGTCGCCATCCCGTATGCGTAAAGTAGGTATGTTCCTTCGCGTCGGGGCTATACAACCTGATGGCCGCCTGTGCGTGGTCGAGGTTGGAAGCTCCCGGCATTACCATCGCGTGAACACCTAGTGCTTTGTCCACCCAACGCATCGACCTGAACTCGTCTGCGGGGACCTCGAAAGTCCGCGTCTGTCCCCTAACGCTTGCTTGCAGATGGTAGGTTCGCCTAGTCTCAACGCTATCGTCTAGTACGGCGTCCTCGACTATTTTGGCGAGGAAATTAGTTAAAGGGGCGGGAGGAGGCGGAGGCGCGTTTTCATCGATGGGGTCGCGGCGCCTGGCGAAACCATACTCGCCGCCTCTCCCCGTAACGAGGTAGGGCGTCCCGGCAAACCGTTCGTCGGCGGTCTTTTCGTGGTGGTCGTCCGCATCCCCGCGGCGTTCTTTGAGGTGCACCGGTAGCGCCCGGGCTATCTTCTCTGCGATGGGCAGTAGCTCGACCCTACTCCCGTTGCCGTTCGGGGCGTTTAGTAACTCCTCGAACTCGGCCACAAACGCGGAGCGCTTCTCGGGCTTGTCGAAGTTTAGTTGTTTGGGGCCGACCTGGACGTCCTCGCCCACGTGGTTCGTTCCGACGAAAGTCGCGACTATCTCCGATTTGCTCTTCGGACGTATTTCGAGGATGGCATCGCCAGGGAGGTCTCTGAAAACTAGACCGACGTCAGTTGTGTCACAACGGTAGGAACCCGAGTTCATTAGCGGTACCTCCGACTAGCGAAAGTAACGCGGGCTCGTCTGCCGCCGTGCCTCGTATCCGTGGCGGGTTCTACCTCACCGCGAAATGCCCGCCAGTCGCGGTGAATGCAGTGCGAGTGGTGACAGTAGAACCATCGAGCGCCGTCGCCGTATTCACCTACGTAAGTGCCGCTTATGTCGCCGCCGGTATGTTCGCGCGCCCACGGGCAGCGGATGGCGATTTTCATCGCCGCGGAATCGTCGTGAGCGTCGAACAGGATCTCGACGCCAACGTTATCCAGCCACTCCGCCAGAGAAACCGAGGGAACATTGCCCCCCGTGTACTCTCTCCGGCGAGCCTTTCGCTCACCCGCGGGTTCGCTGCGGTCGAGCGGCGGTATCGCCTGTTCCATTAGGACCGGCTCCCACGCCTCGATGCCGGTAAGCTTCCCGACAACGGGATCGACCACTGGGTGACGCTTGTAGTTAAACGTCCCTGGCACTCTGAGGACCGTTGCAAGTCCCGCTTTGCCCGCGTCTCCCCCTGCCCATGCGGCAATCCTCTTGTTGAGACCGACTGCGGACTCGACGGAGATGGCCTCGCTCAGCTTCCAATAGAGGTGGCGGCGGCTACCAGAGCTATAGATGATGTAGGTTGGCTCTGGCCCCTCATCCGGGTAGTGGCCCTCGTCCTCATCAAGCCATAAGGTGCTGACCTTGTCTACCGAGAGGCTGCGCAGGCGGCGGCCCGGCTTTCGGAAGAGGTGAACGCTGAAGTAGGCATCGCGTCTGCTCCAGTGGGCCTCCCTGGTTAGGTACTCGCTGGCCTTCGTTGCCGCCGTGGGGTAGGGGAACGATCGTTGCTCTATCTGTGCGAGTTCATTCTGTCTGGCGTCTGGGTCGGCTAGGCGAGCCTGTCGCCCGGTGAATGTCACCATCCACCCCTCGGTCTCGCCAAAAACGTGCTCAAACATCCACGTAGGCGATGCGGAGGATTCGTCTGGTTGGTACAATATAATTACCCTTCTGGTAGACCCCCGCGTTATCTCCGATCACTGAGGCGCGGGGCTTTTTACGTCTGGTCTTAAGCGGCGTCCTCTGCCTTCCGATGCCTCTCCTTATGCTCCCCTTCGCTCAGAAGTTCGTATCCCGCGTGCGAGCGGTGGAAGTGCTCCCACCGCGCCTCCCAGTTTCTCGATAGCCTCGACCCGAGAAGTCGGTCTCGGTTGTCGAGCTGAACATCGGCGAATGCGGCACCTTCCTCCAACAGAAATCTTGCCACTAGGGTCTCGAACCGGGGCTCGTGGTGTACATGCTTGTCACCAGCGTAGGCATTCTGCCCGTGCGTGCGCACGGCCCATTCCCA
>MWWE01000065.1_pt1 | contig 15987 bp, 14 predicted proteins | sample 1047301 | NCBI WGS metagenome assembly MWWE01 (sample SAMN06349973, study PRJNA376086) | soil metagenome | isolation source: MS1-1 sample Antarctic (ecotone) soil | place: Antarctica
ACGCAGGGAGTTACAGCAAAATTCAACATCAACTTATTAAAACGAATTAACCGCGAACTCGGTGCAAATTTTAATACCGAAGAATTTAAACATTACGCAAGTTATCATCCAACCGAATGTGCCGCCCGTTCTTATTTGATTTCAAAAACGGAACAAACCGTTTTTATCGAATCACTTGATAAAAAATTTCATTTCAAAAAATGGGAACCGATCTATATGGAAGTTTCGCAAAAATATAATCTTAAAATGATAGAAAATCTGGCGAAAGAAAGCGGTTTTGAGATTGTTAAGAACTTTTTTGATGAAAACAAATTCTATACAAATTCGCTTTGGAACATTTCCGATTAATTTTTTATTAATATAAGAATACTAAAATTTGATTCTATAAATTCCACCAATACCGAAGCCGCAAACCAAGCAAAACGAGGTGCGGATGAAGGTTTGTGCATTGTTGCCCGCCAGCAAACGGCGGGAAAAGGGAGATACGGGCGAAGCTGGATTTCGGAAAAAGATTCTGGACTTTATTTCAGCATTGTTCTGCGTCCGAAAATAGAAATAAAATTTCTGCCGATTATAACTTTGATGACTTCGGTTGCTGTTTTTGAAGTTTTACGAGAATTCTATAAACTCAAGCCGGATATTAAATGGTCAAACGATATTTTAATTAAAGGAAAAAAAATCAGCGGAATTTTGGCTGAAACCGCAGAAACTAATAAAGGTTTAGCTGTAATTGTCGGAATCGGCATAAATTTATATTCTGCAAACTTCCCTGCCGAATTGATCGAAACGGCAACTTCTATCGAACTGGAAACGAAAGAAAAGGTAGATGCGGACGAATTATTAAATTCTTTGACTCATTTTTTTATTTACTTTTATGAGATATTTCAAAGCCGAAATGGTGCGGGAAAAATCCGTCGTGAATGGGAAAAGCGTTCGAGTTATTGTTCTGAAAAAGATGTGCGTGTGATTCTGGAAAATGAAATTATTTACGGTAAAACCTGCGGATTGGAAGAAAACGGTGCATTGCGGGTTATGGACAAAAACGGAAAAGTAATAATTATTCAAGCTGGTGATGTCGAACGATTGCGGGCTGAATAAAAGTTATATTATTTGGTTGATATGTATTTACTTATAAAATAGAGTAGAATATACATAGAATTTTTTGAATTGGAATTACTAAATATGAAAAATGAATACGACGATTTTGAGAGCGAATTAGACGAACTTGAACAAGACTTGAACGAGTTTGAAGACAACATCGATCTTTTTGAAGACGAATTAAATGAATTTGGAAGTGAGATGGATTTTGAAGAACCGAGAATTGAAACTTTCGAGTTCACGGAAGTTAATATGCGGACTGCCGTTTTATCAAAAAATGATATGATCGCACTTTTGTGTCTGAAAACCGCCGATCAGGGAGGTGCTATCTGCCGCGTTGATCCGCGAGAGATAAATCCGGCGGTTCAGCTTTATGACGATCCCGATAAAGCTCTTGATTGGTACACAAAAAGCCTTAAAACCAGCAAACAAAACGGTTGGCTGGTTGTTTATGATGGCTTGCCGCTTCAGGGCTAAATAATATAAATAAATAATGAATATTGGAAAATAAGTTGATTTGGTTTCGATTTATTTTCCATTACTGTTTTTAAAACCCTTATGATTTTGACCATAGACATCGGCAATTCAAGCACGAAATTCGGGTTTTTTGATAATAAACATCTTGTAAAAAAAATTTCCATTCCCACAGTTCGCAAACAAACATCCGAAGAAATTTTCTCTCACATCGAAAATGAAATTCCTATTGAAATTTCCGCAATTGTAATTTCCAGCGTCGTTAAAGAATTAAATAAAACTTACCGGAATCTTGGCGAAAAGCATTTTCAGGTCAAACCGTTTTTTGCCGAACATACTTTTGATTACGGGTTTTCAATAAATTATTTTCCACCGGAGAATTGCGGTTCAGACAGATTGGTGGCTGCTTACGCAGCAAAGGAAAAATATAAAAGTCCCGTAATTGTCTGCGATTTCGGAACGGCAACGACGATTGATGTGGTCAACGCTAAGAACCAATTTTTGGGCGGAATTATTACGCCCGGCATAAATACTCTGACTTCCGCACTTTTTGAAAAAATATCGCAATTACCTGAGGTTGAACTTGTAAAACCTTCTCAAATAATTGGAAATTCAACCGTTTCATCAATTCAATCTGGAATTTATTTTGGTTATATCGGTTTGGTTGATGGAATTATCGAGCGAATGATAAATGAAATCAACGCCCAACCAAAAATCATTTCAACCGGCGGTTTTGCGGAATTAATTGTGGAAGAATCAAAAAATATTAAAATTATTGAAGATAATTTATTGCTTGAAGGTTTACGTTTAATGTACGAAAAACAATTAAAAACGAAAAACAGATAATATAAAAAAACTGCTTTTTTCACTCTATCCATTTTCCGTTTTCCGTTTTCCATTTTCCATTAATTGACTTAATTCCATTTTAAGATAAATCACCTGAATCTTTTTTACCGAGATATTTGTAAAGGAAATAAAATACCAGACCAATTACGATGAATATCAAAAGTTGGTATAAATCTAATAATTTCACGCTCAGCAAAAGCCAGCCAATTAAAATCAACGAAAAAATACTAGCTAAAATTCCAAGCGGCACGATAACTCCGGCTTCAGGAGCATCTTTGCGGTAACGGAAAATCGGCAGAGCAACACAAGTCATTGCATAGACGATCAATCTTGTAATCGTGCTGATCGTCAGTGCGGCTATAAATGAACTGGAAATCGTGTAAATAAAAATACCGATTGAAGTTAAAATAATTGCAATATGCGGAGTTTTGAATTTATCGCTGACTTTGGCGAGAAATTGTGGAACGTCTTTTTGCTCTGCCATTGCAAATAAAAGTCTTGTAGTTGAAAGCAAACCGACGTTTAAGTTTCCGAGAATTGAAACTAATGCTCCAATAACGATAAATGTTGCTCCGAAAGTTCCGACAAAATTTTCGGCGGCATCGGCGAGCGGTCTTTCGGAATTGGCAAGTTCAGGCAGAGTTCCGATGGAAACAATTTGAATCAAAATATACAATGCGACGATTATTCCGATTGCCGTCATCAATGCAAACGGTGCATTTTTCTTCGGATTTTCCATCTCGCCTGCCGGGATAACCGCCGATTCAAAACCGACAAAAGCATAAATTAAAACTAAGATCGCATTTGCAAAAACGTCTGCCGTCGGCGAAATTCCAAAATCAAAATTTACAGGTTGAATAAAAAACATTCCAACAATAACGAATAAAAATAAAGGCGTGAGCTTGGCAAATGTAAGAATATTTGTTGCCGTAACCGTCTGTTTAACGCCAACGATATTAATAGCGGTCAGACCGAAAACAACAAGGGCGATAATGAAAATGCGTAAAGTTCCCTGTGCCAAAGATTCGTTAAAATAGCCCAGATAATCAACCAGCAAATTACAATTTGCTGCAAATGCGGTAAATCTCGTCAGCCAAAAAAGCCAGCCGACCTCAAATCCCACAAGATTTCCGTAAGCCTCTTTTGTATAAATATAAGCTCCGCCGGTCGTTTGAAAACGGCTTGAAACCTCCGCAAAACACAGCACGACAAACACAATAATTATCGAACAGACGATAAATGCAATGATGCTGTAACTTCCGATAAGTGCGGCAACTTTTGATGGTAGACCGAAAATTCCCGCACCGATAACCGTATTAATAACAATCGCCGTCAAATCCCAACGCCCAATTCCGCGTATAAGTTTTTCTTCTTTCATTTTAATTTTTTCAAATATAACATCTTTTTTCTCTCACAAACAAAAAAAAATAGAACGCCGAAAATAATTTATTCGATGTACTTTAACTATTTCGAGTTTGTATTCAGATAATTTAAGGTTGCTCCAATTGTAAAAATACATCCCACGCCCAGCGTCCAACTTTCTTTTTATTGGAATCCCAAACTTTTGCCCGATAGCGAAACTCAACAAGATAAGATAATTGAAATTTGAAGAGTAAATTCTATTTTAGATTTTATTTGCATTGTCTTTCTCCCTAATTTTTTGAGGTTTATTGGATTTGATTTTGTTTTTAATAAAATCCTTTAATTCTTTCCCTTTTTTTCCTTTAATTTCAGAAAAGTCTGGAATAGCATCTAATACTTCAACTTTGTTTTCATCATACTTATATCCCGTTAGTATTTCATAATTAGAACTATTTCCCTTCGTATTAAGAAATAAAATATATCTATCCGTAACCCGAGGTAAATCCTTCCCGGCAATTCCATAAAAAACCTTTTGACCGTTCGGATAACGAACATATCCGCCAAATCTATCCATTGTTATAGTGCTTCCTACCGTCAGGTTTTTATTTTCACTAAATAGAATTTCCTCTATTGCAATCGTGTATTCAGAATAAACGGAATTTTTTTTATTAGTTAAAAACGCCTCTCCGCTGATAATTTGTCCGATAATAATCAGATTGCTTTTCTTAAGTGAGATAGCTTCGGGAATAGCATCATCATCAAAAGATAAGACTCCGCTGTCGTCAGGATGAGGATTTTTTAGAATAAATCCTATTTTATCGTAGCGTTTGCTTTTTTCTTCTCTTTTTTTCGCTTCCTTAGGGTCAGACGGTTTCTCTGAATCATAATCGACAATCGGGTATTTGCTGGTATCGTCGTATCGAACCTCATAGTCTTGAGCTTTATCTCTATAATTTTTAGGCTGAGAATTATTATCTTGTTGCTGAGTATATCCATCCCTAATGCCAAATGACACAGCAATAGTAATTAGAACCATTAGGGATACTAATCCCCACATTATTCTGTTTTTCTTCATTTTTCTTCTCCTTTCTGTAACAAAAATTATGGAAGTTAATCCAAAAAGATTGTTGAGTCTGTGTAGTCAAAACAACCGCTTATACAAGGATGTGAAATTTGTAGGAAAAAACTTTTAACTATTTGCAAGGTAGCGAAACTTACGCTTTAGGAAAGACAATGTTGAGTTGCAAACAATCCAGTAAATTCCGAGTTTTTGTCTTGAACACAAGAATTATCACAGAAAAAAAAAAAATAGCAAGATTTTTTTTGGGGAGAATTTATAAAAAAGGCTTTTATGTTGAATACTTTTTGTTTATACTCTATTTATCTGCCTTTCGTAAAGAATTTTAAAATAGGAGTTTAATTTGATGAAAAAACTGTTTGCAGTTTTATTTAGTATTACTGTTTTTGTCGCCTTAAATATAACTTTATCGGCACAAGACCGTCAGATTGCCAGGAAATATCTTCCGAACAATAGTGTTGAATCTATAAAATTTGTGCAATCTGATGAATTAAAAGGAATTTTAACATCTGCTGTTAATGATACATTAAAGGATTTTGCCGACAAAGGATTAAAATCAAACGAAATAGCGGCGACATTAATTGATATGCGTTTGCCGGATAAACTTGCCAGAGCGGATTATCGCGGTAATGAACAAATTTATCCGGCAAGCGTTGTCAAAATGTTTTATATGGCGACACTTTTTCGGCAGATTGAAGACGGCAAAGTTAAAATGACTCCCGAACTTGATCGTGGTTTGAAAAATATGATTATTGAATCGGGAAATGAATCCACGGGTTATATTTTGGATGTCCTGACCGATACTTCAAGCGGTGCTGAATTGCCGCCGAAGGAATTTGAAAAATGGAAATTTAAACGAAATGCCGTCAACCGCTATTTTCAATCAATCGGTTATTCAAATATTAATGTGAATCAGAAAACTCATTGTGAAGATGCCTGGGGAGTTGAGCAGCAGTTTCGCAATTATAAAGGCGAAAACCGCAATATGCTGACGACGAATGCGACGGCTCAATTGCTGGCGGAAATAGCTTCCGGTAAATCAGTCAATCCCGCAAGAAGTAAGCAGATGATGGATTTGATGAAACGCGAATGGGAAAAACCCGCCGAAGATGCGTTTCATATAGAATTTATTTCACACGCCTTAAAACCCGGGACAAAAATTTGGTCAAAAGAAGGTTGGACATCTTCGACCCGCCACGATGCCGCTTATATTGAAACGCCCGAAGGATTAAAATTTGTGTTGGTAGTTTTTACGGAAAATCACGCAAAAGAGCAGGAAATTATTCCGTCAATCGCACGGAAAGTTATTGACGGTTTAGGAGATATGAAACTATGAAAATTTTTACCAAAATCGCATTTTTATTTACGCTATTTATACTTTGTGCGACATCAATTTTCGCCCAAAGTTATCAAAAACCGCCGAAGAATATTATGGATATTCTGAATTCTCCGGCGACTCCGATAACTTCGATCAGTCCAGCCAAAGATAAAATTCTTTTGCTTGAACCGGTGCGTTATCCGCCGATTGCCGAGCTTGCCGAACCGATGTTAAGACTTGCCGGATTACGAATCAATCCGAAGACAAATGCTGATCATAATGAAAGATATTTTATTAATGCAAAATTAAAAAACATTGCGGACGGCAAGGAAACAAACATTAATTTGCCGACGGGAGCAAAAATCACCTCGCCAAACTGGAGTGCGGATGGGAAATATATTGCGGCGGGAAATTTAACCGCCACTGGAGTTGAACTCTGGATAATCGAAACCGCAACTGGAAAAGCTAACAAAATTAAAAATATTCAAGTAAATATGGCATTCGGTAGATTTGACTGGATGTCCGATCAGAAAAGTTTGCTGGTTAACCTTGTGCCTAACAATCGCGGAAGAGCACCGGAAGTTTACGACATTCCGACATCTCCGAGCATACAGGAATCATCCGGTAAACCGGGAGCGATCCGCACATTTCAGGATTTACTGAAATCCCCGAATGATGAAAAATTATTCGATTATTATGTAACCTCGCAACTTGCTATCGTCGGAGTTGACGGGAAAATCAAAAATATAAATAAACCTGCAATTTTTGAACAGATGACACCTTCGCCCGATGGGAAATATATTTTAATTTCAAGAATTATCAGACCTTATACATATCTGTTTCCGGCTTTCAGTTTTCCGAGCGAAGTCGAAGTTTGGGACACGAATGGTGCACTGGTTTATAAAGTTGCGAGCGTTCCGCTTCAGGATAATTTGCCCATCGGCGGCGTAACGACTGCCCGCAGAAGTATTGACTGGATACCGACGCAAGACTCGATTTTAATGTGGGCTGAGGCTTTGGATGAAGGCGATCCGAGAAAAAAAATTACTCCGCGTGATAAATTAATGATTCACCAAATTCCGACCAAATTGATGCCGGTTGAAATTTTAAGAACCGAGCAACGCTATGCGGGCAGAATTTTCGGAGAAAGGGGCGGATTAATGTGGTTCTCTGATTATGACCGCGACAAACAACGCCGCCGAACTTTTGTTACCGATTTCCGTGACCCGAAGCAAATAAAATTGGTTCAAGAAATAAATGTTCGTAACCGATACGATGATATTGGCAATCCGGTTATGAAAACTTTGGCTAACGGTGGGCGGGTTATTCTGCAAAACGGTGATTACATATATCTCGAAGACCGCGGGGCAAGCGAAGACGGCGATTTGCCCTTCCTGCGTCGAATGAATCTGAACACTCTCAAAATTGAGGAAATCTGGCGATCCGATAAAGATTTCTATGAAGAATTTGTCACACTTCTCGATGACGATGCAAAAAAATTCATCACCCGCCGCGAATCCATTGCCGAACCACCGAATTTGTTTTTACGTGATCGGACAAATACACCGGAAGCTAAAGCAAATGCAACTTCAATCAAGGCTTTGACGAATTTCCCCGATCTCGCACCGCAGTTGCGTGGTATTACAAAAAAACTCGTCAAATATAAACGTCCCGACGGTGTTGATCTGTCGTTTACGCTTTATCTGCCTCCGAATTACAAGGAAGGCACGAAATTGCCGACTTTGCTGTGGGCTTATCCGTTGGAATATACGAACAGCGATGTTGCCGGACAGGTTTCGGGTTCGACCAATCGTTTTACACAAATCGGCGGTTACTCGCATTTATTTTTACTTTTGCAGGGTTATGCGATATTAAATGATGCGACTGTGCCGATTGTTGGTGATCCTTTAACAGTTAACGATACATTTATCGAACAACTCGTTGCCGGTGCAAAAGCGGCGATTGATAAAGGTGTTGAGATGGGCGTAGTTGACAGCGACAGAGTTGCCGTCGGCGGACATTCTTACGGAGCATTTATGACCGCACATCTGCTGGCAAATTCCGAGCTTTTCCGTGCCGGGATTGCGAGAAGCGGAGCTTATAACCGCACGCTTACGCCATTCGGTTTCCAATCGGAAAGACGTTCATTCTGGGAAGCACCTGAAAGTTATTACACGCTTTCGCCATTTTTCCGGGCAAATAAAATTAAAGAACCGCTACTGATGATTCACGGAATGGCGGACAATAATTCGGGAACATTTCCGATGCAGTCCGAGCGTATGTATGCCGCAATTCAAGGCAACGGCGGAACAGCAAGACTGGTAATGCTGCCGCACGAATCTCACGGTTATGCCGCCCGTGAATCCATCGAGCATGTCCTTTGGGAACAAATAAACTGGCTTGATAAATATGTCAAAAATGCTAAACCGCGTAAAGATAAACAAGTTGCTAAACAGAAATAATAAATTTGAAAAGCTCTATTATTTCTTTGGAACAGTCAATTTGGCTGTTCCTTTTATTTTTGCTTTTTGTAAAAAATGCTACAATAAAATTCGAAAATCCATTTCAGCTAATTTCTATTTAAACTATGAAAAAATCAATTGTTACTTTTGCCATATTTTTCCTTTTTGCTACCGCAAATTATTCTCAAACAATGCCGCCGGATGCCGATGCTAAACTCTGGCAAAAGGCTTTGACAATTCACAAAAAAGCCTTAATCGTTGATGGACATAACGATATAACTTCGCCGATGTATGACGAAGATTTTTCGCTCGCATCAAATTCGGTCGGCAAATATCACTTGGACGGCGATCCTTTTCACAGCGATTTTTCACGGATTAAACAAGGAAACATTACCGGACTTTTCTTTTCAATATATGTTTCCCGCACCTACGCGGAAAAATCACCGTTCGGCTCGATGCAAAGAGCGATGAATCTTATTGATACGGTCTATCGTGAAGCGGAAAAAAATCCCGATAAAATGATGATCGCAACATCAACCGCTGACATACGGCAAGCAAAAAAACAAGGTAAAATCGCCGCATTAATGGGAATCGAAGGTGGACACGCGATTGAAGATTCGCTGTTTGCATTACGAAATTTCTATCGCCTCGGGGTGCGTTATATGACCTTAACGCACAATAATACAAATAATTGGGCGGATGCTTGTTGTGATAAAGATAAAGACGGAAACCCTGTAAAACCTTATGGCGGACTCAACGATTTTGGTAATGAAGTTGTCAAGGAAATGAACCGTTTGGGAATGCTGGTTGATCTCTCGCACGTCTCAGACGACACGATGCGTGACGTTCTGGAAATCGCCACCGCACCTGTAATTTATTCGCATTCATCAGCCAGAGAATTTTCCGATCACCCGCGTGATGTTCCCGACGATATTCTAAAACTTATTCCCAAAAACGGCGGAGTCGTAATGATTAACTTTTATCCCGCATTCCTTGACCAACGCTATCTCGACGAAGACCGTGCGAGAGATAAAAAGTTGGAAAATGAACTTAAAGAGTTAGCCGAGAAATACAAAGATAACAAACAAAAATTCAATGAAGAAAAACGCAAACTCTACGCCGCTAATCCGATTTATGTTCCGTCTTATACAAAAATCGTTGACCACATAGACCACGTGAAAAAAATTGCCGGAATAGATTATGTCGGCATCGGTTCGGATTATGACGGAGTTCCGGGTTTACCAACCGGAATGAACGGTGCCGAAGACCTTGTTTTAGTAACCTACGAAATGTTGAAAAGAGGCTACACGGAACAGGAAATCAATAAAGTTTTAGGAGAAAATTTTATGCGGGCATTTGCCAAAGCAGAAAATGTCGCCCACATAAGTTCACGCAAAATCAGCGGTAAAGGAAGTTTGAAGAAATTAAAAAACTAAAAATTTGTAATTTTATAATTTATGACGGCTCAGGCTTTTTGATCCCTCGAACCGTTCCGCCGACGACGAGTGCGGCGGATATTATCAATAGATTTTTGATGATATATTGACCTTCCGTAGTCGGAGCATATGGAAAATGTTCGGCTTGAAATGTAACATAGGGTAGAACAAATAAAGGCATAAATGTTCCGACCATTTGCAACGCAAGAAGTGCTATGGCAATTCGGATTGTCGGACGGAACAAAAATAAAATACCAATTACTACTTCCCACCAACCGATAATCATCAGCCACGTTTTAGGCTCAAAGATCGGAATCCAGGCAACAGTTTTCAAAAGCATCGGTTCGGCAGGAGATAAACCGAATGGTTTGAGTATTCCAAACCAAATAAAAATTATACCAAGTGAAATCCGCAGAGCAAAAACTCCCCAATGACTCATAAAATTGGAGATTTTGCGATCAATTTCGTCGAAATCAATTTGCATAATTATTCACCATTAAATTTATTTCAAATCCAACATTTCTTTAACATATTTCGGTGCAGGTGAACCGAATGATAGCATCGCATCGTGCATTTTAAGCATATCAACGTTGTCTTTGTTTTTTTCTTCGTAGGCTTTTCGTATGTCATTGACCTCGATACTGCCGACATAATAGGTCGAAAGTTGCGTCGAAGTTAGATTCGCACGTTTCCATTTTCCGACGGCTTCGCCTTCTTCCTGAAAACCTTCGTTCATCATAAAATCTACAGCTTCTTTTTCGGTCATTCCGGCGGTATGGATTTTCTGGTCAATTATCGCGTTGATGATTACGCGGAGTTTCATTTTCAGTTGCTGCATTTCGACTTCTGCACCGCCGTAACCTTTTTCTGCCATTAATTGCTCGGAATAAACCGCCCAGCCTTCGGTAAAAGTTCCGCTGCGGAAAATCGCACGAATCGTTGTCGGAGCTTTGAAATCATTCGAGTGCATAATCTGCAAATAATGTCCCGGCATTGCTTCGTGGACGGTTAAATCCTGCACCATATAATTATTGTATTCTTTGTAAAAAGATTCGCGGCGTTCATTCGACCAATCTTTCGGAGTCGGTGCAATTGCGTAAAAAGTTTCGTTTTTTTCTTCAAAAGGTCCTGCCGAATCAAAATATGCAACGGCAGTTCCGCGTGCAAATTCGGGCATTTCAATAACTTTCAAAGGCTCGCCCGGCACTGTTACGAGTTTTTTGTCGCTGACAAATTTGGTTGTTTCCGCAACATTTTTTTCTGCCAGTGCCACAATCGTCTCGTTATCAGGACGTTCTTCGGCAAGTTTGTCCAAAACGGCTTTTATCACCGTTTTCTTATCTTTTAATTTTTCCTCGTCCTGTGCGTCGGGAAAATATTTTTTAAAAAGCGGCAAAGCGACTTCATACATACGATTCTGCGTCGCCTTCAAATCTTCTTCCGCACGTTTTAAAATCTCTTCTTTTGTCAGATCGGATTCCAGCGAATACTTTAATTTTTTCTGATATTTTTCGCTGCCGATACGAAAATCGCCGTCAGAACGCGGCAATAAATCTTCTTTCAACCATTTTCCGTAATCTTCAAGTGCCGCAATAGCTTTTTCCTGAACTTGTGCAAAATCATCCTTTAAATTTGCCTGATTAACAAAAGACTGTAAATCGCCTTTGATCAAACTGATAACTCCGTCATTTTGTTGAATCGCCGTTTCGGTATGAACTTTCGGCGGGTTTTTCAAATTTGCCTTAGCCGCTTCAATAACTTGCGGAATTGCTTCCAAACGCAATTTTGCATTTCCCAAGCGGTCTTTCAAAGGTGCAAAATCTCTCTGCAAAAGATCATTTATCGCCCCGCCGACATTGTAGCTCATCGGATTCCACTCGTATTCCTTCAAGGTTTCGATTTGGAAAATATTCGATTCAAGATTGTGCTTCCAGATACGGTAATCAACATTATTGGCTTTGCTGAGTTTGTCGAGCGGAATTTTTTCGAGTTCGGCTAAATATTTTTTGGCAAACTCACGATTTTTATCAACTCCTCCGATGGTGTAATCGCTGAGTTTTCCGTCATATTTATGTTCACCAAGACTGGTTGCCCACTCCGGGTTCAGCACCAGCAATTCATCAATAAAATTTTTCGCCAAAGCTTCAAACTGTTTATCGGTTTCGCTTCCCTGTATCTCTGTCTTTACAGTATTTGACGTATTTTCTTTGACATTCGTGCAAGACGAAATCAGTCCCGACAAAAGAAATATCCCAACCATCATAATCAATAATTTTCCAAACATAATTATTTTTCCTCTTGAATTTATTTTGTTAATCATTATGAATTGAACTCTTATTTAAGTCCACCTTTGAATTAAACTTGCCAAAAATCCATCCGGCGATTAAGCTAAGAAAAACATCTTTTAATCAAAAAAATCTGGGGAGAAAATATGTCCATAAATCGTCGTGATTTTCTACAAATCGGTTTGTCAGGAGGCACAATTTTTTTAATGAGCAACACAACAAAAGGAGCAAATACCGCCAATAATAAAGCATTTGACATCGAAGAAAAAACTGTAATGGAACTGCAAAATGCGATGAAAAAAGGCGATGTAACTTCCAAACAACTCCTCGAAATCTATCTCGAACGTATCAAAAATATTGACGGCAAATTAAATTCTATAATTGAGGTAAATCCTGATGCAATCGCTATTGCCGAGCAAATGGACAAAGAACGAAAAAACGGCAAAGTTCGTTCGCAAATGCACGGAATTCCCGTCGTTATTAAAGACAATATAGATACTGCCGATAAAATGAAAACAACGGCGGGAAGTCTCGCATTAGTTAATGCTCCGACACCAAAGCAGGACGCATTTATTGTTAAACAATTACGCGATGCGGGAGCTGTTATAATGGGTAAAACTAATTTAAGCGAATGGGCAAATTTTCGTTCGGAAAACTCCTCAAGCGGCTGGTCGGGACGCGGCGGACAAACTCATAATCCATACATATTAGACCGAAGCCCGTGCGGTTCTTCGTCAGGTTCGGGGGTTGCCGTTGCCGCAAATCTAACTGCTGTTGCTATTGGAACGGAAACCGACGGCTCGGTTATTTGTCCGGCTTCAATCAACGGAGTAGTCGGCATTAAACCGACGCTCGGACTTGTTTCACGCAGCGGTATTATTCCGATTGCACATTCTCAAGACACCGCCGGACCGATGGCTCGAACTGTAACCGATGCCGTAATTTTATTAAACGCAATGGTCGGCGAAGACAAAAAAGATTCGATAACTTCGCAAATTAAAACCAAAGGCGAAAAAGATTACACGAAATTCCTCGACAAAAACGGATTAACAGGAGCAAAGATCGGAGTCATCCGTCAATACTTCGGACGCAACGCCCGACTCGACAAATTGATGGAAGAAAATCTCAAAATCTTAGAGAAAAACGGTGCAAAATTAAGCGACGTTAATTTCCCTGACTTGCGAAATTTTGGCGATGATGAATATGAAGTTTTACTTTATGAATTCAAAGCTGACTTAAACGAATACCTGAAAAATCGTGGTGGAAAATATAACACTTTGGAAAAACTGATCGAATACAACAAACAAAACGCCGACAAAGAAATGCCTTATTTTGAGCAGGAAATTTTTGAAAAAGCACAGAAGAAAAAGGATTTGGAAGACCGTGCATATCGGCTTTCACTTTTGAAAAGTAAAGTTTTATCACAAGACAAAGGAATTGATATGGTTTTGGATAAGGACAAACTAGATGCTGTCGTCGCACCTTCCAACGCACAGGCTTGGATGATTGACTTGATAAACGGCGACAGCCCGACAAACTATGTTTCAAGTTCAACCCTTTCAGCGGTTTCAGGTTATCCGAATATCACCGTTCCTTCGGGTTTCTTAAATGAAATGCCAATCGGAATGTCATTCATCGGACGCGAATTTTCCGAATCTACCTTGATTAAACTTGCTTATTCTTGGGAGCAGGCAACAAATGCAAGAAGAAAACCAAAGTATTTAGAAACTTACAAATAATATTTCACCACAGAGGCACGGAGAACACAGAGTCTTAAAAAGCAATTTCATTCTTCCCTGTGTCCTCTTGTGCCTCTGTGGTGAATACTTCTTATTCAAAAACACCTTCACCCAAAAAATTCTCACGCAGATAATTAATCGTATCGTTCAAAGTTGTCTGCGGATCGCGTGGATCAAAACCCAATTCTTCCTTAGCTTTCGTTGAGTCGAAATACCAAAATAATTCCGCTTGCTCGACCTCTTTTGCTTCAAACGGTGGGGTTTTGTTCCAGTTCTTAAAAATTGAACCGATCATATTCGCCGCCGGAACGCTCAAAGATTTCGGAACTTTGAGCATCGGAGCGGAAACGCCCGATAATCTTTTAAGTCTGCCGAAAAACTCTGCAAACGTCATATTTTCCGCACCGAGCAGATATTTTTCTTTGTGTTTTCCCTTCTCCAATGCGTTAATAAACGCCGTTGCCGTATCTCTTGCATCAACAAAATTCAAACCGCCCGAAGGTGTAAATGGAATTTTGCGGGCGAGAAAATCCAAAACGGGTTTTGTCGAACTCAGTCGCTCATCACCCGTTCCCAAAAGCAGAGAAGGATTTAAGATCACGAGTTTTAATCCCTTACCGCCAAAATTCTCAATGGCGGTCTTTTCCTGATAAAACTTCGACGCATAATAAGCAAAACGCGAGATCAGATCCATCGGCGGCGGATAAGTTTCGTCCACAATTTCCTTATCTTCCGAAACCGCAATCGTCCCGCTCGAAGATGCGAGAATAAAAGTCTTGACACCCGCTTCAACCGCCGCTTCGCACAAAATCCGCGTCCCTTGAACGTGAATTTTGTTCATCAAAACCGCATCATCATTATCCCGCGAAACTTTCCCTGCAAGATGATAGATCGCCGAAACGCCTTTAACCGCTTCCGCCACATCTTCCACTTTCGTAACCGAGCCTTCAAATGCCTCAACGCCTGCATCCCGCATCCAAACAGGAACGCTCGAAGCCATCACCCGCAGATTCTTCTCGCCCGCGTCTAAAAACTGTTTCACAATATGCGTTCCGAGAAATCCCGTTCCGCCTGTGATCAGGATTTTGTTATTTGTTTTCGCTAATGCTTTTGATTTTTTTGCCATTATTTCAGATAAGAAACTTGGTAATTTTGTATTTGATTATCAACCGTAATAATCGTCATATTATTTGCAATCGCCTGACAAATTAAAATTCGATCAAACGGATTGCGGTGCAAATTCGGTAAATTTATCAGTTCTCTAACCGTATTTTCGTGCATTGAAAGACTTTTGATCCGATGTCTTCGGCGTTCATTCGGAATATAATTTTCGGGCGATTGCGGTAGAGGAAGTTTGCCAAGATCGTATTTGATGATTATTTCCCAAAGCGACGCAACGCTCAGATAAACATCATTTTTCGGCTCACGAATCGCATCGAGAAAAAGCGTTGATAGACGAGAATCAGCAGTAATATACCAAAGAAAAATATGCGTATCTAAAAGAAGTTTCATTCGCCCTCAAAACCCGCCAAAACTTCTTCGGGCAACGCTTCATCAAAACCTTCGGGAACAACAAATTCACCTTTACTCAAACCATACGGACGTAATTCATTGCCCAAACCGCCGTTCAAGTTTTCAACAAAATCATCTTCCTTATTTTCTTCTCTCGCAATTTTTTCCTTTATCGCATCAACTACAAATTTATCCTTTTTCTTCGCAATCGTACTTAAAACTCCGAAAACTTCATCAGGTAATTTTATTTCTAGTGTTTTCATAATTCCCTATTTTACTCTATTTCGTTGAATGCGTCACTAATTTACTAAGGTTTGTATTTGTCCAATGATATGCGTTTCGAGAAATCCCGTCCCGTTTATGAGTAAGATTTTTAA
>MWWE01000066.1_pt1 | contig 15890 bp, 6 predicted proteins | sample 1047301 | NCBI WGS metagenome assembly MWWE01 (sample SAMN06349973, study PRJNA376086) | soil metagenome | isolation source: MS1-1 sample Antarctic (ecotone) soil | place: Antarctica
CCTTTCTGTCACTACTTTGCAAGGCCAAGTGCGTAACGATGCTACCATCTTTACCATGTAATTTCTCGTAAATACGCAAAGCGTCGTATATATGCAAAATGGATTGACTGTAGTTACCCGAATTGCTTTCCGCAGCACCCAACCATATATAAGAGTCGGCTTCTCCTTTTGTATAATTTAATTGCCGGGCAAGCAGAAGCCCTTGCTGAACGTATGCAATGGCCGAATCAATGTTTCTGTAATTATACATATCCGATAAACGAATTAACGCATGAACCTCCGTTGTATCCCTCTTCTGACGGTTTATGATTTTCATTAAACTGTCAATACCAGCTTGTTGTGCCGAGGCGGCATGAACGGTTAATAAGAGAAAAAGGATGGGACGTACATTCTTCATAGTTCATGAATTTAATGGTGGATTTTTAAAGCAAATTATATTTAAACTTACTATAGTAAGACCGTTGCAAAATGCACGTTTAAAAAAATTTATTTTTATTTGAGCGGACAAGCTGAAGTTTTATTTTACCGTGGGGTTTTTATTTTATATACCCGCGGTTTGTTTTATTTTTTAAGGTATTGATTCTTCATTTTTCTTTTTTAATGTTCATTTTCGGCTTATCAGTAATGCATTTTTGGCCACTATTCCAGGCGACCGGTATAAGTTGTAAGCGGTGGCTTCCATCAGGTGTTGGGTATGTGTTTTCCGTATTCCTGTATATCTTGCTGTTGCCGCTCTGAACCATCGTTTCATACTGCCTGCTGTACGTTCTACTTTATATCTTGTTTTACTGATAATCTGATTAAATTTTGTTTGCCAGGACGTAAGCGGTTTACACTTTGTTGCCTTGTGCATAATGTTGTCTTTATAACCCTTGTCTTTTAATGCCTGCCTGTTAGCAGCAGAGGCGTACCCTTTATCTGCTTTTATCCTTGCTCCTTTTTTTAAATTTGATTTATCTACTACATCGGTGATATGATGCATATCGCTTTCATTGGCAGGGGTTGTAACTACGGCTGTAATCATACCTTCAGCATCATCGGTGCACAAATGTTTTTTATAGCCATAGTGCAGCTTGCCCGCTTTCTTTAACCAGGCTGCTTCTATGTCTACTCCCGGTTGTGTAATCTTAATAAGTCGGTTGTGTCTGGTTTCTTTGTGTATATCTTCTTCACTGCGCTGCTCTTCTTTACGGTCATCTGCTACTACATAAGTGGTTTTACCCTTGGGTTTGCGGGGGCTGTCGGTAACGGTGGCATCTACTATGGCTCCCGTTTTTACAATCAGCCCTTTGCTCTCTAACTGAGTATTGATGTGTTCAAATATTTTTTCAAAGGCTTCTTTCTTTGTAAGCTCACAACGGAAACGGCTGATCACTGAATGGTCAGGTACTTCATCTTCTAAGTGCAAACCCACAAACTGCATAAAGGATAAAGAGTCATTTACTTTTTCTTCCACTTCATAATCACTCAACCCATACCATGTTTGCAGTAAACACATCTTGAATAATATAAGCCCCGGATAGGATGGCCTGCCTGCCACACTGAAACCCTTATTGTAATATTTTTTTATCAATGTCTCTATCTCATCCCAGTTTATCAGTTTGTTTATCTGTATGAAGAAGACACTCTTCAACTTCCTGCGGGAAACATATACTCCGGTAAAGCTCATTTGTTTATTGGTTTTTTGCACGCCCTTTATCAGCAAATATTAATCCCCTCTTCCCTTCATTCACATACTGTGGATTACTTTTACTTTGCAACGGTCTCATAAATCAAAAAGAATAATACATTTCGATACCATTATGACATTTTCTATACACCCCTTCGGGAGATGGGAATTACCCTTTTAACTTTTAATCATATTCTTTTGCACTTAATTTAGCCCCTTCCCTATTTTTGCGCTACTTTAAAAAGACCAAACTTTTTATGAATTTTAAAAAAGTGAACAACATTACCGGCTGGGTAATTTGTGCAATTGCCTGTATAGTTTACATAGCAACAGCCGAAGCAACAGGAAGTTTTTGGGATACCGGTGAGTTTATTGCCAGTGCCTTTAAACTGCAACTGCCGCATCCTCCCGGCGCTCCTCTCTTTACTTTAATAGGCCGTTTTTTTATTATTCTTTTTGGAGATAATGGCGCAAGTGCTGCTTATGCAGTAAATGTAATGAGTGCTGTTGCCAGTGGCTTTACCATACTTTTTTTATTTTGGACCATTACCCATTTTGCACGTAAGCTCGTAGTGGGTTTGAATGAAGAACCCAACAGGCCGCAAACATTTACAATCATGGGGGCCGGTATTGTGGGTGCTTTAGCATATACATTCTCGGATTCATTTTGGTTTAGCGCCGTAGAAGGTGAAGTGTATGCCTTGTCATCTTTTTTTACAGCCCTTGTATTTTGGGCAATGCTAAAATGGGAACGTGCAGATGATGCAGCGAAAAAAGACAGGGTTTTACGCAGCCGTGCTGACCGCTGGATTGTGTTCATCTTTTTTATGATGGGCCTTTCAGTTGGCGTTCACTTATTGAACTTATTAACTATCCCGGCCATTGTAATGATCTATTATTATAAACGCTATAATTATACACGTAAAGGAGCTCTCTGGGCTTTCTTAATTGGCTGTTTAATTACAGGCGTTGTGCAGGTTGCTGCTATACAGTGGACCGTAAAATTTGCCGGTAAATTTGATATCTGGTTTGTAAACAGTTTTGGCTTACCCTTCTTTTCCGGTTTTATTTTCTTTTTTATACTGGTAGGGATTTTAGTATGGTTTGGCCTTCGTTACGCCAGGCAAAAAAATTATTCCTTCTTACATCTTGGGTTATGGTGTTTTATTTTTATGATGCTGGGCTATTCCACCTATGTTACCACTTTGATCCGCTCTAATGCTAATCCTGCATTAGATATGAATAATGTTGATAATCCCATGACGCTTAACTATTATTTAGCCCGTGAACAATATGGAGAAGCCCCGCTAATTTATGGCCCTCATTTCCAGGCTGAATACGAATATGGTACTGACGGAAGAGTAAAATTAAAGGATGGTGAAATGAAGTACACTAAAGGAAAAAATTCCTATGTAGAAATTGGAAAAGTGCAGGATCCGGAATTTACCAGGACAGACAAACAATTATTTCCAAGGGTTTGGGATAAGAGCAATGACCAGGGGCATGCTGATTTTTATGCTGATTGGCTGGGCCTTGAACGAAGACAAAACGAACAAACCGGGGAAACAAAATATGATGCCCCTTCTTATGCCGATAATATTAACTGGTTTGTTACCTATCAAATGGGGCACATGTACTGGCGATATTTTATGTGGAATTTTGCCGGCAAACAAAATGATATACAAGGTTTTGGGAATAAAAGAGATGGGAATTGGATATCGGGAATTTCCTTGATAGACAACGCTCGTTTAGGCGATCAAAACAAAATGCCCCAAAGCCTGAAGCACAATAAGGCTAATAATAAATTATACCTGCTTCCTTTCTTTTTAGGCATTCTCGGTTGTGTGTTTCACTTTCTAAAAGACAGGAATGACTGGATCATTAATTTTCTTCTTTTCTTTTTCACAGGCTTTGCAATAGTCCTTTATTTAAATCAACCTGGTAACCAGCCTCGTGAACGGGATTATGCATATGTAGGGTCATTTTATGCTTTTGCGGTCTGGATTGGTTTGTCAGTAGTTGCCCTGGTAAGAATGGTACGAGAGAATGAAGACAAACTGACCTTGCGTAATACGGTTCTTTTTGGAAGTGTCGCTAGTTTTATTGTCATGCTGTTAAGTAACACCACTACTACTTTTGGGGGCGCTTTCATCAGTGCTTTGGTAACAGCTATACTCTATGGATTAGTTAGTACATTATTTTGGTTCGTTGTGAGAGCCATTTCGAACAAAGGAACAAATACAAACAGTGTTATAGCCAGCGCTTTCGCTTTATGTATGATAGCTCCTGTTTTAATGGCTTCACAAGAATGGAATGACCATGACCGAAGTAATAAAAGACTGGCGCCATCTATGGCCAGAAATTATTTGGAAAGTTGCGCACCCAATGCTATTTTATTTACGTTTGGTGACAATGATACTTATCCACTTTGGTATGCACAGGAAGTTGAGGGTGTGCGGCCTGATTTACGAATTATTAATACCAGTTTATTAGGTATTGATTGGTATGTAAACCAGCTTCGTTACAAAGTAAATAATAGCGAGCCTATAGATGTCATCTGGACACCGGAACAATTACAAGGTTTATCCTATGTTCAATTTCAACCGCGGGGAGCGCAGGATAACTATTATCCTTTGTATGATGTTATGAAAAATGTAATTGGGGCCGAATCTCCCATTGCCACCTTCCCGGTTCGGAAATTTTCTGTGGCAGTGGATGCGGCGACAGCGACAAAAACAGGAGCGATCAATCCAACTGATAGCGCCTATTTGCAAATGCAAATAGAGTTACCGGAGGGAAGGAGTTATTTGACGCTTGATCAATTAACTATTTTAAATATCATTGCAGCAAATGGATGGAAACGTCCTATATATTTTACCTCCCCCTACGATGAATTAGGTTTTGGACAAAACCTGCGTAAAGATGGATTAACCTACCGGTTGGTGCCTGTAAAAAATGAGTTTCCTCAACAGCGGTGGATTGCAATAAAAAGTGCCAGGTGCAAAACCTTAAAGCCCCAAAAAATTAAATGATCTTTCAGGGTCATATTTTTTAACGGCACCTCACCTATGCGACCTCTAAAATATTTTTGATAATCCAATACAAAAATCCAAAAGATATAAAGCATAGCATATAGAAACCAAAAGTAAATATGCTGATAGCGGTGCATAATATATTTAGGCTGCGTACTACTCATACGCATCCAGGGTTTAATATCAATATCATCATCCACGCCATCAATATTAGTATATGCATGGTGAATAACATTGTGTTTCATATTCCACATAAAATGACTGCCGCCTAAAAGATTCAATGAAAACGCTGCTAATTTATTCACCTCTTTATTCTTGCTGAAACTTCCATGTGCACCGTCATGCATTACATTGAAGCCAATAGCCGCAGTTACAAAACCAAGAAGTACACATTCTAAAATAGCAAAAACAATAGCAGGAGTAAAAAACACAAGATGAACATATAGTAATACAAACGCTGTTAATAAAATGATGGCCTTAGTGTATAATTTTTTACCACCAGTAAATGATTTACCTGCTTCAGCAAAGTAATTGTTTACCCGTTGTTTAAGTTCGGTATGAAAAGATTGTGAAACGGGTGCAAATTTTGGAGTGATCATGACTGTTACCTAAATTAATATAATATACAGGTAGAATAAAGAGTAGTATTACGTTTCCTGTAAAATGAGGGCATCTAAATTATCGATGCCAATATTTTTTTTTGATATAAATCCTTCTGCAAATTGTACACCAATTCGTTTGCCTAACAGCCTTGCCCTGGCAATGATGGCTTCTAAAAATTCAGGGCTCGATATATACGTTTGTGGTTCCTGGCTATCGGTATTATGAAATTGTGTTTTATATGCTTTTATTGATTCCAATCTTTGTTCCCATACTTCGGTTATATCTACAATCAAATCGGGTTCATAAAAACGATCTTGTAAATAGTGAAACAAATATTTAGGACGCCATTTTTCCTGTAGCGAACCATCATCATTTTTTGTTTCAATTTTTGAAAGTCCCGATAAAAAACAGGCATCATAAATTAGGTTACCTGCCCTTCCATGATCGGGATGACGGTCTTCCAAAACATTACCAATTACTATTTCAGGCTGATATTGGCGAATTGATTTGATTAATTTAAATTGATTTGTTTCATCATTTAAAAAAAATCCGTCTCTTAACTTTAAATTTTCACGCACATGAACGCCTATGATCTTTGCGGCTTCAGACGCCTCATTACAACGGGTTTCAATCGTCCCTCTTGTACCCATTTCTCCTTGGGTCAAATCAATAATACCTGTTTTTTTTCCTCTTTTTATTTCCTTTATCAGTATTCCTGAACATCCGAGTTCTACATCATCGGGATGTGCGCCAATCGCCAATACATCCAATTTCATCTAAGTCAAAAGTTATAAGTTATAAGACCATTTATTCAACGGCTCGCAAGATAAATAGTAAGTTTCATGAAATCTGTTATTTATCGTTAATATAATCACAGATATAAAGGCAAATAAAATCGAAGATGACAAATTGATTATCTCTTTGTTACTGTCATATCAATCATGAAAAGCTGGGAAAAAACTCACCCGCCATCCGCCTTGGGCGGACGGCTCCCCTCTCTACGGAGCAGCTAACCCTTACCCAAATTTAAGGGGTTAGATGAAAGCAAAGATCTTTGACATAAATACTTGCTAATGCATAAGATAACCACCAAAGATTTTCCACATCTTGATTTTGGCGATGTACGCAGAAATCAAAGGTTTGTTACTATTTTGACAACCTAAGCACTCACCCGGGTAGCAGTATCCCCAAGCAAAATGGAAGTTGGTATGATGCAAAAGCTACCTATTCATTCTTCAAAAGCGAAGATGTAACCCTTGGCTCTCTTCAACAGGCTATACAAGGGTACGGATCAAATCAGATAGGCAATATAAGCCGGGTATTGATTTCACATGATTATGAGTAGCATCAGCTATAATGAATTAAAGGCAGAAGGCTTAGGTTATTTGGCCAACAAGGAAGGTCGCGGCATTATATGTTACAGCAGTATTGCGATAAGCGATGAAGGCATTCCGCTATTCTTATCTATATCAGCAAACCTGGGTCAGGCCCCTAAATGAACTGGGCAAAGCAAAGCGCCGGGAACAAATTGTATTTGAACAAAAGGAAAGCTATAATTGGTATAAAGGGATGAGCGAAGTAAATAAACTCTTAAGGAATGATATAGAGAAGATACATATAGCAGACCGGGAAGCCAATCTCTACGAATTATTTTTCAGTACCTATGAACCAAATACTGATCTGCAACATACATCGGACAAAGCAATAACCCTGCAACCACCCACAATGAGTGAAGCTGTAAAATGGATAGAAAGATTGGGTGGTCATTTGGGCAGAAAGTCAGATGGTCCTCCAGGTCTCAAAGTAGTATGGCTCGGCTACCAACGAATTATTGATGCAGCAAGTATTTATGAAATGATGAGTCTTGAAAATTTGGGTAAGGGTTAGCTGCCCGGCAGAGAGGGACACGCACTTGCTGGGTGGGGGTGAGTCAAAAAAGGTGCATCATTTTTATAGTTGACACGACATTAGTCATCAAATTAAATAAATCGAGACCGTTGCAAAATAGGGGTTTAAAAAATTTCGGGAGTGTAATTTAAACTGTGTCAGAGGGTTGATTGAATAAATACTTTACATTTATATTGTCAGGTGAAACGTAGAAAGGCTCTGCTGAGGAGCAACCATTCAAGGGATAACCTGAACCGATAGAATAAGATGCCAATTCATTTTTGAGTTGGCATTTTTTTATAAAGCTAATTAGTTTTGTTATTCATTCGGCATATGCCTTAAAAAAACCTCTTGGCGATAGCCCAAGTCTACATCAAATTTAAGCGCCCTTCGAAATGAATAGATAGTTGAGATACAGTAAGGCTCCAATTCTGCAACGGCTGTGTCCATTTTTTGCTGATGTTGCGATATGCCAGGTATATCAGTTTTAATAATGCCTCATCGTTTGGAAATACGCCTTTATTTTTTGTCACTTTTCTTACCTGCCGGTGAAAACCTTCTATAGTATTTGTAGTATAGATAATGCGTTTAATGTCTTCGGTATACTTAAAATAAGTAGAAAGTTTATGCCAGTTATCCTGCCACGATTTAATAACAACGGGATATTTTTTCTGCCATTTTTCTGCCAGCTTTTCCAGGTTTAATTCTGCCAAATCTTTGGTTGCTGCTTTGTAAACAGGCTTCAGTTCTGATAGAAATTCTTTCTGATCTTTAGATGCTACGTACTTTAAAGAATTACGTATTTGATGCACTATACAACTCTGCACTTCGGTACGGGGAAAGATGCCCGATATGGCTTGTTCAAATCCGGTTAAATTGTCAATACAGGCTATCAGTATATCTTTCAGCCCGCGGTTTTGCAAATCGGTAAGTACGCTCAGCCAAAAATTTGCTCCTTCATTTTCTGAAACATAAATGCCTATCAAATCTTTTTTGCCTTCTTTATTAATGCCTAAAATATTATAGACCGCCCGGCTTTTTACTTTGCCTTGTTCCTTCACTTTGTAATGCATAGCATCCATCCAAACTATGCAATAAAGTTCATCTACCGGCCTGCTTTGCCATTCTTTTATCAAAGGCATTATGCGCTCTGTAATGGTACTTAATGTGTCATGAGAGATATCCATATCGTACATCTCTTTGATGTGGCTGGAAATGTCACGCAAGCTCATTCCAATCCCATACATGCCAATGATGCGGTCCTGTAAACTATCAGCTAAAATCGTTTCTCTCTTTTTGATTATTGATGGCTCAAAACTTCCATTACGATCCCGGCTTGTCACCAGGTCTATCTCTCCGTCGCTGGTTTTGACAGTCTTGCATACTTTGCCGTTTTTACGATTGAAATCTTCGTGGGGTTCATCTGAAGAAAGATGGTCTTCAAGCTCTGCCTGTAAAGCAGCTTCTAAAAATTGTTTGAATAAAGGTGCAAAAGCACCTCCTTTACCGGTTAAACTTTTGCCCGAGCGAAACTGCTCAAGAGCTTGCTTCTTGATCAACTCGTAGTCAATCGCGTCTTTTTGCTTTTCCATTATCTGTGTTTTGAAGTTAAGAATTAACTCCTGACACAGTTCATTTTACAGTCTCAAAATTTCTTTTTTATTTGAGGCATCTAAGCGGGTGTTTTATTTTACAGGGCCTTGATTTTTATATACAAACAGTTTGTTTTATTGGTTTTTATTTTTTTATAGTATTGATTCTTCATTTTTTATTTTTTAATGTTCATTTTCTGCTTATCAGTAATGCGTTTTTGGCCACGATTCCCGGCGACCGGTATAAGTTGTAAGCGATGGCTTCCATCAGGTGTTGGGTGTGTGTTTTCACTATCCCTATATATCTTGCTGTTGCCGCTCTGAACCATCGTTTCATACTGCCTGCCGTACGTTCTACCTTATACCTTGTTTTGCTGATGATGTGATTAAATTTTATTTGCCAGGCCGTTAGCGGTTTGCTCTTTGTTGCCTTGTGCATAATGTTGTCTCTATAACCGCTGTCTTTTAAGGCCTGCCTGTTGGCAGCAGAGGCGTACCCTTTATCTGCTTTTATCCTTGCTCCCTTTTTTAATTTTGATTTATTCACTACATCGGTGATATGATGCATATCACTTTCATTGGCAGGGGTTGTAACTACGGCTGTAATCATACCTTCGGCACATCGGTGCACAAATGTTTTTTATAGCCATAGTGCAGCTTGCCCGCTTTCTTTAACCAGGCTGCTTCCGGGTCTACTCCCGGTTGTGTAACCTTAATGAGTTGCTTTTTCTTCGCCTCTTGTTGTATATCTTCTTCACTGCGCTGTTCTTCTTTACGGTCATCTGCTACGGCATAAGTGGTTTTACCTTTGGGCTTGCGGGGGCTATCGGTAACCGTGGCATCTACTATGGCTCCTGTTTTTACAATCAACCCTTTGCTCTCTAACTGAGCGTTGATGTGTTCAAATATTTTTTCAAAGGCTTCTTTCTTTGTTAGCTCACAACGGAAACGGCTGATCACTGAATGGTCAGGTACTTCATCTTCTAAGTGCAAACCCACAAACTGCATAAAGGATAAAGAGTCATTTACTTTTTCTTCCACTTCATAATCACTCAACCCATACCATGTTTGCAGTAAACACATCTTGAATAATATAAGCCCCGGATAGGATGGCCTGCCTGCCACACTGAAACCCTTATTGTAATATTTTTTTATCAATGTCTCTATCTCATCCCAGTTTATCAGTTTGTTTATCTGTATGAAGAAGACACTCTTCAACTTCCTGCGGGAAACATATACTCCGGTAAAGCTCATTTGTTTATTGGTTTTTTGCACGCCCTTTATCAGCAAATATTAATCCCCTCTTCCCTTCATTCACATACTGTGGATTACTTTTACTTTGCAACGGTCTCATAAATCAAAAAGAATAATACATTTCGATACCATTATGACATTTTCTATACACCCCTTCGGGAGATGGGAATTACCCTTTTAACTTTTAATCATATTCTTTTGCACTTAATTTAGCCCCTTCCCTATTTTTGCGCTACTTTAAAAAGACCAAACTTTTTATGAATTTTAAAAAAGTGAACAACATTACCGGCTGGGTAATTTGTGCAATTGCCTGTATAGTTTACATAGCAACAGCCGAAGCAACAGGAAGTTTTTGGGATACCGGTGAGTTTATTGCCAGTGCCTTTAAACTGCAACTGCCGCATCCTCCCGGCGCTCCTCTCTTTACTTTAATAGGCCGTTTTTTTATTATTCTTTTTGGAGATAATGGCGCAAGTGCTGCTTATGCAGTAAATGTAATGAGTGCTGTTGCCAGTGGCTTTACCATACTTTTTTTATTTTGGACCATTACCCATTTTGCACGTAAGCTCGTAGTGGGTTTGAATGAAGAACCCAACAGGCCGCAAACATTTACAATCATGGGGGCCGGTATTGTGGGTGCTTTAGCATATACATTCTCGGATTCATTTTGGTTTAGCGCCGTAGAAGGTGAAGTGTATGCCTTGTCATCTTTTTTTACAGCCCTTGTATTTTGGGCAATGCTAAAATGGGAACGTGCAGATGATGCAGCGAAAAAAGACAGGGTTTTACGCAGCCGTGCTGACCGCTGGATTGTGTTCATCTTTTTTATGATGGGCCTTTCAGTTGGCGTTCACTTATTGAACTTATTAACTATCCCGGCCATTGTAATGATCTATTATTATAAACGCTATAATTATACACGTAAAGGAGCTCTCTGGGCTTTCTTAATTGGCTGTTTAATTACAGGCGTTGTGCAGGTTGCTGCTATACAGTGGACCGTAAAATTTGCCGGTAAATTTGATATCTGGTTTGTAAACAGTTTTGGCTTACCCTTCTTTTCCGGTTTTATTTTCTTTTTTATACTGGTAGGGATTTTAGTATGGTTTGGCCTTCGTTACGCCAGGCAAAAAAATTATTCCTTCTTACATCTTGGGTTATGGTGTTTTATTTTTATGATGCTGGGCTATTCCACCTATGTTACCACTTTGATCCGCTCTAATGCTAATCCTGCATTAGATATGAATAATGTTGATAATCCCATGACGCTTAACTATTATTTAGCCCGTGAACAATATGGAGAAGCCCCGCTAATTTATGGCCCTCATTTCCAGGCTGAATACGAATATGGTACTGACGGAAGAGTAAAATTAAAGGATGGTGAAATGAAGTACACTAAAGGAAAAAATTCCTATGTAGAAATTGGAAAAGTGCAGGATCCGGAATTTACCAGGACAGACAAACAATTATTTCCAAGGGTTTGGGATAAGAGCAATGACCAGGGGCATGCTGATTTTTATGCTGATTGGCTGGGCCTTGAACGAAGACAAAACGAACAAACCGGGGAAACAAAATATGATGCCCCTTCTTATGCCGATAATATTAACTGGTTTGTTACCTATCAAATGGGGCACATGTACTGGCGATATTTTATGTGGAATTTTGCCGGCAAACAAAATGATATACAAGGTTTTGGGAATAAAAGAGATGGGAATTGGATATCGGGAATTTCCTTGATAGACAACGCTCGTTTAGGCGATCAAAACAAAATGCCCCAAAGCCTGAAGCACAATAAGGCTAATAATAAATTATACCTGCTTCCTTTCTTTTTAGGCATTCTCGGTTGTGTGTTTCACTTTCTAAAAGACAGGAATGACTGGATCATTAATTTTCTTCTTTTCTTTTTCACAGGCTTTGCAATAGTCCTTTATTTAAATCAACCTGGTAACCAGCCTCGTGAACGGGATTATGCATATGTAGGGTCATTTTATGCTTTTGCGGTCTGGATTGGTTTGTCAGTAGTTGCCCTGGTAAGAATGGTACGAGAGAATGAAGACAAACTGACCTTGCGTAATACGGTTCTTTTTGGAAGTGTCGCTAGTTTTATTGTCATGCTGTTAAGTAACACCACTACTACTTTTGGGGGCGCTTTCATCAGTGCTTTGGTAACAGCTATACTCTATGGATTAGTTAGTACATTATTTTGGTTCGTTGTGAGAGCCATTTCGAACAAAGGAACAAATACAAACAGTGTTATAGCCAGCGCTTTCGCTTTATGTATGATAGCTCCTGTTTTAATGGCTTCACAAGAATGGAATGACCATGACCGAAGTAATAAAAGACTGGCGCCATCTATGGCCAGAAATTATTTGGAAAGTTGCGCACCCAATGCTATTTTATTTACGTTTGGTGACAATGATACTTATCCACTTTGGTATGCACAGGAAGTTGAGGGTGTGCGGCCTGATTTACGAATTATTAATACCAGTTTATTAGGTATTGATTGGTATGTAAACCAGCTTCGTTACAAAGTAAATAATAGCGAGCCTATAGATGTCATCTGGACACCGGAACAATTACAAGGTTTATCCTATGTTCAATTTCAACCGCGGGGAGCGCAGGATAACTATTATCCTTTGTATGATGTTATGAAAAATGTAATTGGGGCCGAATCTCCCATTGCCACCTTCCCGGTTCGGAAATTTTCTGTGGCAGTGGATGCGGCGACAGCGACAAAAACAGGAGCGATCAATCCAACTGATAGCGCCTATTTGCAAATGCAAATAGAGTTACCGGAGGGAAGGAGTTATTTGACGCTTGATCAATTAACTATTTTAAATATCATTGCAGCAAATGGATGGAAACGTCCTATATATTTTACCTCCCCCTACGATGAATTAGGTTTTGGACAAAACCTGCGTAAAGATGGATTAACCTACCGGTTGGTGCCTGTAAAAAATGAGTTTCCTCAACAGCGGTGGATTGCAATAAAAAGTGCCAGGTGCAAAACCTTAAAGCCCCAAAAAATTAAATGATCTTTCAGGGTCATATTTTTTAACGGCACCTCACCTATGCGACCTCTAAAATATTTTTGATAATCCAATACAAAAATCCAAAAGATATAAAGCATAGCATATAGAAACCAAAAGTAAATATGCTGATAGCGGTGCATAATATATTTAGGCTGCGTACTACTCATACGCATCCAGGGTTTAATATCAATATCATCATCCACGCCATCAATATTAGTATATGCATGGTGAATAACATTGTGTTTCATATTCCACATAAAATGACTGCCGCCTAAAAGATTCAATGAAAACGCTGCTAATTTATTCACCTCTTTATTCTTGCTGAAACTTCCATGTGCACCGTCATGCATTACATTGAAGCCAATAGCCGCAGTTACAAAACCAAGAAGTACACATTCTAAAATAGCAAAAACAATAGCAGGAGTAAAAAACACAAGATGAACATATAGTAATACAAACGCTGTTAATAAAATGATGGCCTTAGTGTATAATTTTTTACCACCAGTAAATGATTTACCTGCTTCAGCAAAGTAATTGTTTACCCGTTGTTTAAGTTCGGTATGAAAAGATTGTGAAACGGGTGCAAATTTTGGAGTGATCATGACTGTTACCTAAATTAATATAATATACAGGTAGAATAAAGAGTAGTATTACGTTTCCTGTAAAATGAGGGCATCTAAATTATCGATGCCAATATTTTTTTTTGATATAAATCCTTCTGCAAATTGTACACCAATTCGTTTGCCTAACAGCCTTGCCCTGGCAATGATGGCTTCTAAAAATTCAGGGCTCGATATATACGTTTGTGGTTCCTGGCTATCGGTATTATGAAATTGTGTTTTATATGCTTTTATTGATTCCAATCTTTGTTCCCATACTTCGGTTATATCTACAATCAAATCGGGTTCATAAAAACGATCTTGTAAATAGTGAAACAAATATTTAGGACGCCATTTTTCCTGTAGCGAACCATCATCATTTTTTGTTTCAATTTTTGAAAGTCCCGATAAAAAACAGGCATCATAAATTAGGTTACCTGCCCTTCCATGATCGGGATGACGGTCTTCCAAAACATTACCAATTACTATTTCAGGCTGATATTGGCGAATTGATTTGATTAATTTAAATTGATTTGTTTCATCATTTAAAAAAAATCCGTCTCTTAACTTTAAATTTTCACGCACATGAACGCCTATGATCTTTGCGGCTTCAGACGCCTCATTACAACGGGTTTCAATCGTCCCTCTTGTACCCATTTCTCCTTGGGTCAAATCAATAATACCTGTTTTTTTTCCTCTTTTTATTTCCTTTATCAGTATTCCTGAACATCCGAGTTCTACATCATCGGGATGTGCGCCAATCGCCAATACATCCAATTTCATCTAAGTCAAAAGTTATAAGTTATAAGACCATTTATTCAACGGCTCGCAAGATAAATAGTAAGTTTCATGAAATCTGTTATTTATCGTTAATATAATCACAGATATAAAGGCAAATAAAATCGAAGATGACAAATTGATTATCTCTTTGTTACTGTCATATCAATCATGAAAAGCTGGGAAAAAACTCACCCGCCATCCGCCTTGGGCGGACGGCTCCCCTCTCTACGGAGCAGCTAACCCTTACCCAAATTTAAGGGGTTAGATGAAAGCAAAGATCTTTGACATAAATACTTGCTAATGCATAAGATAACCACCAAAGATTTTCCACATCTTGATTTTGGCGATGTACGCAGAAATCAAAGGTTTGTTACTATTTTGACAACCTAAGCACTCACCCGGGTAGCAGTATCCCCAAGCAAAATGGAAGTTGGTATGATGCAAAAGCTACCTATTCATTCTTCAAAAGCGAAGATGTAACCCTTGGCTCTCTTCAACAGGCTATACAAGGGTACGGATCAAATCAGATAGGCAATATAAGCCGGGTATTGATTTCACATGATTATGAGTAGCATCAGCTATAATGAATTAAAGGCAGAAGGCTTAGGTTATTTGGCCAACAAGGAAGGTCGCGGCATTATATGTTACAGCAGTATTGCGATAAGCGATGAAGGCATTCCGCTATTCTTATCTATATCAGCAAACCTGGGTCAGGCCCCTAAATGAACTGGGCAAAGCAAAGCGCCGGGAACAAATTGTATTTGAACAAAAGGAAAGCTATAATTGGTATAAAGGGATGAGCGAAGTAAATAAACTCTTAAGGAATGATATAGAGAAGATACATATAGCAGACCGGGAAGCCAATCTCTACGAATTATTTTTCAGTACCTATGAACCAAATACTGATCTGCAACATACATCGGACAAAGCAATAACCCTGCAACCACCCACAATGAGTGAAGCTGTAAAATGGATAGAAAGATTGGGTGGTCATTTGGGCAGAAAGTCAGATGGTCCTCCAGGTCTCAAAGTAGTATGGCTCGGCTACCAACGAATTATTGATGCAGCAAGTATTTATGAAATGATGAGTCTTGAAAATTTGGGTAAGGGTTAGCTGCCCGGCAGAGAGGGACACGCACTTGCTGGGTGGGGGTGAGTCAAAAAAGGTGCATCATTTTTATAGTTGACACGACATTAGTCATCAAATTAAATAAATCGAGACCGTTGCAAAATAGGGGTTTAAAAAATTTCGGGAGTGTAATTTAAACTGTGTCAGAGGGTTGATTGAATAAATACTTTACATTTATATTGTCAGGTGAAACGTAGAAAGGCTCTGCTGAGGAGCAACCATTCAAGGGATAACCTGAACCGATAGAATAAGATGCCAATTCATTTTTGAGTTGGCATTTTTTTATAAAGCTAATTAGTTTTGTTATTCATTCGGC
>MWWE01000067.1_pt1 | contig 15728 bp, 9 predicted proteins | sample 1047301 | NCBI WGS metagenome assembly MWWE01 (sample SAMN06349973, study PRJNA376086) | soil metagenome | isolation source: MS1-1 sample Antarctic (ecotone) soil | place: Antarctica
CTAAAATCAATACGTCGCCACAAGATAATAATAAATCAAGACGATCTTCTTTTGATACTGATAATTGTCTTGCGATTAGCTTTGGGTCATTCGCTAAAGATAACAAAGATTTTGTAAAGCTCAAGTCTGAAATTAACGATTCTTCAACTTCACTTTCTTTAATTTTGTCAGTTTTTTTTATTTGGTTTGGCATTTAATTTTCGCAAGTAGTTGTTATTTAAAATAAAGTTAAATAATATATTTGACAAGTAACATAAAGCTAAAGCATAAAGACAGACCGACGCACGCTCACGAATTTATATTTATGTTTTCAAAAAAACAGAAATATTATTATGACCGTTTATATATGCTGACTGAAACCGGAGCAAATAAACAATCCGTTTGGAAACTAGGCGGCAGTCCTTTTACGGGATCGCATTGTGCTACTTTTCCGCCGGAACTGATTGAACCTATTGTCTTAACTTCCTCTCCAAAAAATGGAATTATTTGTGATCCTTTTGGTGGTTCTGGAACGGTTGGCTTAGTTTGCCGCCAACATCAAAGACATTTTTTGCTGTGTGATGTCAGTAAAGAAAATGTTCAATTAGCCAAAAAAAGAGTTTCTCAAGGAGTTACAAAAAAAGATAAAAAAAGGCTGTCAAAGTTTAAACAACAATTACTGCCTAACTTCAATGAAAAAAGTATGAGTGCAACATAAGCTAAACCAGTAGAGTTAGACACAATATAAAAGAAGAAGCGGATACTTTGATACGTCCGCTTCTTCTTTTATATTTGATATTTACTACATTCCCGCTGTCATTGCTTTGCGGTTTCCGCCTTTGATGTCCATTTCCTTTAGAATCCATCCGGCATCGGCGAATTTGTCGGTTAGGAAAAGAACGTAGCGAATGTCAACGACGATTGTTCTGCCCAGACTCGGATTGAAGAAAAAGTCGTTGCCCAAGCCTTCGTAGTTGCCGTCGAAAGCGATTCCGACCTGTTCGCCTTTGCCGTTTAAGACGGGGCTTCCTGAGTTTCCGCCGATGATGTCGTTGGTGGTTAGAAAATCGAGTGGAATCGTGCCATTGACGGCGTGGTTTCCGTAATCTTTTTTCTGCCAGAGTTCGCGGAGTTTATCCGGTGCGTCGAAGGGATCGCGTCCCGTGTCTTTTTCAAAAATTCCGTCGAGCGTTGTAAAAGGCGTATAAATTATCGCTTCCCGCGGCGAATATCCTTTGACCTTTCCGTATGTAAACCGCTGTGTGAAACTTGCGTCCGGGTAAGGTGTTGATTTATTAAGTTCCGCCGTCGCCTCGATAAATGGCAGACGATATTTATCAAGTACCGAACTTAAAGCCTCTTGATGCGTTTGCAGAGCCGCAATATCGGACTGCATTCCGCTGACGAACATAATCAAAGGATTTGTTTTTCTCTGTTCGGCGGACATATCGAGCAGGGAATTTAAGCCTTCCGCCGTTGTAATCGTTTTATTTTCAAATAAATCATCGGCAAATTTTTCTTCCGCCTGAATCCGTGCGGCATCTTTCGAACTGCCGAATTTATTTTCAATCGCGGCAATTTTTTGGTCAGACGGTAATTCGGCGGCTTTGCGTAAAAGTAATTTGAGAAGTTCACGGTTTGAAACGGGTTCGCTTGCCGCAGTTTGCGGAACGGCGGCTTTCAGAAGGTCTTTCGGAATTCCGCTGATTGCTCCGACGGCAAGTTGAATCTGCGGAATTCTCAGCATATTTGATAAAACCAAATCTTTCTGAGCAGTTTTTGCATCTTTTTCATAAGCTGCTTTGAGCATCGGTAAAGCGTTGCCGTATTTGGCTTTTCGTACTGCGTCCTGATTTATCCATTCCATCAATCTGGCTTCCATCGCCTGTCTTTGTTTAACCAATCCAGCCCGACGCATCGCCAAAACTCCGCCCGAATATGCTTTGATAACATTTGCCAGATTGAAAATATCGCCCTGCAATTCAACCGCTTTATCCTTATCGAGTTTTGAAATTGTTTCGAGAGCCTCGACTCTTTTTTCCAAAACATCAATCGTAAACGGCAGACGAATATTTTGATTGTACTCAATCGAATAACTTTCGCGGTAACGGGTTGTGCCGCCCGGATAGCCGATAATCATTGTAAAATCGTCTTCCTTTAAGCCGTCGGCGGAAATTGTTAAATATTTTTTCGGTTTGAACGGAACATTATTTGCCGAGTATTCCGCTGATTTTCCGTCGGGTGCAACGTAAGCCCGCAGAAATGAAAAATCTCCGGCGTGGCGTGTCCATTCAAAATTATCCGGATCGCCGCCGTAAAAACCGATGCTTTGCGGCGGAGCATAAACAATGCGTATGTCTTTAATACGTTTGTATGTGATTTGATAGAAAAACATTCCCTCGTTAAGTTTCTGAATTTGAACACGCATATCTGCACCGACCTTTGCCTGTTCATGTTTTTCAATCTCATCCATACGTTTTTTAACGGCTTCGGCATTCATTACGTCAACGCCGTTCAGGACTTTCGCCGTAATATCCTCTTCCCTGAGCGTTATATCAATCGCATAACCCTTGGCAGGCAATTCTTCCGCCCGCGAACCCGCACGATAGCCGAAGTCGCCGTAATTTTTATCTGCCGTCGAAGCTGCCACAAGTGCGTCGAAAGCACAATGATGATTCGTTAGAATCAATCCGTCGGGTGAAACGAATTCGGAACTGCACCCGATACTCAAACGCGGCACGGCAACGCTCAAGCCGGTTCCGTTCGCATTATAAATTTCGCTCGGATTTATTTTTAAACCCGCTTGTTTCAGCGGCAATCTTTCGAGTTTGTCCATCATAAACATACCTTCTTCCGCATTGACCAGAGTAAAAGGTATTGTTGAGATAAACATCGCCGCCAAAGCAGCAATGACAAAAAATCTATATTGTTTTAATTTCATTTATGTTACTTATTTTCCTTGTAATTTTTAATTTCTAAAAGTATTTTCGCAAAATACTTAGCCGATGCACAAGCGAAGGTTAAGAATCTGTATCATTTGGATAAACAAAACTATAATTAAGTTGCTGCGTAAAATATAATTGATTATTTGCGAAAAGTTTTTCAAGAAATCCAATTTATTGCTATAATCATCAAAAACTTAAACAAATCATTATGAAAACAATAAAATTATTCGCCATAGTTCTTATCAGTACACTTCTTTTAACTTTTTCGGGTTTTGCTCAAAAATCTGCAAACCAAACTTTATTAAAAGTTGATTATGAAAAATTCAAACTCGATAACGGGTTGGAAGTAATTTTTCACATTGATCGCTCTGATCCGGTCGTCGCGGTTAATTTAACGGCTCACGTCGGTTCGGCACGTGAAAAAGAAGGTCGCACGGGATTTGCACATATGTTTGAGCATCTGCTGTTTTTGGAATCGGAAAACTTAGGCAAAGGCGGACTCGATAAAATGACGGCACGCATCGGTGGTTCGGGAGCAAACGGTTCGACTTCGCGTGATCGGACGAATTATTTGCAGACCGTTCCGAAAGATGCACTTGAAAAAATGATCTGGGCGGAAGCAGATAAATTAGGTTGGTTTATTAATACCGTAACCGATCCTGTTTTGGCAAAAGAAAAACAGGTTGTCAAAAACGAAAAACGGCAAAGTTATGACAACAGCCCGTATGGTCATACACAATATGTGATTGATAAAAACCTTTATCCGAAAGATCATCCTTATAACTGGCAGGTCATCGGTTCCCTTGAAGATTTAGATCAGGCGACGCTTGTGGATGTCAAGGAATTTTTCCGACGCTGGTATGTGCCCAATAATGTTACGCTGATTATTTCCGGCGATTTTGACAAAGTTCAGGCGAAGAAATGGGTGGAAAAATACTTCAGTGAAATAAAACGCGGTGAAGAAGTCAAAGCTCAAGCGAAACGTCCCGGAAATGTTAAGGAAACTATTAAACTTTATCACGAGGATAATTTTGCACGTTTGCCCGAATTGACTTACGCTTGGGCGACCGTTGAGCAGTTTCATCCCGATTCTTATGCACTTAACGTTTTGACCGAATATCTTTCGGACGGCAAAAAAGCACCGCTTTATAAAGTTTTGGTCGAGGATAAAAAGTTAGCTCCGCGAGTTTCGATGTATAATTTCGATTCCGAACTCGCCGGACAAGTGCAGTTGCAGGTTCGTGCTTTTGACGGAAAAGATTTGGATGATGTCGCTAACGGAATTAACGAAGCATTTGCAATGTTTGAAAAAGAAGGCATTTCCGAAAAAGATTTAAGCCGCATCAAAGCGGGACAGGAAACGCAGTTTTATAATTCTCTGTCGAGCGTTTTGGGCAAAGGTGCATCACTTGCACAATATAATTATTTAACCGGTGATCCCGGATACGTTGAAAAAGATATTAAAAATATTCTCGCCGTCACGCCCGCTGATGTAATGCGTGTTTACAACAAATATATCAAAGGTAAAAATTATGTAGCAACGAGTTTCGTGCCGAAAGGTCAAATGAATCTGGCTTTGGAAAATTCAAAAAAAGCAGAAGTTGTCGAAGAAAAAATCGTGCAGGGAGCGGAGAAAGAAATTGATCCGAATGTAAAAGCTGAATATAAAAAAACGCCTTCGAGTTTTGACCGAAGCGTTGAACCGTCATACGGCGAAACCCCGGAAGTTAGAATTCCGACACTTTGGAAAGACAAACTTAAAAACGGTTTGGAAATTTACGGGATTGAAAATACAGAAGTTCCGCTGGTAAATTTTGAAATCGTGATTGACGGCGGACAACTTTTGGATAACAAAAGCAAAGTCGGCGTTGCAAATATGCTGGCTCGGATGATGACGCAGGGAACGAAAAATAAAACACCCGAAGAACTTGAAGAAGCGATACAGCAACTCGGTGCTTCGATAAATGTTTCTGCTGCCACCGAAGATGTAACTATCAGAGTCAACACTCTGGCAAGAAATTATAGACCGACGTTGGAATTGGTCGAAGAAATTTTATTAGAACCGCGTTGGGATACAAAAGAATTTGATTTGATAAAACAAAGCACGATCAGCCAGATACGTCAGCAGGAAGCAATTCCGAATGCGATTGCTCAAAATGAATTTAATAAATTGATCTACGGAAAAAATAACATCCGTTCGCAAAACATTTTGGGAACAATCGAATCGGTAAATTCCATCACGATTGACGATCTGAAAGCCTTTTACAACAAAAATTTATCGCCGTCCGTTGCCCGTATGCTTGTCGTCGGAGCGTTGGATAAAAAGGAAATTACAACGCCTTTGAAAACACTCGGCAGTAAATGGGAGAGCAAAACAGTCGTGATCCCGAATTATGAAACGCCAAAACCGCCGACGGAATCGAAAGTTTATTTCTATGACGTGCCTGATGCAAAACAAACGGTTATCAGTTTCGGCTATCCCGCTTTAGCTGCAACCGACAAGGATTATTATCCCGCCACAATTATGAATTATATTCTCGGCGGCGGTGGTTTCGCATCGCAATTGACCCAGCAATTACGTGAAGGAAAAGGTTATACATACGGCATCCGCTCCAATTTTTCGGGAACAAAATCGCCCGGAACATTTGCGATTTCAAGCGGTGTGCGGACGAATGTAACTTTGGAATCTGCTCAGTTAGTGAAAGAGATTCTGGGAAATTATTCGAAAAATTATTCCGCAAAAGATTTGGAAACAACCAAAGGTTTTCTAATTAAAAGTAACGCGAGAGCGTTTGAAACGGCGGGAGCAAAGCTGAATATGCTGGAAAACATCAGCAAATACGGCTTCAAATATGATTATGTCAAAGACCGCGAAGCAATCGTTAAAGCGACGACGGTTGAAGATATAAAAAATCTGTCGAATAAATATCTCGACCCGGATAAATTTATCTGGCTGTTTGTCGGCGATGCCAAATCTCAGTTAGGTCGTCTGAAAGAATTGGGTTTCGGTGAGCCGGTTTTGCTCAATAAATAATACTGAACTTTTTGCAGGTAAGATAATCGAAGTTGAATGTCTTACCTGCAATTTTATTTGTATTGATTTTTTATTGCTTTATCAATTTTGATTTATAAGTTAGAAACTTTTTCTGAATAAATATGAAGCACGAATAAAGAAACTTCTTCCATCGCGGCGAAAGTCGGGATCGAAGGCATCGGTGAAATAATTGTAGCCTTTATAAAAAGAATTATCGTTGTAGCCGACGTAAAACGCCGTTCCCGGACTCGGTGTCCAGCCGAAAAGCATTTGACCATTTAGACTTCCTTGAACAGTTTCATAATCCCATCTTGAACGGGCGAAAATGAATCTGGTGAATTGATAAGTTGAACGTAGGGTGAAAATATTTGCGTCGAAGGCGGTTAAATCGGTGTCGTAGCGGGTTAATTTTGTGCGGTTATATGAAAAGCGTATATTTAGCGGATCGGTCGGCTGGAGATTAACGTCGAATTCATATCTCAAGCGAAAACCTTTGCCCGGATCAAGTCGCGGTCGGGCTAAAGTCGGATTGGTCGGCAAGAGCAGTAAATAATCTAAAAACGCCGAACTGACACGCGGGAATCTTTCCGATGCACCGAAATCCAAATCCAGATCGTTCGATGTAAAACCAATTTCTGCATCTACGCTTAACCGCTTGCTGAAAGTTTTTCTAAAACCCACTTCGCCGAAATATTTGAACGCTCCTCTTTTCGGTTCGCCGAAAAATGCTCCGCTTTGAAATTCGCTGCGTCTTGCTCCGAATTCGTCTTCATAGACATTTTCAATACCGACTCCGCCGCTGAAATTTATTGCAAATTGATTTTGAAAATCAAAAGAATTTCGCAGGCTTATATTTGCATTTTGCAATCTGCCGTCGCCGTCAATGTTAGTTCCCGAAAATCCACGCATTGTATATCTGATAAGTCTTTTATCGGGTGCGGGTTCGGTTTGCAGGCGAAAGCCGAAGTCTAAACCGTGAGTATTTGTGCGTCTGGTGAATCCGACATCAGCCCGATAATCTCTGGTCTTGCCGTTTACACCGACGAAAATTCCGCGATTTCTGCCCGTGTAATCGTAAGTTAAGCGATAAGCCACGCCGTTTCCCGTGCGGTATTCGGATTTGTTTAGGTCTGGATTATAAAAGAAACGCCGCGAATGTGTGCCAACGACCTGAAAATCAAATGTGCTTCGCGGGTTGAGTTGGAATTTTCCGTCAAAACCAAGAAGATTGTTGTGTCTTTTTGAGCCGAAATGATACTGCGTAGCAAAAAGTCCGACATTCGAATTTGCTCCGACATCACGTTTCAGACGCAGAACACCGACATACGCTTTTGAGTCGGCATTAGGAAAATCATCAACCGCACCGAGAATGCCGAAAGTGTTTCTGCCGGTTTTTCCCGTAAGTTTGACGGCAACATCCGGGTTGGCGATATTTCTCGTATTGACGATTTGCAGAGGCGAGCGGAAAATGTCAATTCCTTCGAGAAAAAACGGACGCTTTTCCGGGAAAAATATCGGAAAACGCTGATTGGCACGAACGACCGGAGCATCGGCTTCGACTTCGGCAAAATCGGGATTTATCGCTGCGTCCAGAGTTATATTCGGCGTGATCTGAAATTTGAGACTGACACCGATGTCGTTATCAATCGGGCGATTTACAAACCTTGAAAAACCTATCGGATTATTCGGGTCTTCGACTCTTTCGCTGTTTTGACTCAAAGTTATGCTCGGCGTGATCTCCAGAGTCCGTTCGGTTTTTATGTCGCTTAAACCCGTTATTTTTCCAAGCTGCTGCAATTCCGAAATACCGCGTTTCATCGGCATCCAGCCGTCAACTTCACGATTCAAACGATCAATCCGCCGCCAGAAATCCACACCCCAGATTTTCCCGTCGCCGGCTTCATAACGCAGAGACTTAAAGGGAATTTTAACCTCGACCGACCAGCCGTTTTCAAGAATCACGCCCTTTGATTCCATCACAATATCAACGCTGAAATCAGAACCGCCCTGCCCGGAAGTTTTAATGCCGTCAGCCTGAATTCCAAGCGGATTAAACAGAAAAATATAAGCCTTTCGCTGGTCGTTAAATGTATCGAGAAATAGTCCGACATAATCTTCACCAAAAACCCCGTCGCGTTTGGCAATCGTCGCACGAATTTTATCCGGCTCGTCAAAACACATAAAAGCTATGTATAAATTCTCCGCGTCATAGCCCATATAGGCAATGGTTTCTTTTGACGGAGCGATATTATTGCCCGGTTCGGTTTGCACAAAATTCTTAAATTGTGCGGCGGTTTTCCATATCTCATCATCGAGTCTGCCGTCAATTTTCGGTGCGGTTGCAAATCTCGGAACATTTACGGGAGATGCCTTTTCCGGCGGAACTGAAAATGCCGCATCGGAATTCTGATCGGTTTCAGCAGATTGAGCGAAAAGATTTACAGAGCAAATGAGGAAAAATAAAATTATTATGATGTAGAACTTAAATTTTGCCATCGTTAATTCTTAATTACAGAAAAACTTGCGAATCTAAAATCTTATCAAATCATCAACACTAAACAAAAATTGCAATATTAAAAGTTTTTAATTTATGTCTATTAAACCAGTTCAACATACAACCATAATTTGTAAGTTATAATCAAAGTGCAAAACTCCAAAATGACTTTTTTTGATCTTCAAGGAAAACCTTTTTATGAAATTTTCAATTTTACATTCGATATTATTCCTCATTATCTTTATTTCGCCACTCGTTGTTTTCCCGCAGGAAAATGAAGCTGATGTAAAACTTTCTCTTGCCGAAGACAAAAAAGTTTTCAAAATGGATGAGCCGATTTTGCTGAAGCTGACTTTTTCAGCAAAAAGCGGTAAATATAGTTTAGCCACATTAACAAATGACGGGTTTTCTTACGAAGAAATTTCCATTTCGCCCGCGTCCGGTGTATTTGATTGGAAAAACGAATATAAACGCGGAAGATATTATATGAACGATCATTTTGCATATACCGAACTTTCCACCAAGCCGGTTGTTATTTCTCTGTATTTAAATAATTATTTACGTTTTGAAAAGCCGGGAAAATATACGGTAAATATAAAAACAAAAAGAGTTTCACCTTTTCAAGACAGAAATATCAGCAATAAAAATCAAAATGTTTTAACAACGAATCCGGTTTCATTTGAAATACTTCCGATGAGCAAGACGGAAGAATTGCAAATAGTTCAGGAAATATCCGAGAAATTAAAAATAAAACTTTCGCCGAAGGAAATTAATGATTTATCAAATCAATTGGCTTTTATGGGCGGAGATGTCGCCACGGTTGCAAAGGTTTGGCATTTTCTGAATCCGCAGCAGGATTTTAATAACGGCTATCACAATTTACGTTACGGACTTTTTATCTCAAGAAATCGTCCGCTGGTTATTAAATTGCTTGAAGATGCTTTAAGGGATACGGAAAGAGAAGCAAATTTCGATGTTTTAAGTATTCTCGTTGATTTGCGGGTGATGAGCGAAGATGAAAATTTAGAATTGCCGAATAATGCAGGTTCAAAACAATTCTTAGAATATAGAAAAAATCGTGCAAACGAGATAGAAATGGAGTATTTGAATGAAATTATTTTAAGTCTTCCTCTGCGAAAAGGGAAAAATAAAGCTGCAACCGCAATAACTATTCTTGACAAATTTCACAACAAAAAGAATAAAGCTGAATATACGGATAAATTATTGGAAATCATAGTCGGTGAATTTGATAATTTGTATGTTAACCATCAGGAACGTATATTGGAATATTATTGGGAAACGATAAAAAGCCCTGCATTAATACCTTCGCTTGAAAAAATACTTGATAATAAAGATCCAAAAAACTCCAGCTACCAAACCAGACAATCGGCTCTAAAGCGTCTGATCGAATTAGATGAACAGAAAGCCCGCCCGTATGTTATTGAAGAAATTAAAAATCCGCAATCTGTAATAGATGTTGAAGTTTTGGGTTCGCTCAAAGATGAATTTTTACCCGAAACCGATCAATATTTGTTAGAACAAATCCGCGAAATCGGGCAAATTAAAGTCAAAAACCGTGATTATGTAATGCTCAGATTAAAAGCACTTCTCGCCGCCCGATATTCAACCGATGCGATTTATGGCGAATTACTTAATATTTACAGATCATCACATCAGAAATGGTTTGCCGATTCAAAGGGAGCTTTAATCGGCTATTTTGTTCGCCATAATGATAAAGAAGCTGTGCGATTGATTGAAGAAACATTAGAAACAATGGATAGCGGTTATAATTCCACATTCTTTTCCGAATTGACAAAAATGAATTATTCAAAAGAAGTCAATTCATTTTTACTCAAATGGCTTGAAGGAGATGAAGCCGAAAAAGCCTCCCTAGCTGCTTATATTATTTCCAGAAACGGTGGGGAAGAGAATAAGGAAAAAATTCTGGCAAGATATAACCGTTGGTTGGAAAAATGGAGTAAAAGAAAAGAAGAATTTAAGGTTGAAAAACCTACACAGGAAATCTCTCAACAGATAATGTTTCAAGTTAATGTGGTTGAGGCTTTAAATCTAGCAAAGTCTTGGAAACTTTCAGATAAGGAAAAAGCAGAACTTGCGAAGACCTGCTTCTCAGAAATGTGTCAGCGTTACGCTGAAAAAGACAAAGTTTATCAATAAATATAATAATTTGCCGTCATCAATAATCGCTTAACTTGTAAACGCCATTTTCGATTCTCTCGGCAAAACCTTCATCCACAAATTTGTGATTTGCAAGCCCCGCTTCTTTGCGGGAAATTCCGATTGCTCTGGAAAAATCACCTTTCAAAGTCATTCCGCACATTTCCAAAAAAACTTTTGCCAATTCTTTGACAGCTTTTTCGCGTGAAACTTTTTTTGATAATTCTTCTGGAAATCTCTCTTCGGTTAAAGTCCATAAATAAGTGAATTTCGGTTTGTATAAGACTTCGTAAGGAATGACTTTCATACATCTTTGCAAATCTTCGATTGCTTTGGTTAATTTTTTGCGGTCTTCGATCTTTGAATCTTCTCGCAAATCCGCCGTTGAAGATTCCCATTCTTTACGTAAAATTTTTAAGACTTTAATAGCTTCAGTTGATAATTCTGTTTTTTCTTTTGATTTCGGGATTCCGTAAATTGCATTGAAATAGGGAATCAAACGCGGTGCGACGAACATTGCACGACCTTTGCAGAGTTTTGAATAATAGACTTTCCCGCGTCGCATCACCTCATCTTTGAGCGTCCACGCAAGGCTTGCTTCAAAATCCTTCTGCACATTTCGCGGCGTATGAGCGTCCGATCTGCCGCAGACGGCGATATAAACGCTCGGTAAATTCGTCCGTGAATCGGTCAAAGCATTGCAAAATCCCAACTCTTCAACTAATGCTTCAACTTCCGCCGCTTTATCAATTTTAAGAATTTCCTCACGCCGCCATTTTTTATCGCGGTATTTTTCAAATTCTTCGGGTAAAACTTTCATAAAAGAATTAAACCGTAAAGAACATAAAGGACGCAAAGTTAAAAAGAATTTTATTTAAAAAGTAAAAAGCCCCATTAAATAATGGAGCTTCGCTGAAAATTGACCGCTGAAAGCTGATTGCTCTTACCGATTAGGAGATGTAGATTGAACGGAAATCGTCGAACCCTGTTCAAGTTCCACGTCGTCTTTTCCGTCGAGAATTACCGAACCCGCTCCGGCACTGCCGCCGATTGTTGCTCCGATAATCGCTCCTTTTCCACCGCCTAAAATTCCGCCTAAGATTGCACCGAGTCCCGCACCGATTCCGCCGCGTTTGACGGTTTGTTTTGTTTGACTGTCGCCTTTTATCTGCCCTTCATCGTTGATGTCAACTATTCTTCCGTTTCTATCGGTTACATTTTGCAGAACTCCTGCAAAGTCGTAAGTTTGACCGTTTCTCAGGCGAATAGTTTCAAAATTAAATGTCAGTTTTGAACTTCCGGTAATTTTCCCTGAACGCTCAACGCCCGTTAAATATCCGTCAATAATTGCTCCGCGATATTCACCCGGCGAGTCAACCCGCATACGAAATTTTTCATTTTCCTGCGAGGATCTGGTCGAAATCCGGTTTTCCAAAATTCCACTTAAAACCGTTCCATACGGTACATAAAAATTTCCACTGCGGTTTGACGTTTGCGGATAATTCCTGTTGTTTGAAGGATAATTTCCGCCGCTGCTGTTCGGATAATTTCTATCACTATTTGGATAATTTGTATTGTCTGTCGAATCGGTTGTGGTATAACCATCATCTTTTGAATCACTGCTTGAATAACCGTCATTGTCGGAATATGTGTCATTATTACGAGGTGTATCGCTGCTGGATGATGTATTGCTGCGGTTGCCGGAGTATGTATTATTAGTAGAATATGAGCTTGTTTTATTATAGAAACTGTCTGCAAAGACCGTCTGCGGCAGATAATCGGTTGTAACCATTTTCGTAACACGCATACTTCTTCCGCCGTCAATTGAAGTAAATGTGAGCAAGTAATTCGTTTTGCCGCCGCTGCTTGAAATTCTCAGTTCCTGTCCGCGGAGAGTTGCTCTCATATTTGTTGAACCTGAATTCTGCATTCTGCCGTCTGCCGTAAAAGTTACGGCACTGGCAAGGGAAGTTGATAATGTAACCTGATTTGCAGTGCGTATATCAATTGAAATTGTTTTCGGGGCTTCGAGTTCGTCTTTTAAATCTGCTTTTTGAGATGCAGAAATTCGGTTATTTCGGGCGGCATTCTCAACAACATTATTGATATTTTCACTTTTCGAAGTGTCGAGTTGATATTTTCCGGCTAAATCCGCCGAGATATTTTGTTGTGCATTTGCCTGAAAAGCAAGACCGCTTAGAAACAATCCAACCGCCGTGAAACTCAAAAAAACTTTTTTTATTTTGCTCATCTTTTCTCCTTTTTTGAAAACCTTTCAATGATATTTCAAACTCAAATATTTGCCGTCATTACTAAGAGGCATTTAACGTGCCAAAAGTTTATCAAAATTATTAAACTCGTTTTATTAGATAATAGTATATGCTAAAATCACGGAAAATATAAGGAAAAATATTTATAAACGAACAGGAGTTTTATGTCTGAAAATAAATACCAAGCCGAAATTCATTATGCAGGTGATGAATTTTTTATCGGGACGACACCGAGCGGACATTCACAAGTTATTGATACAAAGGGAGATAGGAAATCCGCCGCATCGCCGCTTGAATTGCTTTTGTTGTCGGTTGCGGCTTGCACGGCGGTGGATGTAGTTTCGATTTTAGAAAAAAAACGTCAGGACGTAACCGATTATAAAGTCGAAATAAACGGCACACGCCGCGACGAATATCCACGAGGTTTTACGGCGTTTCACATTCACCATATAGTATATGGACGTAGCGTTTCAGCCAAAGCGGTTGCCGATGCCATCGAGCTTTCCGATACGAAATACTGTTCGGTTGCATACACCGTTCGCCCGACGGCGGAAATTACGACGGACTTTGAAATTATTGAAGTAGAATGATTTTCAAGTAATTCGTTGTTGCCCATATTATTTACGGATGTTTTTTGTGGTAAAATTTTTGTGATATGAATATCTCAGCACCCGAAGAATTAGAATTGGAGAAAAAACGTAAAATGCTCAGGCGTTTGAAGAATCGGCTTGTTATCAATGAAGAAGAAATGACCGAACTTCGGGTGGAATTGGAGCAGTTTGAGGCACAATATACGATGGAAGTCGGCAGACTTTACGCCGAGTTGGACGAAGTTGAAGCACAGATCGCCGAAGAAGAAGTCAAATTAAATCCCGAAGATGAGGAAATAAAAAAACGTGCGGAAGAAGCCCGTCTGCGAGCCGAAGAATCCGTCGAAGCTACCGAAGAAGAAAATTGGCAGGCTTGCACGCACAAATGGAATCCTTCGCCCGAAGCGAAAAAGGCTTATTATAATTTAGCGAAAATGATTCATCCCGATTTAGCAATTGATGATGAAGAAAGAACGCATCGCCACGGTTTGATGGCAAAATTAAATGACGCTTATTCTGAAGGCGATCAAAATCTTTTGAATAAACTGGTCGAAGAATTCAGGGATTCACCCGAACTGGTGAAAGGCGATTCAATCGGAGACGAATTAATACGGGCGATTCGGCAGATTTTCCAGGTAAAACGCCGCTTAAAAGAATTGCGTGCGGAAAAACTGGAACACGAACTTTCCGAACTTTTTATTCTCCGCGAAAAAGTTTACAGGGAACAAACAGAAGGCAGAAATCTTCTTAAACAAATGGCGGAACGCACGAAAACTCATATCAAAAAAGCGGAACGTCGCTTGAGCAATCTGAAAAATGTCGTCGAAGCCGAAGAAATTGATATGAGTGAAAGATTCGGGCTGAATGTCGGGGCTTTTCGTTAAGTTTGAGTTTGTTTAACGCAATCTTCCAAATCGTTTGGCTTAAAACTTGATTTAACTTTGACGATTGTGTAAATTTTTTAGTATAATTACGTATAAGTTTCCACTTATGAAAGTTACGCCCTGTAACTTTTTGTGGAAAAAAAGGGGAAACGGTGTGGGAGACGTTTCCCTATTTCTATTTTAAATGATTTGTCCCGCCGCAAACCCCGAAGACCAAGCCCATTGAAAATTATAACCGCCGAGCCAGCCCGTTACGTCCAAAACTTCGCCGATAAAATACAATCCTTCAACCTTTTTTGATTCCATTGTCTGTGAAGAAATTTCATTTGTGTCAATTCCGCCCAATGTAACTTCAGCCTTGTGCCAACCTTCGGTTTCGTTAAATAAAACCTGCCAATTATTTATAAAATCGGCAATTTTCAGCATTTCTTTATTGCTTAATTGATTAAGCGGTTTGTTTTGAAAATTTTGATTGGTAAATGTTTCGGCAAATCGGTTCGGCAGAAATTTGCCGAGAAAATTTATCAGAGTTTGTTTGCTGGTTCGGTTTTCCTCCAATAAATTAAACAAATCCAAATCAGGCAAAAGGTTGAATTTGACGGGTTTATTTTCCTGCCAGTAATTTGAAATCTGCAAAGCCGCCGGACCGCTTAAACCTCCGTGCGTAAAAAGAATATTTTCGCGGAAAGTTTGTTTGCCGAATTCCGCTGTTGAATCTATGGAAATGCCCGAAAGTTTTGCAAAGTTTTGTCCGTTTGCGAAAATTAATGGAACAAGCGACGGGCGTGTTTTGGTTATTTTTATATTAAATTGTTGGGCGATCTTGTAGCCGAAACCGGTTGCTCCGATCTTTGGAAATGAAAGTCCGCCAGTTGCAATAACTATATTTTCACTTGTAAAAATTCCTTTGTTAGTTTCGAGTTCAAAATGCTTGTTTTTGTCAAATTTTTTAACCGAACAATCCGTCAAAATTTTCACATTCGCTTTTTCACATTCATATAAAAGCATTTCAACAATTTGCTGTGAACGCTCACGGCAAAAAAGTTGACCGAGCTTTTTTTCGTAGAATTTTATTTTGTGTTTTTTGACGAGATTGATGAAATCTATCGAAGTATAGCGGGCTAAAGCGGATTTAGAAAAATGCGGATTGTTCGAGATAAAATTTTCGCTCCGCACATCGAGATTTGTAAAATTACAGCGTCCACCGCCGGAAATTATGATTTTTCGCCCGACTTGAGAGTTATGTTCGATAAGTAAAACTTTTCGCCCACGCTTTCCCGCTTCTATCGCACAAAAAAGTCCCGCCGCACCTGCCCCGATTATAATTGCGTCAAATTTCATTTCTTTTCTGAGT
>MWWE01000068.1_pt1 | contig 15616 bp, 20 predicted proteins | sample 1047301 | NCBI WGS metagenome assembly MWWE01 (sample SAMN06349973, study PRJNA376086) | soil metagenome | isolation source: MS1-1 sample Antarctic (ecotone) soil | place: Antarctica
CCGTACCGTCATTCTGCCTGAGAGCTCCTCCTGGGCTGGTCGTCCGCGTCGAAGACGTACGGCTGAGCGTACATGGCGTTGCGCTTCGCCGTTGTCAAGGGATGCGCCTCACCGGGATCCTCCCCCCGGTGAATGGCTCGGAACCGTTCTGCCTCGTGTCCGAACGCCACATAAAACGCGTCGGCGGGGAACTTCGCTATTGTGCCGTCTTTCTGGGGGATGCTTATCTGGGTGTCCTGGTTCGCACGCTCAAGCCGTCTCACCCAACCTCTTAGGCGCCCCATCTTCCACCTCCTGCGTTGTTCGGCTTCTTTGCCACCTGTGCTTCCTCGATCGCCTCGAGGCGAGTGATAAGCTCGGTCTGCTCCCTTATGTCTAGTTCGACTTTGGCGGCTTTGAGAAGCGTGTTGTAGCCCTGGAGCGCCACAGCTCCGGCCTTCGTAGTTAAACCCCCGGAGAGGACACCGCCGATCACCGCGCGTACCTGGTGCTTGAGCTCGGAGATCTCCGACGCCGGGCGACCGCGGCCGCCGGGTCCGCTAGAGCATTCTGCAACTGCGCCCGGCTCGGTAGTCCGGTGTGGTGGCCGAGCACGATAGGGGCGGCGAGCGGAGAGCCGGTCTCCAGAGCGCAAATCGCCCCGAACACGGCGTGCTCGACCCGCTCCGCCACTCGCCCCGCGTGTGTATCCTTAAGGCGCTTTTGGAACGCCGGATTGTACTTACCTACATCGTGAATCATGCCTGCGAGGTACGCTAGGTCCTCCCCGCCGAACTTCCCGGCCTTCGCAGCGGCGAGCTGCGCCACTGCGCGAAGGTGCTCTTCGAGGTCGTGCCAGCCGCCGCCCTTGGGGGGCGTATGCGCGTATGCTCTTGTTACACTCTGTGTCAGCTGTGGACCTCCGGTGTCCATAGAGCCGGTGGTTCTTTGGCGGAACGCGACCGGCGTCTCCTTAACTACCCCCCGCCGCGTGCCGATTAAACCCCAAAAAACCACCCCACCAGAGCCGCGAGGATCGCCCCCTAACAGCCTCCGACGCCCCGCCGGGGGTAGCGTATCCGAAGACCAGGGTGAGCCACAGCGGCGTGTCTGGCGGCGAGTAGAGGAGCCCGCGCGGAGAAGAGGAAGAACCGCACGGGCTCCAGGAGGTATACGGAACAAAGTATACCCGACTTGACGCCGATGCCAAGACCAAACACCGCTCAGCCCCGGTCCAACAGAGCTGGGGCGACAACAGTTTTGAGGCAGGCCTGCCCCAAAACTCTCCGAGGTGCATCGCCTGATCTCTAACATCGGCGAATGTAACTGGAAAGAATCTCCCTGTCGGGGGGTGCCGACGCGGAGGTGCATCGCCTGATCTCTAGCATCGGCGAATGTAACTTAAAAGGGGAGGTCGGACTCCCCGGGGTCTTGGATTTGGTCTTGGATTTGGCGCACCCGAAGTTGCATGTTGTAGAGATCGCGCTCTACCCAATCCGCAATCTTTCTGAGCAGGGACAGAACCTCTTGCTTGTCGGCGCCCTCGTGGATTTGAACTCGGACGGGTAGCTCTGAAGTCCCGGCGATGTTGTAAAGCCCGTAGTCCTCGACGGCCATAAGGCAATGCCCTTCTTCGTCCGGGTGCATCGCGCTATCACCCTCCGTGCGGTGGCCGTCGATCTGAATCAGTCGCCGGACGGGCTTCCGTGAATACTCTTCGAGAAGCCGTCGCCGGGCATCTTCTAGCCTACCCTCGTTATAAGCGTGCTTTGGACTATCGTGCATGCCTCTCCTCTCGATAAAGGGACCGGAGCCCCTATCAGGAGCCTCGCCCGGTAGAGCCGGGCGCGAGGCCCGATAGTCGAAGAGAATCTTCACCAGCTCCGGCGCGTACTTGTCGCCGCATTCGTAGCACACCAGCGCCCAGGTCCTGTCCAGGAATAGTTCGGGACCGGTCTCCGGGTCGGTGCGCCGACCGCACAGTTCACAAGGGTCGTTTGTCGCGGCGTTGTTGAGTTTAATCGCCAGCGCGTATCTGTCGCTCATTACTTCTGCTCCTCTCTCGTGTTCGCGTTGTACTCGATAATCGCCTCCAGCGCCCGCAGCTCGTCGACGTAGGCGCGTGGTTCAAGACGCTCGCTCATCTACTCCTCCTCCTCAAGGCTCTCACGCACCTTGCGCAATTCCTCGACCACAGCGTCCCCGAGCGCCTGGGTGTGCTTCTGGTGATGAATGTCGGAGAGCACCCCGCGCAGGGCTTCCTCCCACGAGAGAGAGTCATCTTGCTTGAAGCGCGCGGGGATGTAGCGGTCGGAGTACTCAAGGCCGTACTCCTCGATGAACCGCTCGGCCAGTCGGCGCTTGATCTCCTGCCAGCCGAGTGCTGCCTCAAGTGCTGCGTCAGCCCACCTGCTGGCCTCCGCGCGGTAGATGTTCTCGGCCAGATCGGGCAGCGCCTCCTCGTCGGGTACCACCTTCCCGAAGACGCCCTCCGCCTCCAACCCCCGTTTGACCAGGGCCACCGCCTGCGGGGCGGTCATCTTGTCCAGCTCGAAACGTCGGCAGTGCTCCCAGATGGTTTTCTCCTTGTCGCCCTGCCGGATCTTTAGCGCAACCCCTCGGAAGTACCGCAGGGCCACCGGCTCCGTTTCCTCCAGCTCCTCGACCAGGTCCTCGTCCATCTCCTTCTTACGGGTGTGCTCTTCGGGCTCCAGCTCCAGCTCAAGCGCCTGGGTGACGGTGAGACCCAGGTCGATCACGTCAACGGAATACTCAGGCATCCGCTTGGTGGCGTCGCGCACCTTGCGTGCGATGTTGTACCCGTCCATATCCCCGTCGTGCAGCACGAAGATTTGCATCTTCTCGTCTTTGTCGGCGGCGGAGAGCAGGGTGCGGGCCGCCTCGGTGGCGTAGCCCTCGCCGGTCATGATCGCGATGTCGTAGCGCTCCATGATCTTCGCCTGCTCGAGCAGCGGGAACTGTCCCTTTTTCTCGACGTACAACAACTTGTTAAAGCGGTGCTTCGGGAAGGTGTAGGACTCGACCTCTCTGGTGCCCACGTCGAGCGTCGCGCCGCTGTGGGGTTCGTGCAGGCGTCCGCGCGGGTCGTAGTAGAGCCCTTCGAGCTTGCCGTGCTCACGCTGGTAGTCTTGGAGGATGGTGCTCTGGAAATACTGGTAACCGTTATCCTGGCTGAACTCGTTGGTGGTGTGCAGCCGGATCATGTCCCGAACGGCGTAGAAGAGCCTCCTCGCACTGTAGGGTAGCTGGCCACCACCGGACACATGCTCGGCCGCCGCCTCCAGCACCTTAAAAGATGCTTCGTTCAGGTGCATCTCTGTGTTGCGGCGTTCGGCGGCATCGGCGGCACGCCTGCCGGTCATGTCCGCCTTGACGCGCTTCCTGCCCTCCTTGTAGTACGGCTCCAAGACGGAGCCCATCACGTGCGCGATCGCCTGCTCTGGCGGCAGGTCTTTCAGCTTGGTCCTTGCCATTACATACCCCTTGCGTTCAGGTTGGTCTTCCCCTTGCCGGTGAACATCGGCGCGGGGGTGATGATGTGCAGGGCCACCGCTGTAAAGGACGATGGGCCAGGATCGCCCGTGGTCGCATACTTCGGATGTGCGAAGCCCTCTTTTAGGAATTGCTCGGTACCAGTGCTGACGTACTTCGGACCCTCAAGCGACATACGTCGCAGCGGGTCATCGAAGGTCGGTGAGTGGTTAATGCCGTAGTAGAGAGCGTCCGGGTGGTAGTCCTCCGTCTCGGCAACGGCGAACTCGAAGATGTAGGGCAGCCCAGAGGTTGGCCAGTAGCTCTCGACGTGCTTGTAGCCGAACCGTACGAGCTCTCCGTACATCTGCGTCAGGCGTGTCTCGAAGTTATCGGCGCCGATGCGCCCGAGCGTCTTGTGCGTCGGCGCCTTGGTCTCTTCCTGCATCGCCTCCAACAACAACCCCACCCGGAAGCGATCTAGCTGGTCGTGGCCGTGGAGGAAGTCCGAGAGGTGCTTGATCTCCTTGAGGTGCCTACGCACGCGCTTTGCCTTGGCAGGGCTGGAGAGGCCCGTGAGCCCCGAGATAAACGCCCCGAGAGGCATGTCCTCCGCCTCGCCAGCGAGGGTGCGCGCCGCATGCGCCCCGATCAGCGCCCCGATCGTCCGCGCGTCGTACCAGTGCGGGCTTCCCCAGTCGTCCGGGCGGTACTTACTGAACCCTGATTCGGCCGGTTTATAAATTTCGGTCGTCTCCGGTGGCCAGTTACCATGCTCAGTGCCCCCGCCAAACTGCTCTATTTTTACAAACGCGTGCGGGTTGAAGAGCGCGAACGCCCGCGCCCAGCGGTCGGGGTTGAATTCGAGGGCGTCGGCGGGCAACGGGACCGTAACCCTCGTCCCGGCGGACACGGGGATGCCCTCAACTTCGCGCGGAAGCCGCGGAACACCTGCCGCGTCGATCACGGGCTTGATGGTGTGTCTGATTCCTTGCCCCTCGATTACAACCGGCTCATCCCGCAACCCGAGGGCGTGCGGGATGCCGATGATGGTTTTCAGCGCGTTGCCCTGAGAACCCCGTGTCGGCGTGCGGTAGTGGGCTTTATCCGAGGTCAGCGTCGAGAAGTCCTGCATGGTCTCGACGGTCCCCGGCGGGATGCCGCCACCGTTGTCGGAGATGCTCACCTGCAGCACGTCCCCGCGCCTGCTGCCCCGCTTGCGCCTAACGCTGATCAGAACCTCGGGTTCTACCCTTGCGGTCTCGGCAGCGTCCAAAGCGTTGTCGCCCAGCTCCTTAACGACCACGCTCCCGAAGAGCAGCGGGCTCTGCTCTGTGAGTTTGGTAAGCCCCTCGGCAGTGAAATACTCCGCTGCTCTTGAGGTCTCAAAGGTGGTGCGGGGCGGCGTAGGTTCCACCCGTCTAGCTTGTCTGCCGTTCATCGCCTCATTCCCTCCATCTGTCTAATTCTCCCATCTGTATCCAACCCTTCAACACCTAAAAAGGGCCGGAGCTCCGAAGAGCCCCGGCCTCGACTACTGCTACTACGCCAGCTTCAGCCGGCGATTGAGACGCTTGATCCGCACAAGTATCTCTGCGCGCTCATCATCGTCCATGATCTGTCTGTCGAAGCGACCCTTGGCTTCGCGCAAGATCGTGCGGAGCATTTCGTCCCGGACGCTTGCGGTATCCTGTGTCCTGATCACTGGGCTTCCTCCCTGTGGTCCGTGCCTCGGGAGACTGCAATCTCGCCGGGGCTTTTTCTTTATCTACAATACCATTATACTACAACTTGAAGCCAGGTCAAGTTTGTAGTATATTTACAGCATGAGCTACCTACATAGGAGGTGAGAACGTGAAACTGGACGCAGAGCGAGTAGTGGAAGGGCGCGAGAGGCTCGGGCTAACGCAAGTGGATGCGGCTGAGCAGGCGGAGATAGCCCCGGGATCGTGGTTCCGGGCGGAGCACGGTCTGGACATTCGTCCGATCACCGCGCGGCGGATCGCACGGTCTTTGGACCTGGAGGTCTCAGATCTCTACCCAAAAGCCCTAGCCCCGCAGGAGTCGGGGGAGCCTAGAGAGAGCCACAGCTACCAGATGCTAAATCAAGTGGATTGGCAAGAGTTCGCACAGACGCTGGAGAACGCCACCACGCCGGAAGAATGGCACCGGCTAAAGCAGCAGGTGCGTGAGCTGAAGGTTAGAGAGATGTAGGCAAACCAAAGGGCCGCCCGCACCGCAAAGCAAGCGACCCGAGGATCTTGAGAGGATCTTAACATGCAAGACGCTGCTAAACAGGCACAGAACGCGGTAATTCGTTATCTGAATCAGGGTTGGAACCCCATACCGCTGCCACCACGCAGCAAGAACCCCAACCGTAAGGGGTGGCAGGACGAGGAGTACACGATCGAGGTCGTACCCCGCGTGTGGAACAACGATCAGGGCGTCGGGTTGCTTACCGGCGAGCCGTCCGGTGGACTGGTAGACGTCGACCTGGACCGGCCGGAGGCGCGGGCTGTCGCTCGCCGCCTACTTCCCACGACACACGAATCCGGTCGAGAGAAGTCTCCTCGGTCACACCGGTGGTACTACGCATCCCCCGTCCCCAAAACCAAGGACTACAAGCTGTCAGGGACCGGGGATGGCCAGTGTTTCGTCGAGCTGCGCGCAAACGGCCGGCACACGGCGGTGTATCCGACGATCCACCCGGACGACGGGGACCGCTACCAGTGGGGTGAGGGTGAGATCGCGAAGGTGAGCGGAGCCCAGCTGGCGGAGCAGGTAGCAGACGTGGCCGTCGCGGCGCTGCTAGTCTCGCGCTGGCCGGGACAAGGCGCGCGCCACGACTACGTGAACGCCGCCGCCGGACTCCTCGGTCGGAAGCTCCCCCGCGTACGTGCGGAGAAGATAATGGTGGCCGCCATCGAGGCCAGCGGGGACGAGGAGGGCGTCGATCGCCACACGACCGTACGCGAAACGCTCGATCGACTGGAGCGTGGCGACCCTGTCACCGGCGGCCCTAGTCTCGACGAGCTCGCACCGGGGACGCTGGCGCAGCTGCAGCGGTGGGGTGTCCTGAAGTACGAGGGGGGACGTGGCGAGAAAAAGGCGAAGAAGGGTAAGGACGAGGACGACGCACCGACCCACGACGAGCTGCGGGACCGGTGGCTGGCGGCACACCCCGAGTACAAGCACGGCCTGGAGACGTGGCGGCGCTACGACGGCGGGATTTGGGTCGAAGAGCATAACAACGTGGTGAAACGGACAATGGTCGAGACCCTGGAGGATGCCAAGGATGAGGGTATACGTCCTAGCGTGTTCGTGGTCAATAGCGTGCACGCCCTGGCGCAATTCGAAAGCTACGTCCCGGACGAGCGTTGGGATGCGAGACGGGAGATCCTCGTCGCCGAGAACGGCGCGGTTGATATCACCACCGGGGAGCTGCTAGACCACAGTCGGGAGCACTACGCCACCACCCGCGTACCCTACGATTTCGTCGAGGACGATGAAGCCCCGAACTGGGAGCGGTTCGTCGCCTCGCTCGACAAGGACGTTACGGCATTCTTGCAGGAGTACGCCGGGTACTGTCTGACGGTGGACACGTCGCTCGAGAAGGCGGTGTGGCTCGTGGGGCCGCCCGGTGGGGGTAAGAGCACATACCTCGAAGGTCTGCTGGCCGTTCTGGGCGCGCGTGCCGGGGTGCTCGGTCTGCGCGAGATCGAGCGGAACAGGTTCGCGCTCGCCAAGCTCGTCGGAAAAAGCCTCGTCACGGCGGCGGAGCAGCCGGTCGGTTACCTGGGGTGTCACGACGTGATCAACGCCATCATCTCGGGTGAGGCGATCCAGGTCGAGCGGAAGTACCACGACCCGTACGACTACGTGCCGAAAGCGAAGATCGCGTGGGCGATGAACGAGCTCCCCCGCGTACCCGCTGGCGCTGAAGGACTCTTCCGCCGCATCGAGGTGGTGAAGTTCCCGGAGATCGCCGCAGCTGACCGCGACCCCGATCTCAAAGAGGGGATCAAGCGCGAAGGTGCAGGGATCCTCAACTGGGCACTCGAGGGGCTCATGCGTCTGCGTAGCCGGGGCGGGTTTGCGATACCCGAGAAAATCGCCGCAGCTACCAACCAGTTCCGGGAGCACAGTGACATAATCGGCCAGTTCGTCGAGGAGGTGTGCGACGTCGACGAGAACCTGGAGGTCAAGTCGAGCGAGCTGTACAGCGCGTACTCTGAGTGGTGCGAGCGGACGAACCACAAACCAAAGACTTCGACCACGATCGTACAGGACTGGGAGCGACTGGGGTTCGAGAAGAGGGTCGGAAAGACCGGGAACTTCTGGGTCGGCGTCGGCCTCCAGGAGCACCGGAAGTTCGGAGGCCGGCATGGGTAGGCGACTGGTGGAAGGTTGGTGGAAGGTTGGTGGAAGCACCTTCCACCGCACTTTGCGGCATATCTATGCGGAATACGAGTTGTGGTGGAAGGTGTGGAAGGTTAGACAAAAACTAACCCGTACGCACGCGCGCGTGTGTGTGTGCGCGCGCATAGAAAGAACTTTCGCGAAAGTGCTTCCACCCTTCCACCAGCGACGTCTTTTCGGCATACCTATCGCATTCTGGCGGTGGAAGCACCCTCCACCAACCCTCCACCAACCCTCCACCAACCCTCCACCAACCCTCCACCCTCGAGTGCTTGAGGGGTGGTGGTGCGCAATGAGTCCGAAGACGGCGACACTCCCGCCGACCGAGGGTGCCATGTGGCGCAAGCTACTCGCAAAGGTGCATCCAGACAGTGCGGGTGATCACGAACTCTTTATCTGGGCGATGAACGTGCGCGACGTGGTGTGTCACGGTGGTCACGCCGCGGCTACCGCCACGACGCCACCGCCGCGGCAACAGGAGCACAGGACGACCCCGGACGCTGTCCCCTTCGACCGCTACGCCGACTTCGACGAGCTGACCCGTCGAGCGGTGGCTCTAGCCGACGAGGTACCAGCGGTATTCGGTGTGGTGCTCCGGCTCCTGAGCGACTGCCGAATAGCGTACACCGGCTCCGAAGAGAAGCAGCAGCGTAAGGGTGCGACGTACAAGCAGCTCGCCGCAATCGGACACGCAGTGGGGATGTCGAAGCAGGAGCGTACGCAGTGGTACCGGATAGCAGAGCAGATCCCGCTCTCAGTGCGACACGCGGGGCACATACTAGGAAAGCTGAGAGGGGGTGATTAGCGTCCGCGGTACTATAGATAATACTTGGAAACGAGCCTCGGTACTAGTGGGGTGGGCCTACCGGACCGGGGCGGAGCGGCAAAACGCCGCAGTCAATCGACAGGTAAAGGAGCAAGACTATGGCACAGAGTAGAGGCGTAGAGTTGTTGGAAAGCGCAGAGCGATAACCGTGGGGTTATCGGCCGGGGGGGGAAAGTGCGCTCACCCGGCCAGCGAAGGGAGCAATGAGATGTCAGAGATGCAGGAAGTCTACGAGAAACAAAGGGAAGACCTCAGGCAGGCAATGAGGGCGAGTGCGCAGAAGAAGAACGAAACCGAGGAAGCCATTCGTGAGAACACAAGACTTTCTCGGGAGGGCATGGCGCAGGCCGCCACGGAGAACTACCAGAAGGCGAAAGAGCGCTACGATACGCTCCTAGAAAAATATGACGGGTTGCGGATTTCGCAGCGAGACGATCACCACGAGACCCTCTTTAAGCCGAAAAAGCTGATCTCACAACCGGACTACGTGATAGAGGAGAAAGCTCGCCAGTATCACCAGTACACGATGGAGGCCGACGGTCGGCTCGTGGTGGGCGAGGACGGCAACTTCGATGACAGTCAGTTGGTCAGGTATATGACGATGGCGAGGCACTCAGGTAATGCTGAGGCAGAAAAAGCGGCGTTCTGGGTAGGGCATTCACGCGGAGCTACAGGTGCGGTGAGGGACTACCTCGAATACCATCCCGAAATGCAGGAGGCCTACGACGCTTACCGAGAGATAGACCAGGAGATCAACAACCCCAGCGCAGCGCAGCTCTTTGTGCAGCGGTGGGAGACCCTGGCGCCAACGATCCCCGGGGAGATGCGCGACTACGAACACAACGCGGGTGAAGGTCCTTGGCGAGACCTCTTTGTTCAGAACCGGTAGGAGTGTGGGTATGGACTATCTGAAGCTCTCACCTGACGAGCTAGAGTCGGTACTTGAGGAGTTTGAGCGTGGTGTCCGCAAGACGTTTCGGATACCCGAGGACTTCGAGAGTGCGCTGGATATTCTGTACCCGTACGATCCGCTGACGGGGTACGTCGAGCTGCATGAAGCCGTCGAGGAGCTGGCGCCCGAACGGCTCGGCAAGGAGTCTAGTCTAGCTCTAGCGCGGTACGCGGCGGGTAGGCAGGTTGCCGCGAAGATTGACGGCGGGACTGTTGGCGTAACGGTTGACCTACTTTCACGGTCGTTCATGCAGGGCGAAAGGCACGCGCTCTTAGTGCGCCGCTACCGCGAGTTAGGGTTGATAGGAGAGTGATTATGGGTAGCCGCGGTCCAACATCTGAAGTGGAGACGCATGAGAGGGCAGGCGAGCTAATCGCCGCCCTCTATCGTGGCCACGAAAAACTCACACAACTTTCCGACAAGTACGGTGTTGAGTATGATGCGCTGCGCCACTGGCGCAAGGTCCATGTGGTGCCTGCTCTCCGAGAAGCCCTCGGGAATGATCCCGAGCTCGCCAACCTGGATCCTCTAGAGCATATGAGAAGCCTCTACCACAGGTTAATGAGCCATCTGGACCATGCGGAGGAGTGTGAGGATGATTGGCGCCGCTATACAAAGCTGCATTCGGAGGCCCGGGCCGACCTCCGGCTTATCTCCGAGCAGCTACAGATTATTGCCGCCGGCAGTCCCCAGAACGTACAGGTGAACGTCCTCCAAGACCCTCGTGTTGCCGAGCTAATGGATCGCCTGGAGCACGGTCTCAGGCTCATACCCCTAGAACATGCTCAGACCGTATTAGAGGCAATGGGAAGACCCAAAGGAGAAGTACAGTCCATAGAGGGAGCTGCCGATGGTAGCCTCAACTGAGAGCCGTAATGAGCTCCTAGATAGCTTCCTCAACCGCTTTGAGGGTGTGCCTGAGGGGCGCTGTAAAACGTGCCGAGAGTGGCCCAGGACGCGCCTGTCTTACTACCCTCTACACTATAGGCCGTGGCCCGTTACAGAGGATCTAAGCTCTGAGAGCATCCCTGATACGTGTCCGGACTGCGGCTTCTCACCGCCCACTATCCGCGTAGAGTTCAGTGGTGAGTGGCGGGGGCTACACAGTAGGGCGGTAGGAGAGCGTAGGGTACCGGCTGTGAGGCTACCGTCTCTCCTCGAGCATCAAGAGCCCTACGTCTATTCGTCCGCAAGGTACAAGATCCTCTCGTGCGGACGGCGTTGGGGTAAGACCCTCTCCTCGCTCTCCGCGGTGCTCGTGGGCCACGGTCCAGACGGTAAGTTCCTCGGGGCCCTGCAGGGTGAGGTTGTATGGTGGGTTACGAGGAATGGCGACGTAGCGAGCCAGGTGTGGCGAGCTCTCAAGGATGCGTGTACCGACGTGTACCTCCACAAATCGGAGATAGAACGGCGCATGGTATTCCCGGGTGGAGGTTCGGTAACCGTCAAGTCGGCAGAGTCTGGTTCCCTGCGTGGCGACGCTCTGTCCGGACTCATACTCGACGAAGCTGCCTACCTACCCGAGGATGTATGGTCAGCCGACCTGAGACCAGCGTTGGCCGATACCCGCGGGTGGGCCGTGCATATCTCAACGCCGGCAGGATACAACCATTTCAGTGACATCTACGAGGTAGCCGAGAAGGACGAAACCGGCCTCTACTACGCCCAGCAATCCCCGAGCCATGAGAACCCACGCTTACACCCGGATGAACTCGAGGAGGCCCGCAAGCAACTAGGGCCGCTCATGTACAAGCAGGAGATCTTAGGCGAGTTCGTCAGCGGCACGGGCGCCCTGATCTCGCGGGAGTGGTTTAGGTTCTTCGACGTCGAAGGCGCCTTCTTCCGGCTCTTTAAGCCCGATGGTGATGTCGAATACGTCCGTGCCAAAGAGTGTTGGTTCATGAGCACCGTGGACGTCTCCGCCAGCATCAAAGAGACGGCCGACTACACGGTTATAAGCACGTTCGCAGTTACTCCAAACAATGAGCTGTTACACGTCCACCAGGTGCGCCGGCGTATGGAGGGACCGGACATCACGCCGGCTCTGCGCTCCGTGTACGAGGTCTACAAACCTCAAGCTATCTGGGTAGAGCGCAACGGTATGGGGCTACTGATAATCCAGGAGGCTGTCCGCGCCGGCTTACCCATTCGGGAGCTAAAGGCTGACAGAGACAAGAGAGCGCGTGCCATGCCCCTGCAAGCCAGAATGGAGCAAGGCGCCGTGTATTTCGCCCAGCATGCCGAGTGGTTGGGAGACCTCTTAGACGAACTCCTACGCTTTACTGGCGACAAAGACAGACACGACGATCAAGTTGATGCCCTTGCCTACGCCGCCGCTCTCTTGCCCCAGGAAACCGCAAAGCCGTTCATAGTCCCAAACTTTGTAAAGTGAGGCAACGTTGCTAGCACCGGAGAAGAAACAGAAGCGCATAGAGAAAGACGCCCGGGCGGCCATAGGCACTAAGGACCGCGAGGACGTTGACCGCCGCGCCAACTGTTGGCACCAGTACCACCGCATCGAGGCTCACCTGCCCGTCCTGCATGCTCGACACGAGCATCTGGAACGTGAGCTCAAAGAGACAAAAGAGCACATTGCGGGCGAGGAGCGGGCCATGAAGCGTCTCCAGTATGAGGCCACGAGCAATCCGTCCCTGATCCGGGCCAACTACAAAAGGCAGGGGCGTGAGCTGCCCCCAGAACTGCGATAATAGGGCATCCTCGGGTTGGGAGGCGGGTGCGGATTGTCACGGTCTGCGCCCGTCTCCTCGGTATTCGGGGAGGCGCTGGGTGCGGGTTTCTTGCTTCACCGCACCCGGCTCTATCCACCGAACTGCCGAGAGCGCTAGAGGCTGTTGAAAAACTCCCCGTTACTGCTTCCGGTCCTCGATTCGATTCCTAAAACGCCTGTTTCGGGGCTCTAAAGCCCGATTTGAAGCTTCTAGAGCCGGTCTATGCAGCTATGAACCTGCCTGGATTGAGTTTTTCAACAGCCTCGCTAATTCTCGGAAACTTACCTTACGCGCGCGTCCTGCTGCTCGGTTGAAGCTCCCGCTCCAGTCAAGAGCGCAAAGCCTAGCCACGCCACGCCCACATCGAAGACAACAGCCCCTGGCACGCCGATTGCGGGGGGCAAGAAGGGCAACGCCTGAACTACGGCCCCGACCAGCACGAGTACAGTGGCCACACGTGGGTAAGCTCTTGCCCTTAAGATCGCTGCACCCAAGATTAACCATCCCACAGTCAGAAGCCCGAAAGTCAGTATCTGCCCGAACGTCACAATACCGGGCGGATCGCTCAAGAGTAGTTCAGGGGCCTCCTGGGCCAGAGCGGGCGTAATGAAGGCCTCTGACCAGATCCCCCCGGCCGCCAGTATCTCGCCAGCAAAGGCCAAGGCGAAGCCTATTAGCCCAAGGACACCAGTTGCCCCCGAACGAGCAGCATAGATGCCGACCAGCCCCCCAGTTAGCAGCACTGCACTAATCAGCGCCAGCCCTACTGAGAGAGCAAAGGAAGCCGAGGTGATGCTCCCGATGGGGTCATCGAAGTCTAGGAGGAGTGTCAGAAGGTCTGAGACCGCAAACAGTACTCCGCCTACCACGGCGGCCAGCCCCCCCAGCCGGAGGAGGTTCGAAGATGACATCTATATCCCTTCTTGCCCAAACAGGTCCCTTGCTAAGGCGAATGATGACACGGGCCGAATCCCGGCGCTGCCTAAGAGCTTTAGCGTCCAGAGAGCGGCTGTGGAAAGCAGCCTAGTTACCGCTAAGCGGGTTTCTCGGAAACTCCAGGCATAAGACCACAGGCGACCGGGGGTTGTAGCTACCGGCTAACCCCACTCTAGCTGGGTTTCGCGGTGGCAACGCAACTGTAAGCCACCCCCGTCTTGCCAAATTGTTTAAATGTCTTTGGGCGTTCTGTACCCCTATCATACTCAAAAGGGCCAGCAGCTCTAGCTTGGCGTCGTCCACAACTCAGGCCCTCGATACCTCCTCGGGTCTGCCTTGCGCATCGCCTCCACCGTGTCCTCCACGCTGACCAATACGGTCGTCTCGGTCGCTTTTAAGTGGCCCGGCGTGATGGCGGTGATAATGGTGGCCGTGGCGGTAGCCTCATCGGGCGCTTCAAAGATGACCACCCCGTCGTACTCGCCAAAGCAGTAGTAGAAAGAGAGCAGCTGGCCACCCAGCCTCTCGACCAATTCGCGGAAAACGTCGCTGCGATCCTCAGGATTCCTGGCGAACGCTTCCCAAGCTTTTGGGGTGTAGGAAAATCGCGTCATGTAAAGCGACATCTCTTTCTCCTCCTTTCTGTTCCACTTTCCCCAGCGGCTTGTCGCTTAGGTAATTATAGGCTCGATCTTAAGTAGGGGCAACCTTTAGGGGCAACCTTTGTGGTGAGCATCTAAAGGGCTTGCGCCCACCCTAGAGGAGCAGCTAGCCTCTATTCACTGAGCTGCCGAGAGCTAATATTCTCGGAAACTCCTATTCAGCTTGACGAATCCTTATCCAATAGGACCGGGGCACAGCACCGTTCGGCCTCCCGATAAGCGCAGTAGTCGAGGCATCTTGCTACACGCTTGGATAGATATTCATTCGAAGCCGAAGAACCTCCGCCACCAACTAGTACGGGCCTCGCCCATGGGGGCGTCCGTGCCCTCCTTAGGTACCTCGGCACCCTCGCCCCCGGTTTCGTCCTCGGCGGACCTTGTGGACGATTCTCGCCGCTCTGAGGGTGCTTCTCGCGGTGGTTCTATCTCGGGGATGCGAGAGGCAAGAGCGGCGATGATGCGGCGGTTCTCTCGGTTGGCTTCCCGTTCGGCGTCCAGTTGGGCCTTCAGGACCTCCACGAGTTCCGACTGGTCGGCAGACGGTCCAGGCTCCGCCACGACGGTCGGCGACGGTTCGGGACGGTCGGCCCGGCTCTGCTCTTCGGGACTCTCTGGAGCATCCACCCACACGTACACTGTGCCGTTTTCATCGTGTTCGGATGCGAGCTTTCCCCGTCTTATACGACCACGGACGGCGTCTACTGTCACCCCTAAGACCGTCGCCGCAGCAGGCACGGTTAGTCGTTGACGGTCTCGACGGTCGGCGTGGCGGTCGGCTTCTGGTTGTCCCTCGCCCATACCGGCATCCTACACCCCTACCCGAGCCCTCGCCGCCCGTCCTGGGGCCGCCTCGCACCGCTCAGCCCCGATCCACGCGGCTGCCAGGACGTAAGGGGCTAAGCAGCGGGGAAAGTGGAAGGCCCTTTTACGCCGGAGAGGGGCATGGCGCCGCGCGCCACGGCGTAGCTTCTCCATGGACCACGTTCGCCCGCGAGGTCTCCGCGCTCGATAAGGGCGATTATGTAGGGCACGGATACGCCCAGGCGCTCTGCGGCCTCCGTGGTGGTCTCAAAGGGGAAGTCTGCCGCTCCCCGTGGGTCTCCACGAGGGATGTACCACCCCCTTCCGAACTTTAGTGCGCCCGGGAAGCGCCCCTGGCGGCACCATCTGCAGATAGTCAACCGCGAGACCCCCAACCGCTCGGCAGACTCCGTAGTGGTCTGGAACTTTTCTGACAAGCGCTGCACTTCGTTATCTCCTGGGGTTTGGATCTCCTGTAGCTTGCTCGGGAATGCTCGCCTCGTGGCGCTCCCTGAAGAAGCCGGGGGACGATTGAGCTGAGGAACCACAAAAAGCTCTCGTTCATCCCCTTGGAGGGGACGCCCCCGGCTGAAACATTATAGCGTCGCAAAGGAAACCGAAGCTATAACGTTGGAGTGGTGGGGGCTGGAAAGGGCACATTACACTACCCGGGGCCGTGCCGGATCGAAACCACCGTACCGTCATTCTGCCTGAGAGCTCCTCCTGGGCTGGTCGTCCGCGTCGAAGACGTACGGCTGAGCGTACATGGCGTTGCGCTTCGCCGTTGTCAAGGGATGCGCCTCACCGGGATCCTCCCCCC